>Ga0115008_10002797_pt1 | contig 14481 bp, 13 predicted proteins | sample FraStrMetagenome_FD_87164 | JGI IMG/M metagenome (GOLD analysis project Ga0115008, IMG submission 87164) | Marine eukaryotic phytoplankton communities from Arctic Ocean - Fram Strait ARC3M Metagenome | ecosystem: Environmental > Aquatic > Marine > Oceanic | place: Fram Strait | collected...
AAATGCGGACGTTTGGAATTCTGTTACAGGATCCGTTTCCTGAACTAGATTCTCGGATCGGGAATCTCAGGTTGCCGCTTTTCTTCATTGGCAAACGAAAAACGTCCGTTCCCCCAGCGAAGGTCGTAGCCCGCACCCCCCGCTGCATTTGGCGAGCGCCACCTCCTCTTTGCCGACGATGAGGGCGCTGCGAGGTGTCAGCCGCCGTCTATCCACGCCGGCGCTCAAGCCACCGTCCGCCCACGCGCTCGGCTGGCGCGTCACGCCGGTCGCCCACGCCCTGGGAGCCGAAATTGAGGGCGCCGACCTCTCTCACATCGGTGCCACCGAGTTTGCGGCGGTCCGCGAGGCGCTCCTTCAGTACGAGGTGATCTTCTTCCGCGATCAGGCGTCCTTCGATCCGGCAGCGCACCGCGCGCTCGCCCAGCTCTTTGGAGGCGTGCAGACGCACCCCGCATACGCCACCGTCGAGGGCTTCCCAGAGATCACGATCCTGGAGAATGACCGCGAGCGGCCGTCGCTGATCGAAAAGTGGCACACCGACATGACGTTCCGACCGCGACCGCCACTCGGGTCGATCCTGCACGGCATCGTCATTCCCGACGGCGGGCGCGGCGACACCGAGTTCCTCTCGATGTCGGCGGCGTTCGAGGCGCTCGAGCCGAGCCTGCGGCGGCGGCTTGCGGGGCTCGAGGCGGAGCACTCGTTCGAGCACGGCTTCAAGGAGAGCCTGTCGCAGCCGGGCGGGCGCCAGCGGCTGGCGCAAGCCCTGGCCGATAACCCGCCGGTGACGCACCCGGTCGTGCGGACCCACCCAGAGAGCGGCCGGCAGAGCCTCTTCGTCAACGGGCTCTTCACCACGCGCATCTTGGGGCTCGGCGAGGGCGAGTCGGCGGAGCTGCTCGGCTTCCTGCAGGAGCACATGGAGCAGCCGCGCTTCCGCTGCCGCTTCCGCTGGCGCCCCCACTCGGTCGCCATCTGGGACAACCGGCTGACGCAGCACCGGCCGGTGAACGACTACTGGCCTTCGCACCGAAAGCTGCAGCGCATCACCATCGACGGCGACCGCCCCTTCTACCGCGCCGCGGAGGCGGCCTAGGAACGGCAGCGGGCGGTGTTCGTAGAATCGTCGTAGTCTAGTAGGCCGTGCGCTGACCGCTGTTGCGCGTCGGCGTGCCCTGCGCCCTTGTGGAGCGCAAGTTCATGCGTAGGTGTCGGTTTTCTTCTTTGGTGTACCTGTGCTAGTGCCATGTCCCGTGCAATAGATTCTTTGAAAAGCGTCGATTTTTGCCAAAAGTCAAGAGAACGATTTTTTAACACCATTGACGTGCATTTCAGCCTGCATTTCCAGACGACGCGGGCACGAGCAAAAGGCCTAATGTTTTGAAAAAAGAAATCAAAGAGACGAACCTCGCGCAGGATGTCCAGCGCGCTGAGCGCCTACGAACTCCAGAGGCTTGACAACATCCAGGCGAACCAGCGAGCGCTCGCTGATCTCGGCCTCCCGGACGCAGCCGCGGCGGTGCGAAAGGTCAAGCCACGGGTTGAGCGCTCGAGGCCACCGCCAAGGCCACCGCCGGAATCTGTGCGCAAGTCGTCGCGGGTTCAAAACCTACCCAAGCGCGACTACACTGAGGTGAGTGAGACATCCGCTCTTGAACCGCAGCTCTTCCGCAAGAAGTTTCGGCGCGTGGACGCCCAGGCCGTGCGCGTGCGCGATGAGCCTCCGCTGAGGGGCGCGGCGGGCGCGGCGACTTCGTCGGCGAAGGCTCTCCCGCCGTCGCAGCAGCCCTTCTCCGCCGCGCGACGTGCGCTGCGGACGAGCCGTGCGCGGCTGAGCGTGCAGCACCGGGTCACGCTCCCCGCGATGCGACGGCTCGCGCGGCGTGGAGGTCTGAGGCGGGTCACGAGGCGGGAGCTAGGGCCCTCTGCGCCGTACTACGCTGCGCCGGTGGTGCCGCGCGAGGGTGGACTCGACCTGCGCCTCTCCTCGCGGTCCGCGACCGGGTACGAGGGCGTGGTGAGGCATTGCGTTAACGGCCGCGTCTCGTTCAAGGCGCAGGGGCCGTCCGACGGGGGGAGGCGGAGACATGGACTCCCTCGCCGCGCCCGCGACACGCTCCCACGGCGCGTGGCACGTGCCCATAGGAAGACGCTCGGCTACTTCGGGACCGCCGTCGAGGCGGCGGTGACGTACGCGCGGCACTGCGCCGAGCTCGAGGCTTCGTCGGGACTTGGCAGCGGGAGCGGTCCGGGGGCGGGAGAGCGTGGCCGGCGAATGCGCGGACCGTGAGATGCTGTCACTGCAGGCGACGTGCAGCGGGAGTGGCGGGGGCGGCTCTTGCGCCTCAGCCGCAGGTCGAGCACCGGGTACCTGGGAGTGTACCGCTGGGCGGAGGGGCAGCAAGGCAAGCCCTTCAGCGCCTTCTCTCCGCGCCAGGGAGACGGGCGCAAGATCTGCCTCGGCTCTTTCGGCAGCCGCAAAGAGAGAAGAGAAGAGAGAGGGCGGCTCTCCGAAGTGGCTGAGTCGGAGGGCTGAGCCGTCCGCCCGGCTGCTCGCCCCTCAGGCAGCGCGCTCGAGGCCGCGGTTGCGTACGCGGACTTTGTCGACCGGAGCCCGCCCAGCAACGCCGGCGAGCCGGCGAGGGCCGGCGAGCCGGCGAGGGCTGGAGAGGAGCCGTCCGACGCCAGGGCGAGGGCGAGCGGGGGCACGGCAGCGGAGCCGGCGGCGGGGGCGAGCTCTCCGCCTCCTCCGCCTCGCGCGGCTGCTGCTGGACGCGACGCCGGCGGCCGAGCCGAGGCCCGCGTCCGCTTCTCGGACGGAGTCATTCTCCACTGGAACGAGCGGAACTCGACCGGCTACGAGGGGGTGGCGTACGTGGCGTGGCGGCGCTGTCGAGGCGAGTCGACGCGCGACCAGGGGAAGACGAGGCGCGGCACCGCTCTCTAGGCGAGGCTGGCCAAGCCGTTCCGCGCCGTCGCGCCGATGGTCGACGGCTTGCCAGGCGCGCCTCTCGCGCGGCGTTGTGCGGCGTCGGCTGCAGCGTGAACTTTTCTCGCTGTGACCGCTCCTCCCCTCTTGGAGCAGGTCCGCACCTCGGCTACTTTGGGACCGCTGTCGAGGCGGCGGTGGCGTACGCGCGGCACTTGCAGGCGGCGGGCGGCAGGCACATTGGCGGCGGGGAGCGGGAGGAGGGGGGCGGAGAGGGGGAGGAGGGGGAGGAGGGGGAGGAGGAGGAGGCAGCGGAGGAGGCGCCGCTGCCGCAGCTGAAGCGTGACGAGGCGCCCCCCGGCTTCGTCGGCAACGGCGAGGCGCGGAGGCGCCTCAGCTCGCTCAAGGACGCGTCTGCGATCCTCTCCTTCTCCGAGCGCCATCCGGAGGCGTGCCGCAGCGTGGCAGGCAGCGGCGGGGGAGGGCCGGCTGCTCCTCGGCTACACTTCGGCCGCACCTCGGCCGACCCTCGGCTGTAGGCGCTGGCGGGCGAGGGCGGGCGCGCACGTACTACGACGCCGCCAAGCTGGAGGTTTGGCGGCTCGAGCAGTCGCGCTCGCGGCGGCGGCCGCCGGCGCAGGAGGAGGAGGAGGAGGAGGAGGGGGAGGAGGAGAAGGAGGGGTCCAGGGATGAGCCGCCGCCCGACTCGCCCGCCGAGGCGTCGGCCTCCGCTGCAGCGCCGGCGCGCCGGCCTTCGCGTGCGTCCGCTGAGGCGCGGGCGGCCGCAAAGGCGGAGCAGGAAGCAGAGGGGGCGGCTGCCAAACGGAAGAGGAGGCCCGCACCGCCCGCGGCCGAAGCCGTAGTCGCCGTGGCGTGGGTGGGCGGGTGCAGGCGCACGGAAGGTTGCGTCAAGGAGTTCCGTCACCGCGGGCGGTGCAGGGTAGCCGCCTTCGAGGAGGTGGACTACGAGGTGGAGAGCATCCTCGAGGAGCGATGCGAGGCGCGGCGGACGCAGTTCCTCGTCAAGTGGAAGGGCTGGCCGATCAGTGACGCGACGTGGGAAGACGAGGCGTCTCTGAGCGATGCGCCGGAGGTGGTGCGGAAGTGGCGTGCCAGGTGTTTGAAGGGTGAGCTGTGAGCTGCTTGAGAGATGGGGTTGGCCGATTGTGAACACACGGGGACCTCTCCGGACGCTGTCGAAGCACGTGGGCTGGGTGCGTTGCGGGTGGGGTCTATCGAGCACCGTTTTTTTTTCTTGGAGAACGCTAGGTGTAGGTCTCCCGCGCCGACGCGCGGTGAGTCTCATGAGCAGTCATGTGGTGAGGTTGGCAGGTTCGTGGTGTCGCCCCCCCCCCGCGCCGGCCCGCGCGCGCCCCCCCCCGGTGTAAATAAATAAATAAAAACGGACACCTCTCTACTGTGAGATGGGTAAAAAGGAACAGGCCTCCGCCCTTGCGATCTTTGTGCAGGGTTCTTTGTGGGTGTGGTCGGCGACTAGCCGGGGTCGTCCTCCCGGTGGGGGACTAGCACTAGCCGTCTTCCACATGGTCGCTCGGGTCCCTGCTGCTCCTAATCTCTCCGTACCGGGGTGAGAGTCAGATAACACAGAATAATTCCGTCAAAAAACGAGAAAAGGCCCCGACGCCGCTCTCTCGTCTCTGCTCTGTGCTCTCCGCTGGAGCGCTGGTCTCCCTCTTAACGTAACACCGGGACCACGAAAGTACCACAGTACGATTGTCCTAACACCGGGACCAAAAGTACACTACGAGTACGAGCCTTCAGAGGCGAGAGCGGAGAAGCAGAGCGCATAAAGTAGTGTAGAGCGTACACGAGTGAACGTACAAGTAGAGCTGCGACGCACAGCTCAGTGCTCAGACCATTTCCATCTGCCGCCAAGAGACGCCGCTGCAGCGGTTCCAGAAGCCGTCGCACATCGCCAAGCACTGCATGGCGGCGTTCGAAGAAGGCCCCGCGGTGATTGCCGCGTCGCCCTCCTCCTCGCCTGCGCCCTTCGGGCGCCACTCCCGCGGGCGCTGCCACCAGAGGACCCAGCGCGCGAAGGCGCGCGGGACGGGGATGCCCTGCACCTGGAGGTCGTCGGTCCGGTAGCGCGGCGCATCTTTGCGGTCGTGGAGGAGGTAGCGCCGCGACGAGCAGTGCGGGCTGAAGAGGATGCTGTAGTCCTTCCGAAAGCTCGGCTGGTCCTCGGGCGGGAAGAAGAGGACGGGATGAGCGGAGTAAGAGCGGAGGACGCGCACAAAGTACAGCATGTTGTCCTCGCAGACGCGGGGCGGGATGGTGAAGAGCGGCGCGCCCGCGAGCGGGTAGAAGAAGTTGGGGAAGCGCGACGCCTCGGCCTGATCGCGAAGTGCACCCTCCACATAGAAGGAGATGTCGACCTTGCCGATCTCGTAGCCGGTCGCCAGCACGACGAGGTCCGCGCGCAGTTCACGGCCAGAGGCGAGGACGACGCCGTCGGGCGTGTAGGCGCGCAGCGGGTCGGCCTGGCCGTCGACCACCGAGATGCGGCCATCGATCACCGCAGACCGGAAGCCAAGGTAGTCGAACGCGCGCCGCGTGCACTGCACCGGCTGCCCCGGGCTGGGCTGGCACGCGGCAGGGAGAGGCGCGCGGAACATGTAGTCCCGAAGCCACACCCACCACCGCAGCACGAACTCGATGCACCGAGCGCCGTCGAACAGGGTGATGAAGTCGTTCCGCAGCTCGTACACCCACCGCCAGAGCGTGTAGAGCCAGGCTCGCTGCGGCAGAGCCACCTTTGAACGCACCGTCATGTACGGCATCGTCCGCCGCAGCACGGTGACGGAGCGGGCGACGGGCGCGACGGTGGGTGCGAGCTGAACCGCCGTCGCGCCGCAGCCGACGATGAGGATACGCTTGCCTTTGTACTCGGCCAGGTCGCTGCCGCACTCCGACGAGTGGCGGATCACGCCGCCAAAGCTCGCCTCGTTGGCGATGCCGTTCGGGCGCCTCACAAACTTGGCCGAGATGGAGGCTGTGCAGAAGATGATGAAAGCTGCGTGGAATCGGCCCTGGCTCGTGTCGAGGGTCCACTCGTCGCCGCCGAAGCGGAGGGCGATGACTCGGCAGCCGAATCGGAACTTCTCGAGCCCGACGTACTCTGCTGCCACCATCTCACAGTAGGATAGGATCTCGTCTCGCCGTGCAAACTGCGAGTGGAAGTTGGGGCGTGGGAGAAAGGTTGGCAGGTACGACGGGACCTCGGTGTCTGTCCCGGCTCCTGGGTAGTCATGGTCTCGCCAGGTGCCGCCGACGCCATCGCCATTCTCCTCGAAGACGGTGAAGTCCTCTATGCCTTGCTTGCGGAGAAATGCGGCGGCCGTGAGACCTGTGATGCCGGCGCCAAGGATGGCGACGGTGGGAGACCGCCGAGCGGCCGTCGAAGAGCGGCGCATCGTCCTCGGCTGCTCAGCACCAACCAAAGAGTGGAGGGGGGCGACGGACGCGCGCCGGTTTGATTTCTTTTTACTAAAATTCTTTTTGGCAAAAGATAAAGAAAGCAAGCAGTAGCAATGGACAAAAATCCGAGAACGAGCCCCAACACGGCCGTATCGGAGCCTCTCGGGCACTCTTTGCTGTCTCGTCTAGCAGGGGTTGTATTTTCGGGTACTTACGGACAGCCCTCTCCACCACCCTCGCCCAGGGATCTACATTTCTCTCGGCACACTGCCACCGCGCCACCGCCGCACCGGCGACCGGGCACCGCCTCGGTATACAAAATCTGTCTGCGGGCCGACCCTCACCGGTCACCGCTCACCGCTCACTAGGCCCCTCCGTAACACGCCCAGCCCCCCACGCTACTCGAGTACCGCCCCCTCACTGCAACGACGACACGACGAGGACTGCACCATTCGCACCTGCCGCAGCCAGAGTGTCGGGCTGCTGCGGGTTGCGTCCCCGCGCCCTCCCTGATCCCTCCCTCCCTCCTCAAGCTCCCAGGATAGCCCGCGCCGCGTGCGGCTTAGCAAGCCAGCCCTTGGAAGGCCGCGGCCACCTCCTCCTCGGCGCGCCCGAGAGGCGTGGGCAGGCTGAGGGGCGAGACGCTGCGCGGCGCCGGCGAGGGCTTGAGGGGCGGGCTCCTCTTTGGCAGCTCCTGCTGCGGCCGGGCGCACGCCTGGCAGCTCGACCAGCTCACCGCGAGCGGCATCACGTACGCGAGCCACACGTCGAGAAAGGCGCCCTGCTGGGCCTGCTGGGGGGCGGCGGCGGCGAGGAGGTCCGCCAGCTGGTAGCCGACCAAGCACAGCTGCACGGCGTGCCCGCGCTGCCTCGCGCCCCAGAGGTGGTGCGTGTCGGGCGACCACGGCTCCGCCGCGCGCAGGATGATCTTGGCGGCGGGGACGCGCGGGTCGTCCACGTGCTGACGCGCGAGTTCGGCGGGCGACAGGCACGCCTCCGCCTCGGAGCTAGCCTCGGAGGGTGGCAGAGCCGACGGCGAGACCGCCCCGGGCGAGCCCTCGGGCGGGGTGGCGGACCCCTCGGGACGGGACGGGGCCGGGCGGGCGTGGGGCGAGCAGCCCGCCCGCAGCAGCTCGACGGCGCGCTGCGGCGTGAGGACGCGCACGTGGTGCAGCGGGAGGTAGCGGTACGAGGCTGCGATCCACTGGTGCAGCTCCCGGTTGCCCGAGTCGCGTGCGAGCGTCTCCGCCTCCGACGGCCGCACGACGATGCCAGTGGCGTCGAGGTAGTCTGGCCCGCGTTCGGCGCCGTACGAGGAGAGCAGCATCGCGACGTGAAGGTGCCCGTCCTGCGCGGCGACCAGCATCGGCGAAGCGCCGTTCTGCGTGCGCGCGTTGACGCGAGCGCCCGCCTCGCACAGCAGCGAGGCGCATCTCAAAGAGCCTAGAGTGCCGTCAGCGGGGTGAGGCGCAGGCGTCTGCGGAGTCTTACCTCCGTCGCGGGCTGCGAGCCGGCGCACGCGGCGGCGTACAACGGCGTCGCGCCCGGATTGTCGCCAGTCATGGGCTGCTCAACATCCGCGCCCGAAGCGAGCATGAGCGACGCGCACTCGGGCTGGTCGGCCAGGCAGGCGATGAGGAGGGGCGAGCGTCCATATGCGTCAACGGTGGCGTGGTCCGCACTTGCATCGAGCAGAGCCTTGATGATGGCAACGTGGCCCCGGGCGCAGCTCACGTGCAGCGCCGTCTCGAGATCGGGGCCGCACCGGGCGTCGAGGTCCGCTGTCGCTGTCGCCTCAACCAGCAGCTCGGCGCACCTCCTTTTATTGTGCATGATGGCGATGAGCAGCGGTGTAGGCTCGCGCGTAAAGAGCTCGTTGGGGCCGCTCAAATACCGAACTGGTCGTGGGGCAGTCAGAGCGCCCGCTTGGATCAAGAGCCGAAGCTGGTCCGCGTCGCCGTGCGTGGCGGCGGCAAAGAGTGAGTCCCGGACGTTCTTGGGTGTGGGCACCGCGAGGACGGCGGGCATGGGCTCTGGACGGAGCTCCTCGGCGGGCTGCGGCATGGGCTCTGGACGGACCGTCGACCGGCACGAGCACGGATGGAGACACGCAGCACGATTGAGCAGAGCTTTTGCATGCTGGTAATTTTTCTTCTTTCCTGCTTTTTATACTCCCTTCCCGCCGCCCTCCTCAATGTCCTCACGCTACGCCCACACACTCCCCGCCCACTACCTCGCCCTTGGCCGCGTTCGCGTCGGGCTCGGCTCCTCCGCGCGCGCCCTTCCACTGATCGAGGCGGCTCAGGGCACTCCCCTCGGACTTCACGCGCCGCAGCCTCCCGCCACTGGAACTAGCGCCCGCCTCGAGCTGGCTCTCGTTGAAGCTCACCAGGCTCCCCTTGGAGTGCGCTTGCCTGAGCCGTCCCGTCGCCACCGCCGCCTTGGCCGCCGCCCACTTGGTCCTCTCCGACCGCGGCGACCCGCTGCCGCCCGGCGACCCGCCGCCGCCCGCCTCCCTCCCCTCCGCCGCCCGCCCGCTGGAGGAGGGCGTCCTCGGCCTCAGCCGCTCCTCCCTCGGCATCGGCATCGCCTCGAGGGCGCGGACCACGGCCTCGAACTCGGGCCGCTCCGCCAGCTCGGCCGACCAGCCCGCAGCTACCAGCCCGCGCAGCTGGGCCGGCCACGCCTTGCCGAGAGGAGGCCGGTTGCCTCCGCGGCACGCCTCGCGCAGGAAGACCGAGGGCGTCATGAACTCGAAGGGCTTGCGGCGCGAGAGCATGTGGTACAGCAGCGAGGTGAAGGAGAAGACCTCCGCCTTGTGGTTGTACGGCTGCGAGAGGGCAACCTCGGGCGCCATGTACCGGAGCGAGCCCGTCATGCCGGTGAGCGGCCGGACGGCGGCGTCGTCCTCCGCGTCCTTTTTCCAGAGCGAGAGCAGCCCAAAGTCGGCGAGCACGACGCGGCCGTCGGAGAAGACTCCAACGTTGTTTGGCTTGATGTCGCGGTGGAGCAGCCTGTTGCAAGCGGCGGCAGGGAGGCAGCGTGAGGCACGGGGATGCGGGGGTGGGGGGGGGGCAAGACGAGTCTCGGCGGTGACGCATCACCTGTAGCCGGGCAGGAACTCATCGTGGCAGCAGCGCCCTCGCCAGCTGAAGCCCCACCGCTACCGCTCTGGCGAGTGGCCACTCCTTCGCCTCGCGCCGCTCCGCAAAGAAGCCCACCTTGCCAGTCGGCAAGAGCGCGCCCAGCGGCTGCGAAAACATTGTGAGGCAGCAGAAGGGCGACCCGTCGTCAGCGATGCCATGCGCGACGAGGCGAATGATGTGTGGGTGGTTGATCCTCGTGAGCACTGCCACCTCGCGTCGCAGATCTGCTAGTCCTATTTTCTCGCGCTCCGGCGCCAGGTCCTTCCTGAGGCGCTTGAGCGCGACCATGCTGCCGCAAAGCGTGGCGGTATGCACCGTGCAGAAATCGCCTGCGCCGAGCTCCGAGAGCGGCTTCAGCTGCGTGAAAGATGTTGCTTCGCCGAGCGGCCTTTGCAGGTCGAGGTCCTGTTCGAATACCGAATCGGGCGAGAGCGAGGGCGGGGGCGCCGCCATATACCGCTGTCTAGGTCGTGCTGGCAATGATGAAGTGCGATAGGTTTGGGTTTTGCTTCGTATTCCCCCCACCCCTACCTACCTACCTACCTGCCTGCCTACCCTACTTATGGTAAACTAAAAAATAAATCACTCCGTAAGTGAAGTGGGGTACTATACCAACTTAAGGTGAGGGTTGGTGGACTCTCCTGCAACTATGACATGGCAGGCCACTCTCTCAAGCCCTACAAGCATCAGATCACCAACTTGGGGAGGGTTGACATCGTGATTTCAACCGAAAATTCTTCTTCTGCTCTGTAAAAATTCCGGCTTGCGAAGACTACCGAGGGGAAAACGCGACGGGAAGGGCCCAGACCTAGCCTACCTACCCCGGCATGGTGTACGCCCAAGCAAAAAAAAACCGGGAGCTCCGGCCAAGCAAAATAAGAATACACGGGTGTGGGGGTCCCCCCGCGGCCCCGCGGTGTCTACGTATGGACACCTCCCTCGCCTCAAGCACACCTACACCTGCTAGTGCACATCGCACTTGCACGGGTAGCCCTTCGCCTTGAAGCCGAGGCAGCATGCCGAGAAGGCGGTGCCGCAGTCGCCGCAGCCTGCGCCCGCGGCGCCCGACCCGTCCTGAAGGTGGCAGCCGCACGGGAACCCCTTGGCGGCAAAGCCGGCGCAGCACGCCTCGTACGCCTTGCCGCAGTCGCCGATCGCACTGCACGTGGCCCGGTCCTCCTGCTCGATGTTGCAGCCCTCGTGTGACCAGCGACAGTTGGCCGCCAGGCACGTCTGCTCGGATGGCCGCGACGTGCAGCAGAGGCCGGGGAACCTCGACGCGTGGCAGTCGACACCCGCCGTCACCGCAGCAACCGCTTCAGCCTCCTTGGCCTCGGCCGCCGCGACCGTGGCCGCCGCCGCGGCCCGCCCGCCGTCCCGCGCCTTGCCTGCGGTGATGTTCTCGTACCAGGGAAGCACCGGCAAGCCGGTTCCTCGGTCGTACAGACTAAGCATCGGCACTGCTCCCCAGCCGTACCGCGAGGCGAGGGGGGCGCCGGCGGAGGCGGCTGGCGCGGGTGACGCGGTGAGGGTGAGGGCGCTCCCGCCGGCCAGAGAGAGGGTCGCGTTGACCCACGACCCGTCGGCGAGAAGGAGCTCGGCCCACGCGCATTTGCCCGCCTGCGCGCTGCAGTTGAAGGCGCCGCCGAGGTAGTTGAAGGGGTAGACGTCGTCGCGCAAGCCGGCGGCGCTGACGTCGGAAAGGGAGATTTTCACGGAGGGTGGCGCCGCCGAGGCGACCTGCGACGCGAAGGAGGGAGAGCGCCAAGCGACGTCCCTCCCATACTCGAGGGCGAGCGCCGAGTTGGCCAGCCGCTTGCCGCAGTACTGCTTCGGTGGCGGGTCTGCGCCGGACAAGCGTGGGGGGCAGGGCTCAGATGCGGGAGAGGCAGGGCGTTGGGCCGTTCGGCGGCTCACGGATGTTGCAGCCGGCGCCGTGGTCGGCGTTGGTCGCGTAGCCCACCTTGGGGAGGGCGAGCGCTGCCATCTGGCCGACGGTGCGCATCTCGGCGATGAGCTCGCCGTTGCCGCACCACGTGGAGAGCTGCACGAAGCCAAAGTAGGCGGTGGGCCGCGCAAAAGAGCGCCTCCACTGGCGGATCATCCCGGGAAAGGTGCACGCGTACCGCGCCGCTCCCTCGTCGCCGCGCCGCTCATCGACGTTGGCCTCGCCCTGGTACCAAGCGAAGCCGACCAGCGCCATCGGGCCGACCGTGTACGGGTGGATCATCGAGTTGTACAGGGTGCTGTCGACCGTGCTCAGGTTGCAAGACCGGAGTACCTCCGGGGTCGTCCAGCTCTCGACGGGCGTTCCGCCCCAGTTGCTCGAGATCAGGCCGACGGGCGTCTGGCCGCCGAGCGCGTCGAATACCTCGCGACCAAAGATCCAACAGACCGCAGAAAAGTAGCCGAAGCCCTTGCTGTTGGCGACCGTCTTTGCGCTCGCGACAGACCAACTCTGCTCCACCGTCTGCAGGTCGGGCAGTGGCACCTTGGAGCTGGTCTTCTGGCCGACGGTGAAGAGGCGGACTAGAGGGTACCTTCACGGGGCCAGCTGAGGTGAGCACTACGAGAGGGCGAGCGCGGGCGAGCGCGGGCGAGAGAGAGCGAGAGAGGGAGAGGGAGGGAGAGAGAGGGAGAGAGAGGGTAAGAATTTGGAGTGAGACTCACCCATCGGCACGCGCAATTTCCTGGGTCGAGTTCTCAATCACGGGCATCGAGAACTGCATGTTGCTCTGCCCGCCGCACAGATACACATCGCCAAAGAGCACATTCTCGATTGCGGCCGTCTCGCCAGTGGACGCTTTGAAGGCCAATTTGTGAGGCGTTGGCGAGGCGGGCACTGCTGGGAGCGCCTGTCTCCAGATTCCGTCGCCGCCCGCCACGGTGGTGAGCAGCTGGTGAGCGCCGCCGCCCGTCATGGTGGTCGAGACAGTCGTGCCAGCGGCAACGTGGCCCCACACGACGGCACGCTGTGGCGCACGCTGCAGGACCATGCCGGAGCCGAGCGTGCGGGAGAGGAACGACGTGGTGGGCGGCGCGCTGGAGGCGGGCTCGCCGTAGGCGCTTGGCGGTGCGTCCGCCGTGTGGGATGGGAGCGCGAGCAGGCAGAGTAACATCGCCGATGACAGCGGATTGGGTTCGCAGCAGGCCAGTCCCTGGGTAGAGTCAGAGGGGTAATAACAAGGCGAGCGGCGCCGGAGCGAGCGGAGCGAGCGGCGCCGAATTTCTTTTTTGTGCCTTGCCCTCTCTCTTTCCAACTGGTGAAAGCTGACGTGTCCATAGAAAGAGGTGACGCTTTGTGTATCTCGAGACCTCGAGAGAAGGCCGCCCGCAGGCCTCCCCGAGGGCCCAAGTGAGTTGGCTTTCTTTTGGCGGGCAAGTGCGTGACAATCGCGCCGCGACCGTGCCTGCCCAGCCGCCCTGGCCTCCATCTGATGCAAGGCTCACGCCGCTCCTGGGCCTCCGACAGAGTGTCCCTCAAAGGCAGCTCGCCGCCGCCGCCGCCGCCGCCACCGCCGAACAAGCCTGCTCTGTCCTCTACCTTGCGCATTATCCTGCTCGCCGCCGTCGCGCTCACCGTGTTGACAGTCGCCTTATTAGCTGCAACCGCTGTGACCATCTTGCTGCTTCGGGACGACGCAGTGGAGCTGCAGTCGTCAGATCCGCCAGAGCGCGCCTACGCAGTAACCTTCAACGCAACGGTCGCTGGAGATGTGGAAGACTTTGACAGCGACGCGTTCCGTGTTGCCCTGGTTGGCACACTGAGCTTGCAATCCGTCTTCGACGTGAATCTCCGCGTGTCCCCAGGGAGCGTTCTGGTGCAGGTGCAAGTCTCAGTGGAGACGAAAGAAGATGCTGACGCCCTCGCCAGTGAGCTCATGCCGTACGCCGAGGACGTGGCGCTTGCCTCAGCCTTGTGGGAGCTAGCCGTCGAGACTGCGTCGTTGCCACTTGTGGTTGAGCTGCTCACTTCGACCGCTCCGCCATCCGCACCGCCACCGGCGCCACCCTTTTCACGCTCGCCTCCATCATCTCATCCTCCCGCACCTGGATTAGCTGCGCCACCAAGGTCGCCGCCGCCACCGCCACCCACCTCGCCACCGCCGCCCTCGCCGCCACTGCTACCGCCGTCCTCCCCAGCACCGCCGCCCTCCCTACCACCACGCTCTCCGCCCTCGCCGCCACAGCTATCGTCGCTGCCGCCGTCGCCGCCGCCACCGCCCTTCCCACCTTCTCCGCCGCCAGGGCCGGACGTCATCTTGGACACAGAGTACGGACTACGCGACGGAATCCCATTCGTCGTCTCCCGTGTTGAAACGTCCATCCGTTTCTCTGGTGATGGCATTGACGACGGGTTCACCGTCGTGTTTCTCCCCGCGGGGACCGACTCCTGCTTGCCGAACCCCAACATTGGTGGCGTTGGCGGCGCAGCGCAGGTCTATGGCAATTCCAACTCAAGAGACCAGTGGGCCGTGATCGAGGATGGCAAGGCACGCTTCACGCTGGGCGATTGCAGCGACGAGGACGACACGGCACAAGATGGAAGTGTTGCAAGAAGGATCTTGTGTGCCAGTAACGCGATCTACAAGGTCTGCATCCTGAATCGGAACTGCACGAACTCTGAGGAAAATAGCGGCTGCGAGGTCGACGCCAGCTACACATACACCAACGCAAAAGTGAGCGTCAACGGTGTCCCTCCGCCGTCGCCGCCGCCGCCGCTGTCGGCGCCACCGCGGCCGCCGCCGCCGCCCTCGCCGCCGCCACCCTCGCCACCACCGGCCTCGGGGCTGCCGTCGCGCTCACCGTCTCCTCCTGATGCACCTCCTTCACTACTCCCATCGCCGCCGTCGCCTTCGCCGCTTCCCTTCCCACCGCCGCCCTTGCCGCCCCCGCCACGCAGGCCGCCACCTTTCCCCTCGCCGCCACCGCCACCGCCACCTCCGCCGTCGCCGCCACCGC
>Ga0115008_10002798_pt1 | contig 14475 bp, 15 predicted proteins | sample FraStrMetagenome_FD_87164 | JGI IMG/M metagenome (GOLD analysis project Ga0115008, IMG submission 87164) | Marine eukaryotic phytoplankton communities from Arctic Ocean - Fram Strait ARC3M Metagenome | ecosystem: Environmental > Aquatic > Marine > Oceanic | place: Fram Strait | collected...
ATCCGGATCCGGGAATTTAAGATTCCCCGATGGTGGCATATTCAGTCGGCGGGAACTATCAACTCAACATTCATTTATTCCTTTGTTTGAATTCAACAAAGCAGCCATGAATGATGCTAAAAAGGGAGTCAAAACAACACCATGACTGTATACAGTCATCAACAGTACATTCAATATGATTGATGTTGTAAAGTTCAAGCTAATTTTTAGTTTTTGATGAAAAATTAATTGAAATTTCATCGAATTTCATTTAAGTTCGTTAATAAACTAAAAAAAACTCTAACAAGCTGACCTACATTGGAATAATTCTGGCACATGAAAACACGCGTAAAAAATGTTCGATTGCTGTTGTTACACGGCCGCAACAATATAACGTCTGTCAGCAGTACTGGTTGCTAAAATTTTGCTGCGACAAGGCGAGAATTTTTGACACGGGGGTCGAAATGGGTCGAATTCCAGGTCCGCCTTAATCAGTCCGTTGAAAGCTTTTGGTCTGCCAGACTATGATCTTGACTCTGCGGCTTGGGCACACACACTAGCTAGCTTTGCGCAATTGAAAGACCACCAGCAATCGAAGAACGATCAAGGTGATAACGAGCAAGGTAACGGCCACCTATTTCAGTAAGAGAATCATTGGCCATTTTCACGCAATTTGCTAGAATCACATCCTGTTTTTATCGCCTTTGTGTATTTAAATACAAAAATGCGCAAATATTGTATATTCCCTTCAAAAATTCGTGGACACGAACTTCGAAATAAGCCAATTCTTGCGAATTAAATTCACTACAAACTTACCTTTTTCACTGTGAGGTCATAAACGACCTCACAATTCCCATTCTTTGATGTCTATTATTCGTAAAAATTCTCTCGAAAAAGTAAAAATAAACATTCTGTCGTACGATAAAACTATACTTGGAATAGTTGGTTTCGCTCCAAGAGAAACATATTTAACTAGAACGATAAAATTGGATGCTCTCCAATTCTTATTCTTACGTTTTTCTGTTTCTCTAGCTTCTTCTCGCCAGAGCGTAAAATACTCTGACGTAAATTATGATCTGGATCAAAGAAAGAAAGCAAGGTCGAAAAACCAAAAAACAACGTTTGGACCCAAATATGTAAAAAATCATAAACTTTTTCAATAGGAAGTCGTAAAAAGTAGAATTTCCCATTATGACGTGACTTTCCAGTATTTGTAACTCTATTAAACGGGTAGCGCGTCCTTTCTGTAAATTGGAAATTCCTTGTTAGACACTAGTCACGCTTGAAAACTTTCGTTTTTTTTAAATATAATTCAACTATGAATTCAAATTCTTTTTTGAATCAACTGGATCAAAGAATTTAATCCTTTATCGAAAAAACTTATTATCAATGATAATTTATCATTTATTTTTCACACGATAGTTAATCGTACGAATCGTAAGTTACGCTTGTCGACGAGAAGCAGTAAAAATACCTTGTTTATCACATGAAAAGAATCGATCCTCTCTTTGTCAAATGTGAAAGCGAAGAGCACTGACTCAGCAATACGCTCAACCTGTCAAGCCTACTACAGGCACCTAAAACCCACACATACCATTCTCATCTATTGCTCGACAGAAAAAAATCAAGACAATTCTGTTCAATTTGTGCTTCGTGGCATCGAGAATCATTTATATTTATAGTTGAAAATTGTGTATACTACACAATACAATATCCCTGGAGGTATATTGTCTACTCGTTCCAGAAAAATAAACTACTCATTTAATGGCATCGGCGTTATGAATACCAGAAATGCTTTATCAAAGTTCAGTCACGAGCTTCAAAGCTGAAGTAAATTTCTCTTGCTCTGGACCAGAAAGTAATCTACAAAGATACCACCGACGGTATTTATGTTACAGAAGATAGAAAATCAATAGGTCTCCGAGACCAAGACCGAATATTTTCAACAACAAAAAAACAACCCAAGTGACCTACAAACAGAAATAGGAGTTTTTTTCAGAAACTTTCAGAGTTGAAGATTTATTCGTGAATGTATTAAGTTTTTGAAGTTTTTTTCAATTAGTTCGGATTTGCCTTCTGTCGGGATGTGAAATGATAGGTATCCTGACAGAAGATTTTTTATACTGGGCAGTGAACGTAAAGGATCCTAAGGCACAGGCATAAGTTGTACGCGTGTTTCGTTAATTTGTCTTTACGGGGTGGTAAGGAAGGGGTTAGTGATAGTGTGTCTTAGAGGAGCTATGTACAGTTATGTGATGAGTAAAAAAATAAAAACCAGATACATCCAGATCACATGATGAAGCAGCTGGCGTCAGGGCGGGCGTTTTCGGTGGCACCGATATCGCTCACGTCAACCTCCTTAATCATTCAAGTTAAATTCAGTTGAAAAAAGGTTATTAATTACCTGTAGGGTGTTCTCGGCGCTCCTGCTTTTCTTCTGCACTTGCGTGGTGCAGTCGCTGAGCCGAGTATTCTGTCGGCGGATTGGAGAAGGAGTGATATTGAGTCTGAAAAAGTGTCATTCATTGTTAAAATACAAAAATACGTACCGAGCCTCCTCGACCTCCAGAAGCTGGCGGTAGGTCATACACTCCTTCTGCATGGAGAGATAAGTCTCCTTCTTCTCTTTGAAGGTCTTCTCGAGCTTGCTGTTTTTCTCATCAGCGTCGGCGAGCTTTTCCTTCAAGTCGCTGATCTCCTCCTTGGCAAGAGAGTCCTTGGATGCGAGATCGGCTTCGAGGGACATGTTTGCGGATTTGAGTCGCGCAAGCTAAAATTAAGGTTTATTTTCTGTTCATTATTGTAAATTCTTACGTCTTGCTCGATTTTTGCCTTACTGCCATTCGCCTGTTCCATGAGCGCCCTGTTCTTTGCAGCTTCGTCACGCTTCGACAAGAGAGCATCCTGAGCGTTCTTGACCTTCTGCTCGAGCTTCTCGAGAGCTCGTTTGTGGTCGGCCTGAAAAAAATTATTTTTTATATATTAAAATGAGCGGGACGAACCTTGTACTTTTTCTCTAGGCGCTTGATTTCAGATTCGTGCTCGTCACGAATGTTGTCGATGGCGATCGACATTGTCTCCTCGTGGGTGCTCTTCATGTTGAGCGACTGCTGGAACATATGGCTCTGGTTTTTGCGAGCTTCCTCGATCTCGACGTCCTTGACAGTCATCGCAGTCTCGTATTTCTCCCTGAAAATAATTTTTACTTTTGAATAAATAACAATCGATCTTACTGAAGTGACTGCAGCTCATTGTTTTTCTGATTGAGCCTTATTTTTTCTTCGTCGAGCTGCTTTCGGAACTTGTCGACGTCAGATCTGGCATCAGTCAGTTGAGCATTCAAGCTCATCTGCAAATAACGGCATTAAAGATTGATAGTCAGCATTCTAAATTACCTTTTGAGCATCAAGATCTTGATGCTTTCGTCGCAATTGAGTCTGCTCCGCTTTCATGTCGTCAACCTCTTTTTGCAACTCCTCGGCTAATTGCCGTGCAGTTCGCTCCTAAAGCTTTTATTAAGCGGAGTTTGAGGAAATCGACTTACCGAGAGATTCTTCTCTTCGTACTTTTTCTCCGCCTCATTCTTTTTCTCGATCGCGTTCTCGAGATCTTGTCGCAGTTTGAACGCCTCGTTCGACGAATTATTCAATAGCTTCATTCCTTCATGGACCTCTTGCTCGTAGAACGCTTTGATCTTCGCAAGCTCATCTAAAAATAGCAGTTTAAAATTCTGTGTTTTCTTTCTCCTTGTTGTCGTCAAGTTTTTACCTTTGTGATTATCTTCTTGCTGATTGAGCTGATCATTAAGTCGGTTTCGCTCTTCGATAACTGTCGCATTTCGGGAGACAATGTTTGCGAATCTGGAATTGAGGTCGACAAGAAGAGGAGCATCTGATTCTCCTAAAGAAAAATTTATAAAAATTGACGATCGAAAAATTAAAACCTGTGACTGGTGTACCAGGCATCTCATCGCTCATTTTATTTGTCCGTTTTGTAGAAGATGCGGGTTTTTTCTCGCCCTTCTTAGTTTTCTTTCTTTGAACTGGAGTCGATCCGCTCAATGGCGCTGAAATTTATTTTTAGCTTGAAAGAAAAACAAAACACAAAAAGGTGATAAAGCAAATCGGATAGCGCAGCTTATTTTTAGGAAAATTTAAACTTGGCTGGATTTCAATCGTGAAAAACATGTGTTCTCCTTGTTGTTGTAAAGATTGCTAATTTTGGGTTTTCCGTTGGAGCCTAACCGATTTCAACTTTTAGATTATCAGATTAAAACAGCGTAAACTGAAATTTTCAGTGCGTGACGTGGACCGTGCTTGCGTGACTGTTTGCAGAGCAGTTTAAATTTAAGGGCCTGTGTGTGTGCCTGAATCTACGGAATTTGTTAAACAAAGAACATTCTTGCGGACTATTTACTGTGCCTTTTCTTTCATAAATTTGTAACTGCGGTTATATCTGGTTATTAAAAAAATCATGCAAGTGTAAATTGTCTTGTTGTGAAGTTTTATCTGTGAAAAAATGCCTGTACATCCAATTCTTTTGAAATGAAGAACTTTTCTGGGCGACAGATGCTCTGGCGACTTGCTGAGGTCAACCTTGCAAACGCGCTCCTGTATAATTGGAGTGTCTCGAGGAGAGACAGTAGCTTTCGCGTTTACAGGCTCAATTGCTTGGAGCTGTTCCTGTGAGCTGTTAGGGTCTCGGACTACAGGAACTGAATGCGGTTAGTTACTGCATTAGTTACAGTTGATAAGTATTAAAGTTGGTAGAGTGTAATCAAGAAGCTAAAGCGGGAGAAAAATGACTAGAAAAGACAGTTATAAATTACCTGGAAGACTGATAGGTGACTGGATCATATCTCCGCTAGAACCTGTGTTCGACATGGTTTATTCAATATTATTCAACTATTCTGAAAAAGGCGCAAGTTAATCTCTGATTTTTTGAAATCTCTGAAGTCTCAGTTTTGAAGGAAGCTTTCAGAATTTGCACGAAATGGGAAATTGACGAGGACGAGTGAGCAAATTCGGTTTTATTCTTCTCATTCTGGCCAATGAGGATTTTGCGCGGGCGCGCGAACTTGCTTACTCCTGCTGCGATGATTTTTGCTGATTTTGAACCCGCTGCGACTTTGTTTTGTCTGTTTTCAGAGGATGAAAAACGGTTTCGCTTTCGGCTGGATATTCTCAAATTTGTCTCTCTTTGCGGGAATTTCTGATTCTGAGGAGCGCAAAGTAATTATCCAATCGAGAGTGAAACTTTCGCGGATAACGACTTTGAGGACAATTTAACTGCTGAATAGGCGCTCTTGAAAGCCAATGAGCGAGACTCAATGACATTCCTGTCGGCTTTCTGTTTTACATAGTGATTCATGTTTTGAACAGCTGCCACAAGACTTATGGCACAAGTGTTCAAAATCCTTGAAGCGATAGAATGAATTTTTAATTCTGACGAAAAATAGTAAAAAAATGGCAAAAATACTTTTTAAGATTATTTTAAGATTCTTGCGCAATCTCTGCGCTCTGATAAAGTATCATCAAATTTTGAGTCCTACTGTAGCTGCTAGAATCATTGAAATCTACATGAAATGTATTTTTAGATGGAATTGGGTGATCATTTGCCGTTCAAAACCGAATACTCGAAATCAAATCGCGCTTCATGCAAAATCTGTAAAAGCAAAATCGACAAAGATGTCGTCAGAATGGCAAGAATGATGAAATCGAGGCATCATGACGGCGTCGATCCGAATTGGGCTCATTTTGACTGCTTCTTTGGAAAGGCGAAACAGTGGGGATTGAAAACTGGCGAGATTGACAAAATCGAAGGCTTTCATTCACTCAGGCTCGATGATCAGGAGCGACTGAAGGTGAAAAAATAAGCTAGAATAAGTTAATTGTTAACGTATTCAGGAAGCAACTGAAAAAATCGGCGGACCAGTGACAAAGGGAAAAGGCAAATCCGCTCGAACCGTTCTCGATGATTTTGAGATCGGATACGCTCCATCAGCGCGCGCAAAATGTCGACGGGAAGACTGCCAAACCGAAAAGATTGAAAAAGACGAGCTCAGGATCGGCGCGAAAATGGTCGATCCAGAGAAGCCGCATTTGGGGCCGATTCCGCGCTGGCATCATGTCGGCTGCTTCAAAAAGGTGCGAAACAACGTCGGCTGGGAAGACAGCTACACGGCCGATATGATTTCGGGATTTGCGGGATTGGATAAAGACGCGCAAGACCAAGTCAGAAAACTCCTCAAGCCGAAAAAGTCGAAAGTCAAGGCGGAAAAAGGAGTAAAAGCAGAAGTCAAAATAGAACCAAAAGAAGCAGATCCTGATCAGGCGGCGCTGAAGAAACAGAATAAACTTCTTTGGGCGATCAAGGACAAGATTGACGCGCAACTTACAGCTTCGGGAATAAAAGATTTGCTGAGCACGAATAAAGTGGACATTCCAGACGGAAAAGCGCGGCAACTGGACTACGTTGCAGACCTGCTCCTTTTTGGGCGGTTGCCGAAATGCAAAAATTGCGGAAATGGAAATTTGAGAGTGAGCTCAAAAGGCTACTACGCCTGTAATGGGAGTATTTCGGGTTTTACAAAGTGCGATTATGTCTCGACAGAAGCAGGTCGAGCAGCGCCGAAGATTCCGGCGTTTTTGAAAGAAGCTTCGGATTATTTGGCAAAATTCAAATTTGATAGCGATTTGAAGCGTGTTTTTCCTAAAGCATCTTTTATGCCTCCTTTGACGGAAATGAAGGTTTTTATTCTTGGAAAAGCAAAAGGCACAAAAGCAGCGCTTGAAGAAGAAATTAAAAAACTTGGCGGCACTGTGACGACTGTTCTGAATGAGACTGTACATTTCTGCATTGTCGAGAATGACCAATTCGAAGCAATGAGTGAAGACAAGAATCACAAGTTCCACGAGAAGTTTGGAAAGTGCGAGACGCTCGATTTGGTCATTGTTTCAAGAGAAATATTGAGCTCGCTGAAAACTGCGGCACCGAAACTTGGAGAGAGACGAGCAGATGTCATGGCGTACGTAGCAAAGCATAAATTGTCGTCATTTGGACAATACAAACAGCCAGGAAAGCGAAAAAGAGTGGATGTTGCAGAAGAGGCGAAAATGAGAGAGAACAAGAAAATAAAGCTTACTGTGCAAAACGGAGGCGCAATTGATCCAGAAGCGTATGAGGAAGTTCCTGAAGGTCAGTTAAGATTAAACCTACTTTACCTGGTATACCTAGATTTTTTCATAGGCAGCTCAATTTTCGAGTACAAGGGGAAAATCTACACAGCGATGATGACTGCAGTCGACTTGAAACGTGACAAGAACTCGTACTATAAACTTCAAGGAATCCAGAACAAATCCAAGACGAGATATTTCTTATTCCGTTCTTGGGGTAGAATTGGTAGCGATGCGATCGGTGGCGTGAAAATCCAGAATTTTCACAGCATGGAAAATTGTGCGCGTGAGTTTGAGCTGCTTTTCGAAGAAAAAAGTGGCAATAATTTCCACGCGAAGGAGTACATCAAGGTTTCTATCGTTTATTTCAACCAATTTTTAATCAAATTAAGCTTCCGAATCATATGTTCCCGCTCGAAATGGACTACGGAGTCGAGGACAAGAAAGTTGACCTTTCGGCGGAGCATGAAGTCAAATCAGAGCTCGCACCAGAAGTTCAGAACCTGATAAAGCTGATTTTTAACGTCAAGAAGATGCAAAAGAGCTTGGTTGAGATGGACCTGGATCTTGAGAAGATGCCTCTTGGAAAATTGAGCAAAGATCAGCTCAAGAAAGCCTGGAGCGTGTTGAACGAGATCCTTGCTCAGCTCAAAGTACAGTTATAAATTCCAACGTAGAATTCCTAATTGCAGTTATAGGAAGACGATAAGAAAGAGAATATGTCACTTATTCGCGACAAGTCAACCCGGTTTTATCATCTTGTTCCTCATGTACTGAAATTTGGTGAAACCTTGCCGCTTTTGAAGACCGAAGAAATGGTTAAAGCAAAGATCGAAGTCGTTGATCAACTCATAGAAATCGAAACTGCGTATTCTATCCTTGATGGTGTTAAAGGTAATATTTCTAATGCACACCAAAAAATTCATTCTGATAAATAGAAGAAAAAGCTGAAAAGAATCCGATCGACACTCACTACGAGAAGCTCAAAACAAATATTTCTGTTCTTGGACAAGATGAAGATGAGTTTGCAATCATAGACGAGTATGTCAAAACTACTCATGCGAAGACGCACCAAGACTACTCGCTGGAGATCAACACTGTGTTTAAAATCGACCGTAACAAGGAAGCGAAGAAGTTCAAGGTAATTAAAACTGTCTGTTTAAAAATCCACTCTTTTTTAAGCCCTTTAGCAAGTTCGAAAACCGCCAGCTTCTTTGGCACGGTTCTCGACTCACGAACTACGCTGGCATTCTCTCACAGGGACTGCGAATCGCTCCTCCTGAAGCACCAGTCACTGGTTACATGTTTGGCAAGGGTATCTACTTCGCCGATATGGTGTCAAAATCTGCTAATTACTGTTTTGCGTCTCCTGATAATAGTCGTGGACTGCTTTTGCTTGGTGAAGTGGCGCTTGGAAATATGTAAACGATGGTTTATATTAATTCTATTACACTATATTTTTGCTTTATTTACTTATTCTTATAATTAATTTTAGGCACGAGCTAAAAGCTGCAGAATATATTGAGAAGCTCCCGAAAGGATGTCATTCTGTTAAAGGTCTCGGTTCAACAGAACCAGACCCTGCTTGTGTAAGAGAGCTCCCAAATGGAACAAAAGGTAAACTATCAAGCTTACCCTCGTTTTTTAATCGCTTTTTAGTTCCGTGCGGTAAGGGAGTGCCAAGCAATGCAGATAACACAAGCTTACTCTACAACGAATACATCGTCTACGACGCCGCTCAAGTCAATCTCAAGTACCTGATCGACTTCAAGTTCAAATTTAAAGAAACACTGCCTTGGTAATTTATTGAGAACCTGACCCTCGCCACAGTAAGATGATATCACTATCACTTGTTCACATGTACGTTCCAAAACTGAAAATACTCTCCTGACAATATTGATAATAAAACATCACTTTATTTTTCGTCATAAGATTCATAATTTTTCTTTTCCACAATTGTAGCTGGTTCTTCCTTTTTCTTCAATGTTCTACGCCAAAATGATAGCCTCGGCCGGACATGATTCTGTGATTGAAAGTCATTTATCTCTTTGATATATTTGTCCATCTGAAAGAGCGTTATTTCAATAACGGGCATTTAATCAAACCTCATCATCATTGAGTAGTTCCAGTCTCGTCTGAGCAAGAGCACATGGATAGCAAATGAACGACAGAAAAAACTGTATAGTGGTTTGCACCACTAAGTTGCTATAAGTTAAACTTACGATAACGCATTCAGTGTTGTCGTTTATTTCGTAAAAACGTAACTAGTTATAATAATAATGATAAGGCGGTGAACAGCGCGCTTATATAGCCGCGTGGTCCAACAAGGGTTGCCGAGGTTGGCGGGTGCCAACATTGTCCATCTCGCCAACCATGGTTGTCAACCGCCAACCCTGGTTGTCGGTCGCCAACAGTAAGCTAAAGAAAGGGAAGTAAACAGGACTTTAGCAGAGCGAAAGTGATTCCAAACTTCTTATTCGTAACCGTGTTACGATAAGAATCAATCAATTAATAGTGGCAAACCACTACAACTGCATGAAGCTATTTTCAATTCTCTTCTTATTTCGTATTCTTTCTCGCTGAATTTGCACCAGCACTGACTGAATTGGCGGGACAAGACAGCACCAGGTTGATAAATAACACCATAAGCGCTCGTTCATTTTATTGTACGCTGCCAGATCACGAATTATAAAGCCCTTTGAAGATATAAATTATATCATATGATCATATTTTTTTACTACTATAACTTACAGGACAGCAAAGTGAGGCAACGAGGATTGCCGATGGTTCTTGAATAAATGGCGTCTCCCATTTTTTCAGTCTCTTTTCTGGCTCATGTGCGATAACGGGATTGTCCAGATCCATTCTCTTGCTGCAATCGATCTAAATCCCTGCTTGTTTCCGCTCTTGACGCAGCTAGAATTAATATTCATGGACTGGCATTAATTTTAAATTCATTGACGCAAAGAACAGTACGATACTTATTTTATTCAGAGTTAAAGTATTTCAAATTTAACACAAGTTTTAAAGAATTAGGCTTCCCAAAATTCAATGCTTTGAATTGACAGTTTCCTTCTAAAAACCTTCTGTCCTTTTTCGTCATTAATTTGATTGAAATTCTTTTTGAGCGAAAAGAAATCTTTGAGTTTTTTGATGCTGCTTCTTCGGCTAATTCTCTTCGTAGGCACTTCTTCTATGGCCATCAGTTCTGCGCTTGCAAATGAAAGTGGTCGCGGCTTATCAGTACAGGACTTTGACCTAATAATAGACTTGGAACTTTTTTTAATCATTCTTGCTTGTTGTTTTTACTTGTTTTGTGTAGACTAAGAAGATTTTCGGTGTTTTATACAGAAGCAAGGTGCGCGGTGCACCGAGGGCAGGTGAACCTTGTACCTTATGCCGCTTTGATCTGATTGCATATCAGTTATTAGATGCACTAACTATGAAAGGACGTCATTTTCCTGCACCTGCTTGCAATCTTACATTTCAGAAAGATGCCCAGAGAGTTTTTTGCCAACCATTAATTTTTCAACTCGTTCCTTGACAATTTTTAGATCCCACCATTGTTAGAAGGGGTTGGAAGCTTTCCAAAATATCAAGAATTTCGAAAGTAGAAAGTATTAGAACGACAATACATGTATCTGTGACGTCAAATTCTGACGTCACTGCACCACCATGCACCGAGAAACGTTTTCAATCCGCCCGAGGTAGAATTTTGTGAATCAGCTCTAGCCTTTTAAAGGGCCCAGACTTCGGCAGAATTATTTTAACGCAAAAAATGAAGATATTTCTGACATTTTTTGCGATCAGCTCGGCTCGATTCCTTGAGAACTCGACTTCGACGAAGACGGATAAACAAATGTTGATACTGATCGACTCCGACTTGGCTGAGAAAAGAATTTTTTACGAAGAGCGTCCACTCGATCTGCAAAAAATTCTTGGAAAACGGGAGAAAAACTACAATTTTGGACCTCTGAAGAATAAAAATTCCCGAACTAAACGAAGAAAATTCATAAACTGTGCATTAACTGATTATCAATAAAAATTATACAAAAAAAATGTGAATAAAGAATCTCTTTTTTTCCTATTAGGAATGTTAATCTGAGGAAATCCTAAGTTAGGAGCAATAAGACAATGCTTCTACAATGTTCAGCTGGGAAGAAACCAGAGCTGTATCCGGGAGACAAGAACAGTGCTCTCATGATAAGAGTCTTTCAGAAATCCGGTTTCTTTCTATTCTACCCGATTTAATGATTTTCTATTTTCAATTTCTAAAAAATGAGCCTTTCAAGTAAACAACTTGTTCTACTTTTATTAATTCTTATTATTCCTTATTATTTTATTTTCCATTTCGAAGCCGAAAATAACGGGAAATATGCGAGATCTTTTCTTGAGAAGAATTTGAAAAAGAAACAGCTGAATTTTGTAGAGGAAATAACAGCAAAAGATGAGAGTATAAAATTCTACGTGAACACTGGATCATACTGGAATTCAACGACAGTAGAAGAAGAGTACGAGATTATTTACAAGCCGAAATATATCGAAAAAAAAACAAATTTAATTTTCGGAGTGAAATCTGAATGGAAGAAAAAGCCAAGGCGGGATGCTGTTCGAAACACGTAAACTGCTTTTTTTTTGCTTTTATATTCTTTTATTTTTAGTTACGGAAAAAGTATTTATTACAAAAAATTTGGATTCACTGCAAAATTTGTTTTTCTCTTTGGTCTTCCTCAAAATTCATCGTATCTTTCCGAGCTGGCCGAGCACGACGACATGGTAGTTGGGAATTTCCACGACAGTTTCCAGAATCTTACTTACAAGGATTCCATGCTTTTCAGTTGGGTTTCAGAATCAATTCCGAATCTCAAATACTGCTACAAGGGAGACGACGATATTCTTTTGAATCCATTTCGCTTCAACAAGTTTTTGGTCGACAACAAGCGCATTGTAGATCCAATGATTTGGGGAAATCGTATAAAACGCGGACAGCGAATTGGAGAACGGGGCTTGAATTTTTGTCATTTCTCGAAAATTTACAATTTCAAGCTCTGATTAGAGCAGAACATATTGGAACGGGCTGGGACAAGTACGTTGATCTCGTTTGGAATGAAACTCACTACCCTCCTTATGTCTCTGGTGCCAGTTTGTTCATGAACAAAGGAGCAGTTGATGTCTTAAAAGAAAACATCAGAAAATTACCAAAGATCCCAATCGACGACGCGTTTTTGGGAATTTGCATGCGCAAAGGTGGATACAATGAAAATCACGTCGGCAAGATACCAGCGATGATAAGGGTTCGTTACCGCGAAATATTTTTTATAGTTGTTTTTCAGTTTGTCGGACGCGAAAGAACTGAAGTCTGCGAGATAGAAAAATCTATCGCCATTCATAAGTACACGCCTGAGATACTAGAATGCATTTGGCCGATTTTTCTTGAGCACAGAAGCAAGTGCAATACTTCAGAGATAAATAAAATTGAAAAAATCGGGCAACATTGCGATCCTGAATCGGTAAAAAATTAGATTAAATTTTGAGAACGATAATTTTTTAGTTCTGGTTTGAAAAAGCTTATGTCAAACCGCCTCTAGAAAGCAACAACGAGGACTACGGTAGATGTGGGCTGCGCTATAATTTCTCTTCTTGCCCACAGAACAGTAATGATTGGAATGCACACTGTTCCGGCCCCTGTTGCTCTCCAAATGGCTACTGCGGGCTGACTTCAGATCATTGTGCTTGTTCAGATTGCGTTGACTTCAGACAAGAAGAAATTGAAGAAAAAGATATTTGCTGCAATATCATTGAAATTTCATGAAAGGGTTCTTCTTTCTATGAGATTCAAAGTTCAAATTGAAGAAATCTTTAAAAAGTCAAGCATGATTCAAACGACACGATGTTCGGCAGATATGAAAAATATTCAGATGAAGACGGGACAATAGTCTATAAACAGAAAGAACGCAATTTTAACTACATGACGATGTTAAATTTTAAGTTTCCATTTACGATACGTCGAGAAACAAGTGGATTTATTGTTTCAAACGCCAAAGATGTAATTTCTGCTTGGGTACATCAAATTTTTAGATAAAATTAATTATCTTAAGACTGAACAAAATGAATCAGAAAAGTGCATAAAACTTGGAAAAATAGAAGGAAAAGATGCAAGACTTTGGTGCGTAGAATATTAAAATAAACAAAGAGCTGCTTCTTAATTTTAAATATTCCTGTATTTTTTCCGTGAATATAAAAAATGGCTTTCAAAGCTGGCTGTAAAGTTTTCACGAGTTTCGCTTGTGTTCCTTGTAAAATGAATACATTCCTTGTATTCATTTTTATAGAGTTCTGGTTCAGTCGAAAAAACGTTGATAAAGCATGAATCGTTATTTTACAGCAGTATAAATGTACTATTTTGTGGGCAGTTGATATTCGATTGGCACGACCAAAATGTGGTTTTGTGCATTTCCCACAATTCTGACAGGTTAAAGAGTGGCACGATAGTCCTTGTTGATTTCGAAATATTTGTTTATTCTTCAAAAAAATTGGCGTCAGAAGAAATAAAGCAGAATTGACAATGTTCCAAAGGAATGTCATAAATAGTGATCTTGACATAACCGTTTTCCAGAAGTCAACATATTTGCATGAAAAAGTACTTACTCTTATTCTTCAAAACGCGGCGGGACAGCCAGAGCGCCAGTGCCACCTTGGCAAACGTTGTAAACGAAAAGAATCAACATACGCCGATAAAATGCATCTGAATGGCAAAGGACTCTTCATAAAAAACTTTTTTGAAAATGAGGTCAGTTCTGGCCCTTTTGGGTCTGGCGGCCGCCTGCTCGAAAGACTCGGGCAGTCTGTTCGGCTGGACAGTTGACGAGTTAGAGGTTGAGGTTGATAGCCTCAAAAAAAGAGCTGATTCTTCAGATGCTGAGATTGTAGCTCTGAAAGCTACAGTCGCTTCTCTCCAACAAAGAATTGAAGGAGTCGAGGGAGACCTTACTTGCTCAGGTATGATTAAAAATGACCACAAAATTCCAATCTTGTTCAGCTGGAACAACGCTTGACACCTGCAAATGCAGCGCCGGTTTTGTTTCACTCCCGTGGGTCCAGAACGGAAACTGCGTAGACGAGTCTGAATATGTCTGCCAGCAAGAAAAGAAGAATTACAACGAGTGGCGACTGCCCCGAACTGCCGATGGAAAAGCTCTGACTGAGCCTTCTCATTACAACGTAAAACTTCATCTGCCCGGTTTGTATGAGGAGGACAAGATTGACGGTGCTTTTCATTTTTCCGGCGAGTCAGAAGTCATTTTCAAAGCGAACGACGATA
>Ga0115008_10002799_pt1 | contig 14474 bp, 14 predicted proteins | sample FraStrMetagenome_FD_87164 | JGI IMG/M metagenome (GOLD analysis project Ga0115008, IMG submission 87164) | Marine eukaryotic phytoplankton communities from Arctic Ocean - Fram Strait ARC3M Metagenome | ecosystem: Environmental > Aquatic > Marine > Oceanic | place: Fram Strait | collected...
ATTGTCCTATATTGATGATAGGGGTAAATTACGTCGACAAAATTGTGGTTATTGGTAATCTATTCCGCCCAACCGGCGATAATGATTCAGATTTGCAAGCAATTCGTCAGTATTACGAGCAATTTAAAGGAAAGTTCCCCAGCCAGTTTTAATTTTTAAAGGGCTAATTAGTAAGTGAACGTTCACTTACCTAGGTTTGAATGAATATAAAACCGCCAATTAATTATAAAACAGGACGCGAAAATGCCCTTAAATGGCTACCCAGTAACCCAAGAACAAGTCCCCAAGCATTTGCGTGCCACACGAACCGCCCTAACACGGTGGTTCGGACGAGCGGTGCTGACCGTTTTCGGTTGGAATGTTGTTGGTACTATTCCTGATGTTAAGCGAGTCCTAATTATTGCCGCACCTCATACGTCAAATTGGGACTTCGTATTTGCCATGGCGGCTGTTCTTGGTCTCAATTTGCGCGTCCGGTGGCTAGGGAAGCATACTCTATTCAAGCCGGGTGCAGTCTGGTTTATGCGCTGGTTGGGCGGCATACCCACTAATCGTGAGCAACCCGAGGATATTGTTCAATACGTGGCAGATTTATCTAACCGAGAAGAAGGTGTCGCAATTGGTCTAGCGCCAGAGGGAACGCGCGCCAAGGTTAGTCGTTGGAAAACTGGATTTTTGCGCATCGCGAAACTACTGGATTGCCCAATCCTGCTAATTAGCCTAGATTTTCAAGGCAAGCATTTTATTATTGGTGATCTCTACCAACCTACTGGGGATAGCGAAGCCGATTTGGCGGCTATCAAAAGTTACTACAGCGGGTTTCAAGCAAAATATCCTGACAAGTTTTAATAAATTCGAAGTGTAGCTCTATGCGCTGCAAAATCGACGAGGTTTGGCGACGCAAGAAGCCAGTTTAAGCACGGGTAGGCTCTGCCTCTGTTTATCAATGAATCTTTACACAATACTAGAGTTCAACGCCGGAAGATAAGTTGTAAGTTTGCGTCGTTGAAGTTTAGAGGCGTCTTTATAATAGACATATTACGGTAAGTGAATGTTCACTTACCGTAATATGATTTCAGTGCAAATACTATAATGCCATAGATAAATTTAGCTGACTTTACTGAGCGCATCTAAGGTTTTGGCGCACGCATGAGCGACTTCCTGCCCTTTGTGTAAAAAATGGTCTTTGAAAAACTGTTGATGCTCTTCACCAGCGTGGAAATGGTGTGGCGTTAATACAGCAGAGAACACCGGCATTCCGGTGTCCATTTGAACACGCATCAGGTTATCAATAACCGTTGAGGCAACAAACTCATGTCTATAGATGCCACCGTCCACGACTAGCCCGGCTGCAATGACTGCCGCATACTCGCCACTTTCAGCTAATGCTTTGGCAAATAGGGGGACTTCATAGGCACCAGGTACCTCAAAGTAGGTTACTTGCTTATCACTTAAGGTCGCAAACTCAGTCTTAAATCCATCGCGTAACTGGTCGACGATATCTTTGTGCCAAGTGGCTTGAACAAACGCAACACGTCCGCGGGAGGTTATTTCACTAATAGTTTTTTTCATAAAAGGCTCAAATCAATTTTTAATTACGGGGCTTTTTAAGCCACCTGTAAATTGGGTTGAGGGCAAACAAGGGAAGATGCATGCACAGCCGCAACGCGCCGGCAACATGCTTTCAGCAGACAAACTAACGTCCGGTTGAAGTCTAACCCTTATTCTCATAACCAGACTTTAACTGTCGGCTTTGGAATCTCACCAAATCTGCTTGTCCTCCAAGCAACAGTTACTTGAAGCGCCCGCGGGCTACCTCAAAAAAGGATTACCGCCGGTGGGGACTTTCACCCCGCCCTGAGAATCTCCATTTAAAATGGAGCGAGGAGTATAGTTAAAAGATAGTTTTGTGTACACCGTTTCACAGTGGGTTTAGAGGATGTTTCCAATATACGAAAAAGTGTATGTGCAATTGCTATTAAAAACTATTTTTCGGATATTTCAATTCCTTGTGTAGTTAATAAGACGGCTATGTGATTTTTGCGCTCTCTCACGCTACACTCTATAGTACTGATGTTAAGGGATCTTTCCCTGGCACACTTTTTAAGCAGTATTGTGGAGTAGGTCAATGGTAGAAAAAACATCCTCATTTTCTCGCTTTTTGCTGGTGGCTGCGGCTTTCGTCATAGTCGTCTCCGGTCTGAAGATGGCAGGGCCATTATTAGTGCCTTTCTTGCTCGCAGTATTCATTGCTATGATTGTTTCTCCGTTACTCGCATGGTTAAAGCGCTACCACCTACCTAACGGTGTGGCTATTTTCGTTGTTATTGCTTTGGTCTTTTCAGTGGGCCTCATACTAGCGGCGGTGATTGGCTCGTCTGTCGATAATTTCCGACAGGACATACCTACGTACTCGGCGAAACTAACCGCCATGAGTACCTCTATACAGCAATGGCTGAGTCAGCGCGGAATTGCCATCGACTCTGAACAATGGAGCAGTAGTTTTAATCCGGGTGCAGTAATGGGTGTGGTAGGGAATACCTTGGCATCTTTTGGGAACGTGATGACCAATGCCGTAATGATCCTACTGACCGTCATTTTTATTCTTGCAGAAAACGTCAGTTTCGGCGAAAAATTGCGCAGCGCTACGGGCAGCAATAGCTCACAGGAATGGCTACGCACTTTTTCAGACAGTGTGCATAGCTATCTGGCCATCAAAGCAGGGATAAGCTTGCTTACCGGCTTAGTAATTTTTGTTTGGTTGACGATTCTTGGCGTTGACTATGCTGTGCTTTGGGGGCTCATCGCTTTTTTACTTAATTTTATCCCCACTGTGGGCTCATTTATTGCTGCTGTCCCGGCAGTGCTACTGGCATTGGTGCAGCTGGGTGTGTTTGAAGCAGGCCTAACCCTCGCAGGGTTTGTGGTGGTTAACCTAATCATGGGTAATGTGCTTGAGCCACGTTGGATGGGTCGCGGCCTTAATCTGTCTCCGCTGGTTGTATTTGTCTCTTTGGTACTCTGGGGTTGGGTGCTGGGTCCAGTGGGAATGCTACTGTCGATCCCACTCACTATCATGCTAAAAATTGCGCTAGAAAACCAAGATGAAACCCGCTGGATTGGTATCATGCTGGGTGCCGGCAAACGTTTAGATGACGAAACTCTATTGTCAGATGATCTATAAAGTCTCCCTTGTGCAGGGGAGCAACAGATAAAATAGTAGAGACTAAAATCACAAGATCATTTGATGATGACGAAGTGTGGATCACTAACTCAAGCAAACATATTGCGCTGGTGGTTGAGTTGGATGGACAGCCAGTAGGTGATGGCCTAGTTGGACCAGTTTGGGAGAAAGCAATGACTCTCTATGAGGCAGCTAAGTACGATTTCTAGGGTAATAAACTATCTAACCTTAACAATGCGATTTATGGACGGGCGATCTGCTATCGATGGATCCTGAGTTTTCAAAGACACTTGAATAACGTTCTCTGGGTCGTTACCGTTGGACTTGTAAAGCGCCTTGATATGCTCTGGAACTCTAGAGCGATAGCTATATGTTTTGCCTCTGAGTGATAGCTTGGAAATCTTCGTTAAATAGACTCTGTGTTCACAATGTGTGCAAGTCTAATACAGCTGAAAGTACTGTGTCTAGTGGTATCGGGGGGGGTGCCTAAGTGAATGGTGCCCAGACCTGGAATCGAACCAGGGACACAAGGATTTTCAATCCTTTGCTCTACCAACTGAGCTATCTGGGCTTTTTAAACAATTTGAGCTTGATCAAGAGGCGCGTATTAAAGCGTCTGATTCGCTTCTCGTCAAGGTATTATTCCGTTGGCGGTACGTAACCTTCGGCCTTATCCACTTCTTCGCCATTAAAGAACTTTTCTCGTTGCTCTGAGAGGTAAGTTCGTGCCGATACATCCATCATATTTAGACGCAGTTCGTTAATCAATGTCGTCTGATGAGTCATCCACTCTGCCCAGGCATCTTTAGAAATATTATTAAATATTTCTTCGCCCTTAGGACCGGGGAAGGGCGGCATATCTAACCCAGGAAGTTCTTTATTTAGTTTGCGACACATGACTATGCGAGTCATAGTTGACCTCATTTATTGCGCTTTAGTTTGGTTGATTGCAACATCGTCGAACAAAGCTTTGATCGGCGCGGGCAGTCCCAATGATATAGGCTTTTGTGGGTTATACCAGACTTGTTTAGTGCCCTCATTCACCTGATGTTCAAATAATGAGTTGTCTGCCAGAGTAATACGTATAGGTTGGTAGTCAAGATGAAAGTGGCTAAAGGTATGCCGTTTACTATCAAGTATTTTGTAGTCTTTATGTGCTGCGCCCAATGCCATCAGCGCACTTTTTATTCCTTGGGGACTGTCGCATTGGGGAAATACCCAGAGACCGCCCCAAAGACCCGCGGGTGGATTTTGTTGCAGCAGCCAATCGCCTTGCCGATTGGTAATCATCAAAAAACAGGTATTTCTGACCGGAATAATCTTTTTCGGTTTTTTGCCAGGATAGTCCTGCGGGTTGCCGTTTTCATGTGCCATACAGTGACTCTTGATAGGGCAAGAGGGGCAGTCTGGCGATGATCTTGTGCACAATGTAGCGCCGAGATCCATCATTGCTTGGGTATAGTCTGCAATACGCACTTTAGGGGTATATTTGTCTGCAACTGACCAGAGTTTTGCTACCACTTCTGTTTTTCCCGGCCAACCACCGATAGCAGAAAACCGTGCCAGTACTCGTTTTACATTACCATCTAAAATAGGAGCCTGCTGTTTAAATGCGATTGCGCTAATAGCTCCCGCGGTAGAGCGCCCGATGCCTGGTAACTCACAAAGACCGTCGACGCTCGAGGGGAATTCGCCATTTAAGCCGTTAGACACATGCTGCGCGGTTTTGTGAAGGTTGCGTGCTCTGGCATAGTAGCCCAGACCGGTCCAGTGATGTAAAACGTCATCAGTGGTGGCACCAGCAAGGTCTTGCACCGTGGGAAAGCTTTGCATGAAGCGTAAATAATAGGGGATAACGGTGCTGACTTGAGTTTGTTGCAGCATGATCTCAGATACCCACACACGATAGGCATTAATGTCTTGTTGCCAAGGCAACTCAGTTCGACCGTGCTGGTCAAACCAATTGAGTATGGCTTTTTGAAAGACAACGGGCTGCATTAGTTACCGAGTTTTTTCTGGAAAAAGTTTTTTAACGCGTCCTTAGTCGCGTCACCACTGGCCGTTGATTTGCCGCTATCCACACCTAAATATTTTTGGCCGAGCTTTTCAAGTAGGGTGTTTTGTAATAGCTTACCAAGCACTTCTTGGTCAGGCATACAGTTGGGCATGCCATCACTGTTGGGTCCAAAGTCACCCTCACATTTAAAAGGAATAAGCTGATTTTGTAGGCGCTGGTTAATCGCGCAGCCTGTAGGGCTACTCTTTGACTCATTAATTAACGCATCTGCATTAAGCGTATAACGCTGTTCGACCAGTTGCACGGTGCTGCGGCCGCGAAGTTTTAGATTGCCAATAGCTGTGTTGATACCGCTAATGACTAGTTGGCCATTAGCGAAGTTGAGGTTCCCTTGTAGAGTATCTAACTGAGTCCCCACAGCGAAACTGCCTGAAGAGTTGCTACCACTTAACAGCGCAGCACTTTGGCAGACAGTTTGTTCAACATTAAACGTACTAAAAATGGGGTTTATGACGCTGAACTGGCCTATACCTAGCAGTGATTGTTGAATAGTAACTAGGTTATTTCCGATGCCTGAAACCGCCACTTCTCCGCTAAGTTCGCCTCCCACGTCGGGGTTGCCCGTGAGTGCCAAGAAGGCCTGGCTAAGGTCAATGGTATTGAGCTGTGGCTTTAGTGTAAAAGACGGCTGCTTATCGCGCAGGTCAAACTCTGCAGTGGCATTTAACTGGCCGCCAAAAAGGTCGGCGTTCAGAGAGGTTAGTTGTATGAAATTGGCGCGGCCGACCAGGCGAGAGTAGAGGTTTCTTACAGAGAAGGTCTGCATGGTAATCTCATTAACAGACAGTTCTATCTGACTCTCTCCGGACCACATTACAAAGGGCAGTGCCAGCGGCGCAAAAATAGCGCCTGTTTGCATATTATTACTGGGCGAGCCTTGCGGTGGTAAATAGTCATGTAATCTAAATTGATTGCTGGTTACCGAAGTAGTCATCAGACCAGTGGTTTGATCTGCTTCAACGGTCACATCAAATTTTTGGTTATCAATAAATAACTGATGGGTGTAGTTGGAGTAGCCTCTAGAGTTGATACTAAATTCACTGTTGAAGTGCACGTCGGTAAGTGCAGTCGCACTGGCCATGACAGGGATGCTAAATATAGGTAGCTTTAGTTGAATGGCTTTTAGTTGCCGACGCATATTAATGGACGGACTAGACAGCTTGCCGAAGATCTGCGCATTCTCAAGGTCGGCATTTATGTGCCCGTTAATACTTATTTGATCGACGTTGAGTTGTAGGTTGGTGGCATTTACGCGATTAGGCTTTTGGCCGTCATGACTGAGTGCAATGGTTGCCTCAATGGAAAGTGGCAAATCGCCAAATACCTCTGCCGAGGCGCTAAAGTCTGTTTCACCCCCGTCTAGCGAGAAGTTATTAATCGATACTGCGATGTTATCAAATTGAACCGGTAGTAAATTGGGAGCAATGTAACGTGCACGGCCATTAATCACTTTGATTGAATCAATAGGCAGGTTAGCTTGATCAAAGTCAGTGTTGAGAAGATTCAGCAAGCCTGCGGTAATAACAAGCTCATCAATACTGCCAGCGCTAATAACATTGTTTGAAAATACTATGCGTTTAACCGAAATGCCAAGCTGAGGAAAAAACTGCCAGCTAATGTCGCCCTGAATATCTAAAGTTAGTTGGTTATTCCCAGCCACGGCCTCCATGTCAGGTGCATAGTCGTTAGGGTCAACAAGTGAGGTTATGCCAACTATGACAACCATAGTTAGTGCCAGCATCGACAATGCGATAATTTTTAACCATTTACTTATTTCTGACACCGTTAACCCTTCTTTTTTGCGACCTATTACTACATCTGACCCATGATTAAAGTTGCACCCATATGGTAACGCAACCGAATACTTCTGTCGCACCTGTAGACAAATATCTGCCAAGATTAATTCATAATTATTTCAAAAAATCTGTGTTAATTTTCAGGTATAATGCGGCAAAACCCCCTTTTTGGAGTATCTGATGATCGAGCGAAAAGCGACCGTCACACGCAATACCTTGGAATCTCAAATTACTATTACGGTAAATTTGGATGGGTCCGGACATGCAAATTTGGACACTCCGGTACCATTTTTAAACCACATGCTTGACCAGATTGCGCGACATGGTTTGATTGATATAGATATCAAGGCGGCCGGCGATACTCATATTGATGATCACCACACAGTCGAAGATATCGGCATAACACTGGGTATGGCAGTTGCTGAGGCGATTGGCGACAAAAAAGGTCTTACACGTTATGGTCATGCGTATGTGCCTTTGGATGAGTCTTTGTCACGTGTAGTGCTGGATTTTTCTGGCCGACCTGGACTGTTTATGCAGGCAGATTTTGTGCGTGGCCATGTTGGAACCTTTGATGTTGATCTGAGCCGAGAGTTTTTCCAAGGCTTTGTTAACCATGCGTTTGTTACGTTGCACATTGACAATGTCCGTGGTGCCAATGCGCACCATCAGGTGGAGACTATTTTTAAAGCCTTTGGGCGAGCTCTGCGTATGGCTGCAAGTGCCGATGAGCGTATGGCTGGTGTGGTGCCGTCCACCAAGGGACACTTGTAGCCATCAATGAGTCAATCTCCTAATCACATCGCAGTCATTGATTACGGCATGGGTAATCTACACTCGGTATCCAAGGCCCTTGAACATATCTGTGATAATGCCAAAGTGTCTATTACTTCAGATCCAGCAGTGGTTGCTGGTGCCGATAGGGTCGTTTTTCCGGGTGTGGGCGCCATCGGTGATTGTATGCGAGAAATTCAACGCCTCAAAATTGGTGAGGTGCTCCGTCAGGCTATTACCGACAAGCCGGTACTGGGGATTTGTGTGGGTATGCAGGCTCTGTTGCAACACAGCGAAGAGAGCGGTGGCGTTGACTGTTTGGGTATTTTGCCGGGGGCGGTTAAGTTGTTTGACCCGCACAGCAAAGATGCCGCGGGTGGGCGCTTAAAAGTCCCGCACATGGGCTGGAATAATGTTCAACAGAACATAGATCATCCTCTGTGGCAGGGTATTGAGCAGGACAGCCAGTTTTACTTTGTGCACAGTTATTACGCCATTGCCGAGAATAATCCAAACGTCGCGGCGTACTGCGATTATGGTGTAAAGTTAGTTGCAGCACTGAGCCATAATAATTTGTTTGCGGTACAGTTTCACCCAGAGAAGAGTGCCGAGGCCGGCTTACAGTTACTGCGTAATTTCACCCGATGGATGGTTTGAACAGCGCACCACCAGGTTGATAAATTTGCCTGCCGATACTATCCTATCGCACCATTTAGTCCGTTGAAAGAGCCTGTTTATGTCGCAAAATTCCGTTGGTACTACGTCAGAGTTAAAGGCTCGACTTAATAGCGAGACCGCTAAGATTAGTTGGCATGACCTGCAAAAGCATTACGCTGCGGGTAATGTAATGGGGGTGTCTGGCAACGTTGATCTTATTCAGGTCGCCGTGGCTTTTCATCGAGATGATCGTGGTCAAGTCGAGAGCTGGCTGGCGAATAGCACCTTATTTGAGGTTGACGACCAGCGGGCATTAGATTGGCACACCAATAATACTAAGCACTGGGCGGTAGTGATTCCGCCTTTTGTGCTAGTCCAAGAAGTAAAACCAAAAGGGGTTTGATAATAATGAATATTGATAAAAAAGTGGCAGTAGTTACCGGTGGCGCATCAGGGTTGGGTCGTGCGGCTGCAGAATTGTTGATTAACTCGGGTGCGACCGTGGTTATTTTTGATATGAATGTCAGTGCGGGTGAGCAGGCAGTGGCAGAGCTTGGTGCCAGTTCGTGCCATTTTATGCAGCTAGATGTTTCTAACGGCCCCGATGTTGAAGCAGCTTTTGCGACTATTCTTGAAAATTTGGGACGGGTTGATATTTGCGTGAACTGTGCAGGCATTGGTATTGCAGCAAAAACTGTTGATCGTGAAGGGCAGCCTCACAGCCTTGACCTCTACCGTAAAGTTATCGAAGTTAATTTAATTGGCACCTTTAATGTGTCACGTTGTGCGGCAGCAGCAATGGCTAAGAACGAGCCGGATGAAAAAACTGAGCGCGGAGTGATCGTTAATACAGCGTCCATTGCCGCTTTTGATGGTCAAATGGGTCAGGTGGCTTATGCAGCTACCAAAGGTGGCATAGTTGGTATGACACTCCCTATGGCTCGTGATCTGTCTAAGCAGGGTATTCGTGTCAATACTATCGCCCCTGGGGTTATGGCGACTCCCTTAATGCTCGCTGCACCTCAGAATGTTCAAGACGGAATTGTGGCAAATATACCGTTTCCTCAGCGACTAGGTGCGCCCTCTGAGTTTGGTCAGTTGGTTGTACATATTACTGAAAATAGCTATCTCAACGGCGAGACTATTCGTTTGGATGGTGGTGTACGAATGCAACCTCGCTAATGAACGTTCGTGAAGCACAGTCTGTAGATTTTGCCGCTATATGGCCTATTTTTCAGCAGATAGTGGCGATGGGGGATACCTATGGCTATGAACGCGATATTACAGAGCAAGAGGCTCGCAGGGTTTGGATGGAATTGCCGGCAAAGACATTTGTAGCCGAGCAAGATGGACAGATTTTAGGGACTTATTACATTAAAACGAACCAGGCTGGTCCTGGTTCGCATGTGTGTAATTGTGGGTACATGGTGGCCACAGACTCACGTGGTAGGGGGCTGGCCTCAATAATGTGCGAACACTCGCAAAAAGTCGCTATAGAGCTTGGTTTTGAGGCTATGCAGTTTAATTTTGTAGCGACAACTAACGATGGTGCTGTAAATTTATGGAAGAAACTTGGCTTCAATATTGTCGGCGTATTACCAAAGGCCTTTAATCACCCACTACACGGTAACGTCGATGCACTGGTTATGCACAAGTTTCTAGATTGAACAATTAGCATGATTCCAGCCACTGAGTAACCTCTTGGCGGTTGCCTTTAAACACCACTCTGTCCTTGCGCTTTTCTAGCTGATACAAATACATTGGGTCGTAGTAGTCTGCCGTTATTGCCTGCAACCAGTATCTGTGGCTGGTAAAGTCATCACTGTGTTGCTGCTGCAGGGCGCTGTCCATGAGTTCTAAAATTTCTTTTGTCTTTTGACCACCCAGGCGTTTTTTAACGCGTAATAAACTGTCTCTTAGGTAATCGGCAAAAGCTTGTTCAGCATTGTCGCCATGATAAATGAGAGTATCTTGGTAGCGTTCGATGACATACTCACGCCATAGTTTCTCAATGCGTTGTTCAAACGGCAACTCAATCACTACCATGGGGCTTGTCACCATGGCGTCGCTCAGCGGTATGGGTAAATGACGGCCACCAATATTGCGACTTTCATCTTCTACGATAATGCTGCGCCCCGGTTGTCGGTGGCGCACAGCCATCAGTTCTAATATCACCTTATTTTCAAAATCAATTTGTGCTGGCTGTTCATTCAAAGGCCGACCAAAGCTCGAGCCCTTGTGATTGGCCGCTCCTTCAAGATCAATACTGCGCGGCAAAGTCTTGATGACGTCGGTTTTACCGGTACCTGTCATGCCGGACAACAATACGAGCTTTTCGGTTTTGCACACCTGATTAAGTTGTTCAATCAGAAAACCACGCAAACGTTTATAACCGCCCTCTACACGGGGGCAGTCAATACCTGCATCAGCTAACCATTGCTGGCTTAATTGAGAGCGTAAGCCACCGCGTGCACAATATAATACCGCGGAGGGATGGGCCGTAAAGAAGGCCTGCCAGGCATCAACTCGCGCCTGTTTACTTGCACCGCAGACCAGTTCATGACCCAGTGCTATAGCTTCTTTCTGCCCGCGCTCTTTGTAGCAAATACCTACCTCATGGCGTTCTTCATCGGTCATTAACGGCAAGTTAGTAGCAAAGGGCAGTGCACCGGTTTGACTTTCAATCGGTGCCCGCACGTCAATCATTGGCACACCGTCCAATAGCAGATTTAGATAATCATTAGTTAATGGCAACGCAACCTTACTCAAACTTTTACCTCAATGGCGGGTTGCTTGGGGTCATGATCCATCAGCATACCAATCGACCGGTGATAACAGCCTGACTGTTTTAAAATTCTAGACACTTGGTCTACGGCCACAGGGTTGACAGCAATGAGTAGTCCACCGCTAGTTTGTGGGTCACATAGAAGTGCCTGTTGCTCACTGTCAATAGGACCAATATGTTGTGAAATACTCTGCCAATTACGTTGGCTGCCGCCGGGTACGCACCCCGCTACAATATAGTCTGTAACAGCGGCATCTAATACTGGCACTGCAGATAGATTAATTAAGGCGCTAAGACCACTACCCTGACACACTTCAAGAAGATGACCCAGCAGTCCGAAGCCGGTGACATCAGTCATCGCAGTTACACCGGGCACTTTACCCAAAGCAGCACCCACAGTATTTAGTGCCATCATATTTTCAACGGCTAGACGACTGTGTTGCGGTTTTAGCTTGCCTTGTTTTTCAGCGGTGGTAAGCACGCCTACACCAATGGGCTTGGTCAAAAATAAATAGTCTCCACTGTGTGCCGTGCTATTTTGTTTAAGGTTACACAAATCAACTTTGCCTGTAACCGCCAATCCAAAAATAGGTTCTTGGGTATCAATAGAGTGACCACCGGCAAGATGAATGCCTGCATCTTTGCAGGCGTAGCGTCCGCCTTCCAAAACTTGTTGTGCTATCTCAGGGCCTAATTTATCCACGGGCCAGCCAAGAATCGCAACAGACATCATGGGGGTGCCCCCCATGGCATAAATATCACTAATAGCATTGGCTGCAGCAACTCGTCCAAACTCGAACGCATCATCAACAATGGGCATAAAAAAGTCAGTGGTGCTTATAATTCCAGAGCCATCGCCGAGGTCATATACGGCGGCGTCGTCTTTAGTGCTGTTACCCACTAGTAACTTATTATCCTGCGGTGCAATAAAGTCAGTCTTTAAGAATTGCTCAAGAACGCTTGGGGCAATTTTGCAGCCGCAGCCAGCGCCATGGCTAAATTGGGTGAGTCTAATTTCAGTAGTCATTACTCATGCTTTATTGTGAGTGCCTGCACAGGGTACTTGGTTTGTGGTGTAAGGTCATCTATGGAATAAGCTCTTTGTGTGTTGTATTGACTTTGCTATGTGAGGTTTCTGGGTAAACGCCTTTAAGAGAGATGAAACATATGGGTCTTTTTTTAAAATGATGTTGTAATGGGATCTTGTATAGCCAAATAATTCGCGCTAGACCAACACTAAAAACGTAGCATACTAGGGTGTATGTAATTAATTTTAGCCAAATAACGAGAATAACAATATGCCAAAGACAAGACTTGATGGAGACGTTCAACCTGGTTTTAAGTGGGGGCCATTCACCATGCGGATTCCCCTCGTTCACTTGCGATTTTCATTATCTAACGTACTTCAAGGGTTGGCTGTAGCCGGCGCTACAGGTATGGCGTTGGTCCCTTATTTTATTGCATTGCTGGGACTAACCTTTGAAGAAGCTATAACCATGGCGATGTTTCACAGCATGCTCATTTCTTTCTCTTGGATGTTCTTTGGCGACCCGTACGCACCTGGCTGGCTGACACCTGCTATCCCTTTTGTCGTCGCGTTTATTACCGCACCTGCCTATCTCGGAGATCACACGTCTCAATTCCAAGTGATGACGGCGCTGTCACTCAACTTTGCCTTTATCTTGATCTTTTTGGGCGTGACAGGTCTGGGTGCGAAGTTAATTAATATAGTCCCTAATGTCTTTAAAGGTGGCATTATATTGGGCGCTGCGATAGCGGCTTTTTTACGTGTTACCAAAGATGGTGATGCGGCTAATGTGTTCCAATCAGCGCCCATTGCAGGCACTTTAGGTGTTTTGATTTGTTTGGTGTTCGCTTTTTCTAAACCTTTACAGGCTTATGCGACTGATAAAACGTGGCTGTTAAAGCTTCTTGGATTTGGACTGTTTCCTGGGTTCCTGGTGGCGGGCATTGTTGGTTATTTTACCGGTGAATTTGAATACAATATTCGTTGGGAAATTCTTGATGTAGGTGCTTCGACCGCGTCTTTATGGGCAAAGGCATCGCCTTTTGCTATTGGTTGGCCCTCGCTTGAGACCTTTGCATCTTCATTTCCATTGGCGCTGATCACCTATATTTTGTTTTTTGGTGACTTAGTGACGGGCAATGAGATGATAGAACAGGCCCAGGTTGCTCGGACGGATGAGAAGCTTGAGTTAAATAGTAGTCGCGCGCACATGGCAACAGGTATCAGAAACGTAATAATGAGTATCGTTGCACCTTTCTTTGCTACTCAAGGTGTCTTGTGGACGGGTATTCAAGTTGTTCTGCTAAAAGGCTGGTCAGAGGGTCGAGAAAAAGTTGATTCAATTTTTGATAGCATAGGCAGCTTCTATGTCTTTGGTTTACCGGTCTTATTCGTGATTTTACCCTTCGTGACTCTACTTGAGCCACTGCTTCCCTTGGCTCTGGCCGTCACACTAGTGCTGACAGCATTTGCCTGTGCCACTCTTGCATTATCACTTGTGCACGACGCCACAGAGCGCGGTGCCATGGTGATCACGGCTATGGCATTTAGTGTCTTTGAGCCATGGTTGGGCTTATTGGTGGGCATTATTGTTATTGTTGCCTTATGCGGTGTTCAAGCCTTTGCTCCGCAAGAAGAGAGTTAAGTCGGCACAATATTTTCTAACCTACCCAGACCCTGTGGGTAGGTTAGTCAGTATTTTTAACTGCATGCCACACAATGGCGCACATAACGCTAAACACAACACCTCCGTCATAGAGAAATCTGATGCTGGGATAAGCCTCAAATAATAAGACTACTAAAATGCTCAATATCAAACCCGACGCGCAATAGAGTAAATAAGAGATTTTTCTGCCATTTATGGTGAACACTTATTTTCATAAGGAATTCATTGTTCGGTAATTAGCGATTAGAAAATTGTTCATACTCGTTGGTGGTTATTTCATAGAGATTATCGTCTAGATCTTTAAAATATATACACCAGGAAACTTGGTTATTTAAAGGTGTGACATGAATGTTTTTTGTCTGTAAATGTTTGATACAACGGACTAATTCGGACGCACTTATTTTGAATACTACAGTGGTATTTTGAATTTAACGATTTTCAAAAAGTTTTAGATGGATCGAATCTCCTTCATTTTGAGGGGTTAAGGGTCCCCCACCTTTGGCCCAGA
>Ga0115008_10002800_pt1 | contig 14471 bp, 15 predicted proteins | sample FraStrMetagenome_FD_87164 | JGI IMG/M metagenome (GOLD analysis project Ga0115008, IMG submission 87164) | Marine eukaryotic phytoplankton communities from Arctic Ocean - Fram Strait ARC3M Metagenome | ecosystem: Environmental > Aquatic > Marine > Oceanic | place: Fram Strait | collected...
AAACTATTTAATCAAATGAGTAATAAAATGATATCTTCAAATAAAGGGACGATAGGAGAGAATATAGTAATAGATTGGTTAACCGAATATTATCCATTATCAGGGTTAGCTGTTACGGCAAAGAAAGGGAAGAAAGCTGATATGGTGCTAGAGTTGGATAATAATAAATATTTAGTAGAAGTTAAGAATTTTAAGCATAATGTGCCTAAGAGAGATATAGAGAAATTTGAACAAGAAATGATGAAGATAGAGGAAATCCATGCGGGTTTATTTATAAGTACAAATTCAAATATACAAGGAAGGGAAGATTGGGAGATAAGACATTATAATGGGCGTCCAGGAATATTTTTAACAAATGTATCGGATGATCCTAGAGTAATAAAGGGGGCTATTAATTTTCTAAAAAAATTAATAGCGACAGAAATAAATGTTGTGAATTTAGGAGCTATAAGTACAACAGTAAAGAATTTTGCCAAATCACAAAAATGCATAATAACACAATTAAGAAATCAAGCGAAAGATTCGGTGAAGACATTAAATGATACATTAGATAGAGCAAGTGAAAATATAGAGAAATTGGCGATAAATTTGGCATCATCTATTCAAGATCCAAAAGATGAAAATAAGTAGTTTCCAATTTAGTAGGGGATATTTTATCAATATTTTTTAATTTAAAGGATATTTTTTTTTTGAATTTTGGATTTTTTTTCAGTAAAAGTTTCAATCTTCTAATATATTCATTTTTTACATATCTCTTAAGTCTATTATTTTTAATAGAAGAAGCTTTACACATATTATCTACCATTTTCATAGCGGAATATTTGATAATAGGGATTTGTGGGTATTTGATAGTATTAAAATCAGAAGTTTTATATACAGTTTTTGGTGTATTAAAAATAGAATGTGAAATAGAAGTTTTTTTTTTAGTTTTATTGTTAGATTTTTTTCTTTTGGATCGTGTTTTATGAGTCATATAATATAATATAATAATATTTTATTATATACAAAATGAGTTATGATTATTTATTTAAAGTGATAATAATAGGTGAACAAGGTGGTGGGAAAACTAGTATAGTAAAACGATTAATAGAAAATAAATATCTAGAATATAGAGAACCAACCATAGGATTAGATTTTACAGCAACACAAACGAATTATGATAATAAATTGATAAAATATCATTTTTGGGATACAGCAGGCCAAGAATGTTTTTCGAATATAATAAAAGTATATTACAAAAATATAGCTGGTTGTTTTATAGTAATTGAAGTAAATGATGAAGAATGGGAAGAACATTTGGTGAAATGGTTAGGTAGATATAAAATGAATTCCGATGACGGGATTACAGCAAAACCAATAATATTGGCAAATAAATTAGATTTGGAAAGAGTATTTAATAAAGAAGAGGGAGAAAAATTTGCTTTAGATAATGACTGTTTATATTATGAAATATCAGCAAAGACGGGTGCAAATATGAAAAATTTATTAAATTATTTGACGGAAAATATAATAACGAATATGGATAAAAACCAATTAGGTCCAGGAATAGCAAGAGGTATTAATTTGGGATTAAGTGAAGAAGAATATATAATAAATACAGTTCCTTGGTATTTGAGGTGTTTTACTTAATATGAATACAACTGTGTGACTCTAAGAGAGAAAGACCAATCCATATTATTTAAATTAAGCAATAAACCTTTATCATTGAGTAATCTAATACGGAAAGAAGCTAGGTTAACCGGTCCAAAATAGAATCGTTTTGTAAGTTCGGGTTCAGCATTACTATAAGTAAGAGTGCCATATAAATCATCAACCGGTCTATTAATAGGTATTTTATGTAAAATATCAGTAGAGTTAGGGCTAGTATATCTATCAGCTGCTTTACCAGTCATAGCAAGTTTTAATTGATCTACGGTATATAATTGTTTTTGAGTCAAATTACTACTTAAATCGTAATTTACCGATTTAGTTGAACACCCTCTTACAAAAAGATTATAGTCTGGAGGTTCACATCCAGGATCCATAGTCTGTTTATTATAATAAGAAGGCAGTGAAAAATTTGCTTTATTACTTTTAATAGAAATTATATCTTGATTAGGTTTATTATTACAGAAATCATCGAGCGAAATTAATAAATATCTAGGTCCCTTTAAATCAAGTAAAGCTTCGCCTTCTATAGTAATGCCAGGCAAAATATTATAATTATCGATTCTAAAACCAAGAAGCCAACCTAAATTGTAATCTAATTTTTGACCAAACCCGCCACCTTCTACACATAAATTTACTTGAGAAGACGGGCTATACCATTTAACAGTAACAGAATTAGTATGGGTGTTTTTTACAGATACTTTATTATTTATTTGACTATAAGAAAATTCTAAATAAGTAGAAACCTTATTTAATTCTTGTATTAAAATTAAAGGATCAGAATAATTACCAGCTTGAATCATTACAGGATTATCACTTTGATCTGTAATATAATAATTAGTGCCATATTCAGCATTAAAATTATACCAACTTAATGGTATTTCCGCGTGTTCTAGTGTTATTTCTAATACATTTTGCAAAGGTTGAGAAAGATTAGCTGTATAATTTGATGGACTATCAAGTCTTTTTTTACTATTGGGGTCAGCATTAAAACAAGCAACCGATGAAGGATCGAGAATTGTTCTATAATGACTATCAAAATTAACAATGCGTGTAACTGTATATCTTTTAGTAGGATTATTATTACCTTGAGCAAAGGGTATAGTAGTGCCGCCTCCTGTAGGAAATTTAAGTTCGCCAATAACAAGGTGATCTTCGTCTAATAATTTATTTTCTTTTTTATATCTTTTTTCAATAATAGGAGGGGCGGATTCATCGCCATCCTCATCTAGAATACCTTGTCGTGTTAATACATCTTTTTCTCGTAATAATCTTTTTCTAATATCAAAAAAAAATTTTTTGAATAATGGATCATTATCATATTGTACTATAAAACTTTCAGTATAGTCAATAATATCAGCTTTGGTTAAAGGTATTTTATTAAGAACACCCATAATAGATAAAAGATCTTCAATGGGATAATTCTTAACATCGAAATCTGTCATATCAAGTTTATTACTCATATATAAATAATAAATAATTAATTTTATATTATTAATTATTTATTTTCTAGTTTTCCTTTTTTTTTTACGTTTTTTTCTTGTTCTTTTTCTGCGTTTTCTTCTACGACCTCTTTTTTTAGTTCTTTTTTTGTTGTTTTTTCTCCGTTTCTTTTTTCTCTTAGTTCTTCTACCCCCAAACGCAACACACCTATCATTAACCCATGACATACCTTTCTGACACACACTTTCACGTGGTTGTTGTTGTTTTGGCGGTGCTTGTAATAAATAACCATATTTTCTAGGACTAGCATCAGCCATAATAGAAGCAGTAACTTGTGTTAGTCTTTGTTCAGGAAGAACGGGTAGATTGAAAGAATCCCATATAAAATACTGATTAAATCCATCATCGCCGATTCTATGACTTTCATATCTTTCGTATTCTCTTTCTAATATAGGCGTGATTGCCAATCCCTTACTTTTTGCTCGATCAATTCTACGTCTCCAATCTTCATGATATCTTTCAGGCCAAGTATGAGCATGAGCGGAATCTTTAAGAATACCTTCAAAATTAAAAAGTTCTTGATATTCTAAACTTTTAGCTTGATCTTGTTTAGCTTTAGATAAACCGGCGACTAACTTATCTACATAAGATTGTTGTTGATCAGGATATGGTTGAGGATTTTTAAATTTATGATCGTGAAGACTTTGTTGGAGAAACTTAAAATTGAATTTTGTAAAGTAGAAATTAATAACATGGATAAGTGCTGATAATTTAGTTCCTCTATATCCACTCATATAAGATATAATATTAGTCATATCTACAAATTCTAATCCAGGAGAAGCTTCCTTTTTCCCGGTTCTTGAATGAGGAACGATTATTTTTTTTTCACCATTCTTAAATAAAGTTTTATCATTGCCTCTTCTTTTAGATTTTCCAGCATATTTAGAAGCACAAATACCTTCAATATATAGATAATCAACATTATCAGAATAATTTAAATCTCTAACGTATAAAAAACCACCATTAATCATATTTCCAAAAACAGCATCTTGTGGAAAGGTATCACGAAGGCTAGATTTTCGTCGTCCTGTAGTTGTATTGAGCAAGAATTTCCATTTGTCTGGTTCGGTAATAAACTTTTCTATATATGTTTCTTCATTATTTTCAATAGCGTCACTTACAAGATTAATAAATCTATCATATCTTTCCTTAATAGCATTATTATTAATAGTATAATGAAGCATAACAAACGCACAATCTCTACGAGCATTATTATGTTCAAAGAAAGCAGCGTTTAAATATTCGCCACAAGCATAATATTCTGTATCATCCTCGGCACCCCAAGAAATATAATTTTCAAATCTTAATCGATTTATTACCGAAGAAAATAAAGTGGCTGATCCACGCATATCATCATACTTTGAAAAATATGTTCCTGATTGGTGAATCCAATGTGTTTTATTACCATCTTTTTGAGGCGCGATGTTTCTTAATCCCCATTGTGTTACAGTATCTTGTGGATGCATCCAAACTTGTTGAATATCATAATTGGGAACTATATTATCAGTAATAGATCTACATATTTTATTTGATACACTATTGTCTAAATGTGGATTTATGAAAATATAATAACCTGGTTTATTTATTCTAGGAGAAAAAAAATGACTATGTTGTGCTATAATAGGATCATTATCTCTAGATGGACTTTTATCTCTATTGTTTCTTCTCGACATTATATATATATATTATTGCGATATAATGTTTTTTTATTTAAATTGATTAAAAACAAATTATTGTAAATATATATATATAAATATGAATCAAGTACAAGTATCAAGTAAAAAAAAAATAGAATCTAATAATAAGATGTTAGGAGATTGCGGGATTTGTTGTGAAAAACTTACAATTAAAGGGAAAAGGATAGTAGTAGAATGTCCTGGGTGTGATTTTAAATGTTGTAGAGTATGTATCGAGATATGGCTATTAAGTGAACTAGAGCCAAGTTGTATGAACTGTAAATCTAAATGGACAAAGGTAAAATGCCAAGAAATATTAGGGAAGGGCTTTATGAATGGTAAACATAGAAAACATACAAAGGATATATTATTTAATATGGAGAAAGCGAGATTTCCGGAGACAATGCCTCAGGTGGAAATAGTAGTTAAAAAAAGCAAATATGTTCGAATGAATACTAAAAGTAAAGATGATTTACATAAGCTATACCTCGAAATTGGAAAAATAGAAAAAGTTATAAAAGATAGAGAATATTTTGTATCATATGGTCACGAAAGGGGTGAAAATCATCATTCAACTAATACAGAAAGGAAGAAATTTATGAAAGCATGTCCAAAAAATGATTGTGAAGGGTTTTTATCATCGGCTTGGAAATGTGCTGTATGTGAATGTCAAGTATGTAAAGATTGCGAAGTGGTAGTAGATGACAAGGATACTCATACGTGTAATCCGAATATATTAGCATCGGCAAAATTATTGAAAAAAGAAACGAAACCGTGTCCTAGTTGCGCCAGTGCTATATATAAAATATCAGGATGTGATCAAATGTGGTGTACACAATGTAAAGTAGCATTTTCTTGGAACACGGGTAAAAAAGTGAGAGGTCACGTTCATAATCCTCATTATTATGAATGGGTTAAAAATGGAGGGGGAGAAGCAGTAGTACCAGGGGCGATGTTGCCTTGTGGAGGATTACCGACGGCATATACGGTGCGAGATGCTTTACAGTATATTATATTACCAGATAATTTCAGGAAAGAAGGGAATGAAATAGATAGTAAATCTTTATTTGCTACTTTACAAAATGAGCGTGAATTAAAACATTTATTCAACAATAAATGTAATTTACATAAAATATCTTCTAAATGGTATGATAGTTTTAATAAAAAAATATATTTTCCAAGTAGCGACGGAAGAGTTATAGAATCTTTTGCTGTGGGAGATAGAGTATATGCTAATGAAAAAGGATCAAGTCAAGTTATAAAAGATACATGTTGGAAACATAGAATAGATTACGACGAACATATAAATGAAAGCTTAGCGACGAACAATACTATATGTTATATTAGATATATAATGAATAAAATATTGAGCATTCATCAAGCAATTAGTCATTTTGTGAATGTAGAATTAGATAGACAAAGAAGAAAAGTGAATAATAATACAGATAGCGTTGATTTAAGAATCAAATATATTATGAAAGAAATAGATGAAAAAAGAATGAAAACGAGTTTGTTGAAGAGAGATAGAGCACGGGATAAAGAAGTAGCAATATTAGATATATATGAAGTTTATGCTAGAGTATGTTCAGATTGTATTAGATCGATATGTCAAAGCAAGCAAGATTTGACAATAGATAAATTAAGGGAGGAATATGACAAAATACAAAGAATAAATATATATTGTAATAAAGAATTATTAAAATATAGCTTGACATTTAATTTGGTGACACCAGAAATTATCTTAGAAACAGGATGGTGCGCGCCGAAATATTATGATAAAAATAATATTGACATCGATAAAGCCTATAAAATGAAGCCAATGTTAAAGCTAACTTTTGATAAAATAAATCCAATATCAGTATTTGATTTTAATTTTATAAAAAAATATATAAGAATATGTAAGAATATAAATCGTTATGGTAGAAAATACTCGTGTTTATCACCGTTATATGGTGATAATAGGGGATTAGAAAGGTCATATAGATATATTGATGTGGCACATGGAAGAGATAGATGGTAAATTATTTGTGAGGTTTCTTCTTAATATCATAAGATAATTTATATAAAAATTCATTAACTGACATTTTTTCATTATCTTTTTTCATATCATCTGCGATTTCAAGATCTAATGGATTAGTTTCGTATATAGGACATAATTCAAATTCTGTTTTTTTATGGGTATGATAATTATTACTTTGAACTTCGTGTAACTGATATTTTTGTTCTTTTAATTCACTTGTATCTACATTCCCAAAAGTTCTAAAAGCATTCTGATATTCAACATTTCTACACATATGCATATGTAAAACCATAGCGGATGGTAAATAACGTGGATTGCGTTTATTTTCGATCATGTCTTTTAAATGATTAGAATGCATATTATTAAAATCACCATATTTTTCATTTAAAGTAGTTAATATTTTTTGTTTTGATTTGTTTAATTTTAATTTTAATCGACTAATATTATGATTAGCAACGGCGGATTTTATTAATAATGCGGTTTGATGGTCATTATCTTCCATTGCTTTTTTAGCTAAATTTAAATAGAATCCTAAATTATATCTTACTTGATGAGGTGTTAAAGTTTTTTCTCCATTGCTGAGTACAAGGGCGACTAAATTAGCAATTCCTTTATTATGCATCTTAGGAATTTCATCGATATTATACAACAAGCTTAAAACTTTACTAGTAGAAGCTTTCATATTTGAAGCGGTTGTCTCTAATTTTTCATCATAATCAGAACTAAATAATGAATGTATAATAGATCTAAGACAACTCTTATTATTTATATCTTTTTGAAGTATTAAAGCTTGAGAAAATAATTCTAAACCGGTCTGAGAAAGAGCTCTTTTACGAGGCATATAACTAGTAGGGGAATAAAAAATAACAAAATTAACTTATTTCAATACTAATATCGCGAAATAGTTTAAATTTATTAATATTATCAATATTAATGATAGATATATTAAAGAGTTTATATAAAAAATTATCAATATTGTTATTATAATGGCTTTGTTTTTGATAATATTCATTATTATAATGTAAAATATTAGGAATAGAGGTTAATGCGCTTGAAATATTATTTTTGAATGAATAAAATATATATTTTACTATTTTTGAATTAAAATAAAGGTTTAAGAAAGGTAATTTATCGTCATTAATATTCAGAATTAAATATTCCTTTTTATTAATAATTAATTTAATATTTTTTGTTTTTTTATTTGAATAGAGAGGTTTAATAAAAATATAATTATATTTTTGAGCATAATGAAGTATTTTATTAATAAAGCATTGGTTTTTTAAAGGAATATTATCCTTTATAGGAAACATAATAAATTTATTAATAGAGTTATCAAGAATATTGATATAGTTATCTGTAGGTTTTTTTTGCAAATGAAAAATACATTTTGTATCATCGACTATGCATAAATGAGTAATATTAAATTGTATTAAAAAAAGAAACATACTATGTTTCTTATTTAACCATATATTGGGTATAATAGCTAATAAATGCCCAAAATCATTAAGAGAATGAATAGCCTTTTTAATATATGATTCCCAAGAATAACTAGTTTCAAGAATAATAATATCAGGGTTTTCTATATAATCGAATGTTAAATAGCTTTCTTCATAAGTATTTATATTTTTTGAATATTTATTAAAAGATTTTTTAATAAGAGATATATTATTAGGAGAAGAATCGATGATATGAAGCATATTATTAAAAATATGATTATTTGATTCTTTTTCACTATTAAATGAATTCGATAGATTAGGTTGCAAGAAAAAATGATGTAATACAAATAAAAGTTCAATATTGTTTATTTTTGGAATAATCCATTTTTTATGGGGTATTTCAAATAGAAAATCTGGTAATAAATTAAAAAACTTTTCATATTTTATTAATTTTAATCGATCAATGCTCATTAAAATTAATACTTTATAAATATTTAAGTAATAATATCGCGAATTAAACTGTTGCTTCATTATCATTTTTATATGGAACACAAGACAACCAAGACCATTTGGAACGTAATACCCAATCATGACTAGGAATATTTAAATTTAATTTATACATCTTTCTAGCTTCTTTTTTCGGGATTTTACAAACAATTTTATATATTTGGAATTGTAGAGTCACGGGATTAATTAATGTAACTAAAGCATATACAATAGCACTATTTAAAGTATTTGTAAAATCATCTGAACAAAAAGATAAATTATTGTCCCAAACCCAAGTAGTTTTTACATAATGTTCTTTTAATTTCATATTATTTAGAATTTTATAAGCGAATTCCCATTCACTTTCTTTTATATTATCGGGGCTATATTTCCAATCAATATATACATTCGCATCAGTAATAGTTTCTTCTTCTTTCATTATTTCTTTGATTTCATCGCTTTCTTCGTGATCATCGTAATTATTTCCAATATTTTTAAAATAATTAGAGCCTATAGAAGATATATCATCTGTATCGGTCGAACTTGTATCACTCGAACTTGTATTTGATGGGGGATTTTTTGTTTTATTTATACCGAATTGTAATGTTCTTGTTCCTATATCATTATTTTCTTCTTCGCTATCTGTTGCCCAATTGGCACTGCTCTCAAATATATCAGTCTTAGTTCTCGTTGTGAAAAATTCTTCAAAAAAGGTATCTTTATTCATTTTATAAATGTATAACTTAAAATATTTTTAATTCAATTTAAAATAATATCTGTAATATTTATTATGATACATGATTATTTCGAATATTTATTATATGGAATATTATCAGGATTACTATATATATTATCAGTATTTGGATGTAACCTAAAATCAGGAAACTGTCATAATTTGAATATCACAATGCCGTTATTATTTATAAAAAATGGATCAATAATTATAAACGATTATCATATTCATCATTGGTTGTTATTCTTAATTTTATTATTTATAACTTTACTTTTTCAAAATAATTATATAATATTATTTATTCAAGGATTTTCTATTGCATTAATAATCCACGGGTTACATTATGATGATTGTTTTTGTTTCAATGAATTTAAAAAATCTATTAAATAAAAAAGAATACCCCATTGGACAAAACCTTTTACATAATTCGCAGATAAACCTCTATATAATCCTGGTATACCTTCTGTATTTATTATTTTTTTAACACAGTGCATAGCGCCATTATATTTAGGTACTGTTTTATCAAACCCTTGTAATTGAAGTCTTCTTCTAATTAAATCTGTCGGGTAACTAAATGATAAAGCATAAATAGAAGCTATACCACCATTACAGGGATTATCAGGATAATTTTTATTTAAATAGTCTCTTGATTGAAACATTAGACCAGAAAATAAACCAAATCCAAATATACTAGTTCCGTAACCTTTATATAAATCTTTTATCTTATTTTTTTTTAAAACATCGATGATACCGTTATATTTAGTTTTATTTGTTTGAAGTGATAAATATGTTCTTGTTACTTCCAATGGATAAATTAAACCAATTGAACAAGCACCTGCCAAAGTTCCTGAAACAATGCTATTGTTAAATTTATCATGAAATTTATTGAATAAAGCATATGTTAAAGCATATTGAGGCGATGCTTTGATTATATTTACACCATTTCCTTTCCAAATATGTCTGATTCCCTCTTTTTTAATAACATCTCTTAAAGTAGTGTTAGGTATAAATGGATTTTGTCTTTGAATTCTCCATAATTCAATAGGCGCACTAGCTGTTTTTGAAAATATTGAAGCACAACTAGCAGTAATAAAAGAATCAACAAACGCATTTGACATCTAGTTTATATATATATAAAAAAAGTATATTAATATTAATTTTATTTATTTATTTAATATGAATAAAATTAATAGTGAAGAAGAAATGGAAAAATATATAAAAAATAAATATTTGGTAATTTTTCCAGACGAAAGTTTAAAATTATATAGTAATTTAAGAAATATAGAAGAAGAAATATTAATTGCTTCAAGCACTATTTCAAAAAAAATGAAAGGAAGCGATAGATGTTTTTGTGAAGCAAAGGGAACAAAATATGTATTTTATATAAAAAGAATTTAGTACTCGTCGACGTCGTCCTCGTCGTCGTCAACCTCATTATTACCACCATTATCATCGGGGATATCTTGTTGAGGAGGGTGCGGTGTATGTGGTGCTATGGGTGGGATCGTAAATATAATATTATTATTTTGATTACAATGTTGATTTCTTAGAACCCAACCTTTTTTTCTGGAAAGATATCTGTCATAATGATTATGTTTTTTATCTAAACCATTATGTGTTGTTTTATCACCGGGTCCACCTACATTAGTAATAGCGGGATTTAAACCATCGCAAACATTATTAGTAACTGTTTGTTTTTCTGCTAAGTTAGAGGTAACAGTTAAAACTTTTCTTTGTGTTGTAAAAGAACTGGCTGGTTGTTTATATTGTTTAATATTGAACCTATTGTAATTTTTATTTGTATAATTCATACCAGTACAACTGTTATTAGGGTATGGATAAGAATACATTTATATTATGAAAATATTATAAATTGATTTAAGAATATTAATTATAATATAGTTAATGTCATTAGAATGCCCAATATGCGAAAGGCAATTTCAAGTAAGATCAGATTATAACGCACATTATAATAGATGTAAATTAAATAATGAAAGTGCTTATAAAGCTATACAGGAAGGTTATAGTGTATATGATAATGCTAGAACAATAAATAATTTAATAGAAGAGGTGGAAAGATTAAAAAATATTATTACTAAAATTCAAAAAAATTATAAACCACCGAAAATAAAGAATATAAATGTATTGGAATATTTGAATGAAAATATAGCAAGAAGAACAAATTATAAAGAGTGGGAAGCGAATATAGAGATAACGTATAAGAAATTGAAACTTTTATTATCGGAAGGTTTTAGAGAAGGGGTAATAAAAATATTGAAGGAAGAATTAGACGGAGATGTTCCGTTGATATCATTTTGTAAGAAGAAAGTAATATATATATATGAAAATGATAAATGGATAGAATATACAAATAAAAGATTGGAAATGACATTATATACAATGTTAGCTAATATAATAGATTGTTGGAATGATCACGAAAAATTGATATGTGGATGTGATTATGAAGATATAGATTTTAAAAAAAGGAAAAACGAAGCATCAACAATATATTTGAAAAACAGACATATATTATACGGAGATGGTAAAGTAGACGAACATGCTGAAAAGATATATGATAGATTATATACATTTTTAAAAACAAATATAAATTCAATTATAGTAACAGATAATTATATTTAAAAAGAAGTATATAATATAAATTATATGGTAAAAAAAGTTTTTTTTATTCGCCACGGATATGCGTTACATAATGATTTATGGCATAAAATAGGTGACAAAGCATATTCAGATTATAGAGATACGCATCTATTACATGAAGGTTATTTACAAGCAAAAGAATGTAAAGAAAAACATAAAGAAATATTAGATGATGTTGAATTAGTATTGGTTTCACCTTTAACAAGAACATTACAAACGGCAGTAGGAATATTTGGAAAATCACCTTTTTTCAGAACAAAAATGAGAGCCTTAGATTGTTTAATGGAATATCCACAAGGGGGTCCGGAATTATGTAATAAAAGGAAAGAAAGTATTATATTAGAAAAACATTATCCAACAATAGAATTTACATATATTTCAGATGGTAAAGTAAAATGGAATCAAAATAAAGAAACAATAGAACAATTAGAAGATCGAATAGAAGAAATGATTGAATTTATAAAAAATAGACCAGAAGATAGAATAGCCGTAGTATCACATAGTTCTTTTATAGCGAAACATTTATTTGATAAAATATATGACGAGCATAATGAATTAAAACATTGTCATCCATATGGACCATATGAATATGCGAAATTATAAGAAAAATTATATAATAGTAATTATTATATAATTTATGATATTGGGTGGGATTTTTGTAGTAGGGGTATGTTTTATTATGATTGGTATATTGGCATGTCTTAATGCCTATGCTGAATCTCGAAATAATTCAGTATATCCTTATAATTGATTTCTGAAATCATCGATTGTTACGACAGGTACACCAATTTCTTTTGCTTTTTCAGATTTAGTAGTGGCATCATATTCATCTCTAACAATAACAATGTGAGTATTTTTACTAACAGAAGATGATATGATAACGCCGTATTTAATAAGTGTTTTTTCAAGTTCTTTATCACGACAACCGGTAAAGACAATTTTTTTATTACTTAAAGGATGTTGAATTATTTCTTCCTTTTTAGATAAATCTTTTAGTTTTTGATCAATAATGGTAGCTAAATTAGCTTTTTCAACAAATTCCTTGAAATAATCAACATAATTTACAAACTTTTCTGCTGATTTCTTTGAAAATCCGGGTAAATCAATAATAACGTTAAGAGCTTGTTCGTGATCATCATATATTAGAATATCGGGATATGCATCTAAGATGATTTTAATTTTTTTAGAACCCAATCCTCTTCCAAATATATTTGTAGCAGCCATAAACGAAGCTATATCGATATTTTTAACAGCTGATTGAATACCGTTATAAACTTTAGTTGCCATTTTTTCTTTGAAACCTTCTACTTGAAGAAACTCTTCATATTTCATAGCTAAAATCTTAATAAGAGTATTATTGCCAGTATTCATAATTCTTTGAACATTTCCTCTTCCTAATCCAATCGCACCGATTTTTTCAAAGAAAGCGTGTATGGCTTTCATTCTAACAATCATATTTTCATCGGAATTCACAAGAACATAATCAACACCTTTAAGCAAAACATTAAAATGAGAAGGTGGATCTTTAGGTTCAACGGGTGTAATTACTTTATGAACTTTTGGAATGACATCGCCGCTTCTAATGATTTCAATAACAGCACCAACATCGATGCCATTATTTCTTCTCCAAACTTCATTATGAACTGTTACATATCTAATTGTTGTTCCTGAAATACTAACAGGTTTTACTTTAATTTTTGGTTTTAAATGGCCATCTTTACTAGGAGACCAAATCATTTCTTCTACAATAGTTTGAGCGATTTGATCATCAGTAATAATTTTGAAAGCCCAAGCGTGTTTAGGATTAGTAGACAATCTTTGATATAAATGGTTTCTAGTAATAATAATACCATCCATTTCAATGTTAAGATTTACTTTCCATTCTAATAATTTTTCTTTAAGAAATAGATAAGGGTTTTTCTTTTTATGTAAATCATTTATAGGCATATAAGGTACAACATTGAATCCAACTTTAGTTAAGAATTCTAATTGATCTTTTGGTTTTTTAACAGGTTCGATTAATTCATAAGCAATGAATAATAAATCTTTAACTATTTCAGGATTATAATTTTTAGCATTAAGAACACCGGAAACGAAATTTCTAGGATTAGCGAAATTACTTGAATACTTTTTTTCAAATACATCTTTTTTAATCATAATTTCGCCTCGAACGCTGATACCAGGATAATTAGGTAAATTAAGATATGGTGCTAAATGAGAAACATTTTGTCCAATTTTTCCATTACCTCTGGTATATAATAATATATCGCCCTTTTCGCTAGAATATCCTAATGAACAACCATCTAATTTTA
>Ga0115008_10002804_pt1 | contig 14465 bp, 11 predicted proteins | sample FraStrMetagenome_FD_87164 | JGI IMG/M metagenome (GOLD analysis project Ga0115008, IMG submission 87164) | Marine eukaryotic phytoplankton communities from Arctic Ocean - Fram Strait ARC3M Metagenome | ecosystem: Environmental > Aquatic > Marine > Oceanic | place: Fram Strait | collected...
TGAACGTTCCAGCGAAGGTAGTATTTCCACCCGCTGAAATTCCCAACCTATGATGCCCATCTCGTTCATTAATGTCTCGAGTGTATGAGCAAAGCGCTCTTCAGGACCTTTTATGCCCCGCACTTTGGTGCCTTTTTTTGGGGCAGGTACAACCTTATATTCCCAAGTGGACATAAATCACCTTTCAAATAATTTTAGAAGGACATAACCGTCTGCTGGTGCCGTGAAAAGGCCAAGACAGTCGTTAACGTCAAAAAATGCTCTTGGGCTTTTTTAGGCTTTTATTTACCATCGCAGGTTTGAATTGTTGCGCCAATTCAATCTGGTTGGGGCAGGGTTTTTGTGACTTATATGAACGGGTAAATTTTTTTCAAAATGTTGGCTGGCATTTGCGCAACGTGGGAACCCAATTGATCTACATGCAGTGTCAGAGTTCCAGCTGTTGTAGCTAACCACCCGTCTGGGTGATGGATCTCCCGATAAAAATGAAAGCTCTGATTGTTAAAATCAGTTAGTTGAAAAGTGACAATGCATTCTTCGTGAAATTCTACGACGTATGTCGTATTGCCAGATACTTTGCGATAAAATCATCCAAAACCAAACGCTTCGTTTATTTCACCAGCATAAAGATCAAACAATAATTGAATGTTTTGAGGTGAAGAAATTAGCCTTCGCAAGATTAAAAGAAGCTCCATTAGGCACTGAAGAAGCAAGTTCACCAACGCCAGAGAGTGGAGAAGAGCAACAATCTCCATCACAGTTTCCTTTGCGGTTTAGAGGAATTGCAGACACATTTAATAAAAATTAGAGTCTATTAGAGAGATTGGTTCCAGCTCTGTCGTCTGACAGAAAAAGTTTTGCTAATTACAAAGTGTGCTAACTCTCCTCAATCACTAGTGTCTTGCTTACAGAAGGCATTGTATATTTGGCGGTAGATACCACCTATTGGATAGCCGTAGGTACATCTGCTTTCGGTGCGGTGAACCAAGTAGAAGTGTCACAGGGAAAGTTAAAAGGGTCAAATCTAGAGAAATTGAATGCACAAACGGCTATTTGCAGCAATGATAACTCAATAATGCTAACTTGTGCTGACGACTGCAGAGCGCAAATTGTTGTGATTTCAAAATAACAAATATGAGACTAGCTAAACGATATCGATCCAAGTAGCGCGTATGAACATCTTCAGCATTTTGTTAACATAAATTACAACTTTATGTAAGTTACTGTTAAGTTGAAGTTATTTAAGATACCCAGTGGCGAAGTGATAATTTCGCACAGCTGGAGAAAATAAAATGCTACTGTCTTGCGGTTCACACTGCCAAGGCCTGGCCGTAGTTGGCGTTGTCGATCCCGAAAAACGCTCGGAGAGGCGATCTTGTTTGTAGTGGTCTAGACGGCTCTTTTCCAGGCTTCCCATTATAACCTCTTTTGAGGTTATCTGGGTCAGCGCTTATATTTTTAATTTATCCACAACCATCTCATTAACCGCTTTTGGATTAGCCTTACCGCCTGTAGCTTTCATAACTTGGCCTACAAACCATCCTGCGAGTTTAGGGTTTTGCAGAGCTTTGTCCACCTGAGAGGGATTGTCTGCTATAATTTTGTCTACAGCAGCCTCAATAGCGCGGGAATCTGTGACTTGCTTCATACCGCGCTCTTCAACTAATTGAGCTGGGTCACCACCCTCTGTATATGTAATCTCAAATAGGTCTTTGGCTATTTTTCCAGAAATCTCATTATTGCTTATGAGGTCAATAATACCACCCAGTTGTATTGGCGTGACAGGACTGTCGGATATGTCACAGTCATCTTTCTTGAGGCGGCCAAACAGCTCATTAATTACCCAATTAGCTGCTTGCTTGCCGTCGCGCCCTAAGGCTACCTCTTCAAAATAAGAAGCAGTATCCAGTTCAGATGTCAAAACAGACGCATCATAATCAGTAAGACCGAAATCTGCAATAAATCTAGCTTTTTTAGCGTCAGGTAATTCGGGTAAGGACTTTTTGATATTATCTACCCAAGTTTGTTCGATTACCAATGGCAGCAGGTCTGGATCTGGAAAGTATCTGTAATCATGCGCTTCTTCCTTGCTCCGCATAGACCGAGTTTCTGCTTTGTCAGAGTCATAAAGCCGCGTCTCTTGCTCAACTACACCGCCTTCCTCTACTAAAGAGATTTGGCGACGGGCTTCAACCTCAATTGCTTGTTGAATGAACCTCATAGAGTTCATATTCTTGATCTCACAACGTGTACCCAGATGATTAAAGTCCTGATTTTCTTGATATTTCTCGTATTGTCCTGGCAGGCAAATCGATACGTTAACGTCAGCGCGCATCGCTCCGGACTGCATGTCTCCATTGCATGTCCCTAAATAGCGCAGAATTTGACGAAGCTTAGTAAGGTAAGCTGCAGCTTCCTCTGGACCTCGAATATCGGGGCGGCTGACGATCTCCATAAGAGCAACACCGGTACGGTTGAGGTCAACAAATGACATGTCAGGGTCCATGTCATGGATAGACTTGCCTGCGTCTTGTTCCATGTGGATCCGCTCTATCCTAACTAGGCGCGCAATACCGGAGGCCATTTCAACAACAACTTCTCCTTCACCCACTATTGGGTGATACAATTGGCTGATTTGGTATCCCTGCGGTAAATCAGGATAAAAATAATTTTTTCTATCAAAGGCAGATTTCAAGTTGATTGTGGCATTTAGACCAAGCCCGGTGCGGACAGCCTGCTCGATACAGTATTCATTAATTACGGGAAGCATTCCAGGCATAGCGGCATCCACAAACGCTACGTTGGAGTTAGACTCGGATCCAAATTCAGTTGATGCACCCGAAAACAATTTTGCGTTGGAACTAATTTGGGCATGCACTTCCATTCCAATTACCAGTTCCCAGTCGTGCTTGGCGCCGGAAATTACTTTGGGTTTTGGAGTCTCGTATGTAAGGTTAAGCATTGTTCCACCGTGCTGTTCAATAGCTTCTCGCGGTTTAAATCAGCTAACTGTATGTCGCAAGAGGCCTGAACCCCAGATCACTTTTGTTGTGATAAAAAATACTCGATTTAAAATTTTATCAAAGAAGTTCTTATGATTTGGCTAAATTATACCTTTATGAAATAGATATGTTCGCCGTCATAATCGTTTAAATATGCACTTATTGCTTATTTCAGAACAATTTTAGGTCAAACCAAACAAAGAGAAATGATGCTGTTCTAATCGTATCCCGCGATCAAACAGTATTTTTGAAAATGGATTAACTGGAGGAATTACATCGAAAGGCAAGTAAATTATTTGCCCATTTACTAGCGCGCCGATTGTGCGCACGGACAAATCTAGTCTTGTATCGAGCAGAACATAACAAATTTCCTCTAAGGAAATAGAGCCACTACAGTAATTTGAAAACCAACTGATTGTATTTTTTTCCAACTATTAAACCTGGTTTTCGGGCTTTAAAAAAATCAAAGACTGCAGGCACTGTGAAGATAGCCGCTGCGTATATCAAAAATGGTGCTGCATCAAAAAAAATAATCCCTAAACCCAATACTGCCCAGATAGTCAGAACTGTAAGTGCAGTTATTTTATTTCTAGCTTTTTTTCGAAAAAATACGATTCCATTTAAATTATCGCCCGCCTGAGATATCTAGTGCTGTTCCAGTAACATAGCTGGCTTTTGAGGATGCGAGCCAAAGGATACCTTCAGCAACTTCTTCTGCAGAACCTGCTCTTTGCATTGGTACTTTTGGCCCCAGTAGCTCCGCTCTTTCGGGTTCGCCACCTTTACCATGAATATCGGTAATGATGACCCCTGGACGCACTGCCACTACACGAATATTGTCACCAGCGACCTCGTCTGAAAGGCCTTTTGTAAAAGTGTCTATGGCTCCTTTTGATGCAGCATAATCAACATATTGGTTGCCCGCTCCTAAGCGTGCGGCGGCAGAAGAGATGTTGATTATTACCCCGCCAGTACCTTGAATTTGCATTCTGGATACAGCTTCTTTGGCAACTAACATAGCACCAATTACATTAACATTCATTATTCGACTAATTCTGGAGTGATCCATTTCAGTTAGTTTCGCCCGCTTATCAACAATGCCTGCATTGTTGATAAGCACATCAATATGTCCAAATTCCGAATCGACAGTCTTAAAGATGTTGTGAATGTCATGTGGGTCGGCAATATCACCTTGGACAATTAGGCATTTGCAGCCCATGACTTCAACGTCTTTCTGCACAGCTAACACGTCTTCAAGGCTGGTACGATAATTCAGGATTAAATCATACTCGTGGCCGGCAAGTCTAGCGCATGCGGCTCCAATTCCTGTCGAAGCTCCTGTAATTAAACAAACAGGGCGTTCGGTCATTGCTAACTTTTCCATGAGGTATCGTTAATTTGCAACCTTTGAAGAGTCAAAGTAAGTTGCGCGAAAATATTCATTTAGATTTCAAGGGAATGTTTTGCTTTGAGGCATATGATTATCGCACAATTACAAGTCTCGAATACGAGTGATCATCTCGGTAGTATCGCTACTGAGATTCTTGGTGGTGGCAATCTTATCCAGTTCATTTTTGATTATGGATTGACGCACACCATCGTAACGCTTCCAAGTTTGGAACGCTGAACACATTCGAGCAGCAATTTGTGGATTTATTGGATCAAGAATTATCAACCATTCTGCTACCAATGAATAGCCTGATCCAATTTTGTTATGAAAACCGGCATGATGATTTGATAATGCTCCAATTATGGAACGAAACCGGTTTGGGTTCTTCCAGTTAAATGCACTATGTCCGGTAAGAGTTTTCGCTTTGCCCGCTGCGTTATCAGGACTGGCTTCCGTCACTTGAAGACTGAACCATTTGTCCATGACAAGTCGGTCATGCTTCCATTGTTTTTGAAATTTTGTGAGAGCTGCGGTACCTTTTCCGGCGCGAATTAAGTTAGCCAATGCAGCAAGCTGCTGTGTCATGTTATCGGCTTTGTCATATTGAATTTGGGCTTGCTTGCCTCCGTCCTGCCGTGTCAACAGTGAGAGTGCAGCATTGCCAAGGCTCCGTACGCCGGCTTGATTTGAGTTTGGAATAAAATGGTCGGTAACTTGGTGGTCCAGATATAGTTTTAAAAGATTGGTAGCCAAATTGTCTGATAATGCTTGTTTAAGTCCATCAATTGCACCCCAAATATTGTCCGGGTCCGGAGTGTGACCTAGGCGGTGCAGATCAGCAGCTAATTCAGATTGTGATGGCAGCCCTAACATCAAAGATCTATAAGCCGGATCAAGATTTTCATCGCTTAGCACTGTTGCCATTCCATCAAGCCAAGCAATATCCACTCCACGGCCTTCAGTAATTGTACTTATGAGTGAGTTGCGCGCTAGGCTACGTGCGGCCTCCCAACGATTGAATGGATCAGTATCATATTTCAGTAAAAACGGATTGTCAGGTGTGTGGTCAAGTATGACAGGGGCTGAAAATCCACGCAAGATTGAGGGGACGCTTTTGGGGGGTGACTTTACCGTTAAACGATCTCGGTTTTGTTTGAGTATAAAAAGTTGTGTATCAAGTAGTTCTGTTCCATCGGAGCTGATAAGTCCCCAAAGAATTGGTATTATTTGGGGTTTACCATCAGACTTTGCGTTAGATTGTGTAAAATCAAGCGTCAGTAAGTCATCTTTTTGTTTCATCTTAATCGAAACAGTTGGTGTGCCCGGCTGGCTATACCAGCGCTGGAATGCAGGCATATCTCCTGCGGTAAAAGCGTTTGATGAAAGAGATTTGGTGTTATCTTCTAGCACTGTCTCAAAGCAAGCGAGCCATTGTTCGATTGTGCAAGCTTGTCCATCGTGACGATCAAAATAATTCTGCACTGCCTTTTTGTACGCCGTATCACCGACTAGTATCTTCAGCATACGGATGACCTCCGCACCTTTCTCATACACAGTTGCGGTGTAAAAGTTATTGATTTCTTGAAAGCTTTCTGGACGCACAGGGTGAGAAAGTGGACCTTGATCTTCGGGAAATTGTTGGGCGCGCAAGTCAATAATATCGTTAATCCTTTTGACTGGTGCGCTACGCATATCGGCTGTAAATTGACTATCACGAAATACGGTAAGTCCCTCTTTTAAACATAATTGAAACCAGTCACGACAAGTTATCCGGTTGCCTGTCCAATTATGAAAATATTCGTGTGCTATAATTCCTTCAATTCGTTCGAAGTTCATGTCCGTAGAAGTTTCTGGCGACGCGAGTACCGCGGCGGCATTAAAGATATTGAGGCCTTTATTTTCCATAGCGCCCATGTTGAAGTCATCAACGGCAACGATGTTAAAAACATCAAGATCATATACGCGACCGTAGATGTTCTCGTCCCATTTCATGCTGTCCTTCAAAGCTTGCATTGCAAAAGCACATTTATCTTCATCACCGGGTCTAACATAAATTCCAAGCTCAACATTTTTCCCATCTATCGTAGTAAAATTACTTCGGTGGGTGACTAACTCACCTGCAACAAGTGCAAATAGGTAGGAAGGTTTTGGCCAAGGATCATGCCATTCCGCCCAGCCTTGACCAGACTTAATCAAGTTTCCGTTTGATAACAGAGTATTATGAAGGCCATTAATTCTGACTGTAAAAGTACTCATCACATCAGGACGGTCCGCATAATAGGTAATTTTGCGAAACCCTTCTGCTTCGCATTGAGTGCAGTACATACTATTTGAAAGATAAAGGCCTTCGAGGGAAGTATTAGCAGCAGGATTGATTTGAACTTCACATTCCCAAGTAAACGGTTCCGATGGGACTGCACAGGTTAAACCCACTTTTGTAAGTAGTGGTATAACTTTTTCCCCGTTGATTTTAGCGGAGATGAGTGACAAATCTTCTCCATGAAGAAAGAAAGTACTATTTGGAGATTTAAGATCTGTTGAAAAACGGATGCGTGAGTATACACGAGTGGCGTTAGGAGCCAGGTCAAAGGTTAAATGTACGTCTTCAATATGGTACCCGAAGGGTGTGTAATCGTTAAGGTACATTGTCTTAGGACTTGCTTCACACATGGGTATGGCTTGCCTTATCTGGAAATTTTCTACGCAAATATTAAGCCGATGTTAATGAGGTCGCAAGATCAGTAGACAGTTTATAGTTTTTAAAAATTATTTAAAATTTTTCTAAATTACCCAACATTTTTAATAGGAAGTGATACTTTTCCGTTGTGTTGTCCTTAAGTCGCGCTAGCTCGAACATAATGAATTGTTTGGTTTGGTTCAAACGTGATCTCAGAGTTACCGATCATACACCCTTGGCTGCAGCGGCGGCTCGAGGATCGGTATTGCCATTATACGTTTTTGAACCAAAATATTGGGAACTGCCAGATGTATCCAAGCGTCAATTTGATTTTGTCAATGAGAGCGTATCAGACTTAGCTGAAAATTTACGTGATTTAGGAATTCCACTGGTATTGCGAGTAGGCAATGTAGTTGATGTCCTGTCTGATATTAAATCAAATGCACCGTTTGATCAAATTGTGAGCCATGAGGAAACGGGCAATTCTTGGACTTTTAATCGCGATAATGAAGTCGCGATGTGGTGTCGCGCCAATGCGGTCAGGTGGGAAGAATTTTCGCAGTCTGGGGTTGTGCGAAGACTCAACGGTCGTGATGGATGGGCGGCTCAACGGAAAAATTTTATGCTTAAGGAAGTGGTGCAAATACCGTCTATTTTGAAAGGTCCAAACTTAAAGTCTGACCCACAGCCAAATATAAAAATAAATGATTCATGTCCACAACGACAAATTGGTGGCCGCAAAATAGGTTTGTCTATTTTAGGCTCCTTTTTGAAAAGTCGTGGACAAACTTATCGTAAGGATATGTCTTCCCCCGATACGGGTGAGGCGGTCTGTTCAAGAATATCCCCATATTTAACATATGGCTGTCTTAGCCCCCGTGAAGTTGTTCAAGTAACTTCGATACGCCAGCGGGAAGTTAGGGGAACCCGAGATGGTTGGGCAGGTTCGCTTAAGTCCTTTCAGGCAAGGTTAGCATGGCGTGATCATTTTATTCAAAAACTCGAAGATCAACCCACTCTTGAACATTGTTGTTTGCATTCTGCATACGAAGGGTTGCGTCCTATTGAACCGAACAGCACGACGCTTGCGGCGTGGCAATCTGGCGAAACTGGAATACCCTTTGTGGATGCCTGTATGCGATTTCTAAATTCAACAGGCTGGCTGAATTTTCGAATGCGATCAATGTTAATGGCAGTAGCTTCTTATCACCTTTGGCTGGATTGGCGCGTAACGGGGCTGCACCTTGCTCAAAAGTTTACTGACTTTGAACCTGGTATCCACTGGCCTCAGGTGCAAATGCAATCGGGGACGACTGGCATGAATACTGTACGTATTTACAATCCTATTAAACAAGGGTTGGATCAGGATCCAACGGGTATTTTTACGCGCCGTTGGGTGCCCGAGTTAACTGCTGTGCCAAATTTGTATCTTCAGGAGCCTTGGCGTTGGACAGGTGCAAATCAGGTTCTTGGCCACTCGTATCCGATGCCGATAGTAGATGTCGCGCTTTCTGCACGCGCGGCACGCGAAAAAGTTTGGGCTCTACGGAGAGGAAATGAATTTAATTTTGAAGCCTCTAAAATAATTAAAAAGCATGCTAGCCGTAAAGATTCACAGCGGTATTTTGTAAGAGATAAAAATATCAAATCAGGAAAAAAATCTGCAAAGCTTTCACAAAACGTAAGACAGCTAGGCTTTGATTTCTAATGGGGCATATGCGTAAAAAAATAGATTTTCCCCAGAAAATTTGTGTAACCTGTGGGCGTCCATTTCTTTGGCGTAAAAAATGGGCAAAGGTATGGGAAAATGTGAAATATTGTTCTGAACGGTGTCGTCATGCAACAAAGATTTCGCGGCGGTAATATAGATAAAAATGGATCATAGACGTGGATGAAACGGTTTGCTGATCTTCTGCCTTACAATAAAATAAAAATCTATAAAATTTGGTAAACTTTCATATCAATGTTGTTTACCGCACTAGGTCATTACACTAGTGGTGCCTCTACAAATGGTTAGAGGATGTTGACTTTAAATGACGATTTATGTGAAACGGTGCAAATTGCAGGTAGCTTCTTCCTTAGCCGATTTTGTCGAAGCAAAAGTACTTCCTGGCATTGGTATTTTACCAGCAGATTTTTGGCTTGGATTTTCAAAAATGATTGAAGATTTCGGTCCCACAAACAAAGCTTTGTTAGCTGAGCGCAAAAAACTGCAGCTGGAAATTGATGCTTGGCATGTTGCTAATCGAGCGGTTGGGTTCGATGCCGCTTCCTACCAAAGTTTTTTGTATGAAATTGGATATTTGTTACCAGAAGGATCTAATTTTTTAATAGAAACGGATAATGTTGATCCTGAGATAGCAAAAATCCCTGGTCCTCAGTTGGTTGTCCCCGTTATGAATGCAAGATTTGCTTTGAACGCCGCTAATGCGCGCTGGGGAAGCCTTTATGATGCTTTGTATGGTACTGATGCTATTGGTGAATTGCCGAAAGAAAAAGGATACGACGCTGAGCGAGGTCAGCGCGTTGTTTCGTGGGCTAAAGACTTTCTCGATGTCGCACTGCCTTTATCCGGAGCTAATTGGTCTGACGTGACCAGCCTCAGTGTCGAAGATAACGCGCTCATTTTAAAGATTAATGGACAGCTGTCAGGTTTGTTAAATCCTCTACAGTATGAGGGCTACCGTACAAATGGTATAAAAAGGTATTTCCTTTTTAGAAACAATGGCCTTGGCATAGAAATTGCAACTGACCCCAACAATCAGATTGGGCGAACTGATGCCGCAAGCATTGCAGATGTAAACCTTGAATCAGCCGTATCAACTATTATGGACTGCGAAGATAGCATTGCTGCAGTTGATGCGGAAGACAAAGTACTCGCTTACAGTAACTGGCTTGGTCTGATGAAAGGTGATTTGGAAGAAAGTTTTGAAAAAGACGGCAAGATTGTGGAACGTAATTTAAATAGTGATACAACTTTTACTAGTCCGGATGGTTCACTTTTTTCTGTTAAGTGTCGAAGCCTGATGCTGGTACGAAATGTTGGCCACTTGATGACTAACGCTGCTGTTCTGGATCACAACAATCAGGAGGTCGGTGAAGGTTTAATAGATTCAATTATGACAACACTTATTGCAATGTACGATTTGCAAAAATCTCAAGGGTTGCGGAACTCCGTTAACGGTTCGGTTTATGTTGTTAAGCCCAAGATGCATGGACCGGCTGAAGTTGCGTTTGCAGATCAAATATTTACTAGGGTCGAAGTAATACTGGGATTGCCTTTAAATACTGTAAAACTGGGTATTATGGATGAGGAGCGCCGGACTAGTGCTAACCTGAAAAATTGCATTCGTGCAGCCAAGTCTCGCATAGCTTTTATTAATACAGGTTTCTTGGATCGCACTGGCGATGAAATTCATACGGCTATGGAGGCAGGCCAAATGATACCAAAGGCCGAAATGAAAAGTGCTAAATGGATTGTTGCCTATGAGGATAGAAATGTTGATATAGGCTTGGAGTGCGGCCTTTATGGAAGGGCCCAGATTGGTAAGGGTATGTGGGCGATGCCTGACCTAATGGCAGATATGCTCAAGGAGAAAGTTGGCCACCCTGAGGCGGGTGCTAATTGCGCTTGGGTACCGTCGCCTACTGCTGCAACACTGCATGCTACACACTATCATCAGGTAGACGTTTTGGCTCGCCAGGTTGAGCTTGTGGCGGGTAGTTCTCGCGGCACATTGGCCGACCTGCTCACAATTCCTATCGCGGGAGAAAGAAACTTTTCTTCTGAGGAGATAGTATTTGAACTGGAGAACAATGCTCAAGGGATTTTGGGTTATGTTGTTCGTTGGATTGACCAAGGTATCGGTTGTTCCAAAGTTCCAGACATCAATAATGTCGGCCTTATGGAAGACCGTGCTACCTGTCGTATCAGCGCTCAAGCCCTAACCAATTGGTTGCATCACGGAGTGGTTAACGAAAATCAAGTTTTGGAGGCATTTAAAAAGATGGCGGCCATTGTGGACAAGCAGAATTCGAGCGATCCAACATATATTGCCATGGCACCAAATTTTGACGGTATCGCTTTTAAGGCGGCATGTGACTTAGTCTTTACTGGTAGAGTACAACCTTCTGGTTATACTGAGCCAGTATTGCATGCCCGTCGGTTAGAATTTAAGAATAATCATTTTAGTTAGCTGTCACTATTTTGATATTTAAATTGTGGGTCTTTTGGAATGGCTTATATAATTGCAATATTAATGCTGAGATTAAAAATTATGAATTTTTGAACTGATCAAATACTATTTTTTGGGGTTTTCTTAGTGATAGCATTGATCGAAAAACTACTGAATAATTTCATCGAAGGTCATGCCGTTCCATCTGATATATATTGAATTACTTTTTAAATTACTTCTTTTACTTGTCTCTCTATCTCAACGAAGTTTGCAGAAATGGAGGTTTGCAGAAATGCTGTCCTGTGGACTTCTACTAAGTTTTCGGGATTATAGCCAAAATGTGGGAAGCTTTCACGCAGCCATGGCTGTGATTGTGGCGAAATAGAGTTGTTATATGGTCCGTCCAATTATTGGTATTATTTCAAATCATCATATTATTAGTGAGACCTATGCTGTGCAGGCAGTTGGTTCGATAAACGTTTCTGCTGTCGCTGAAGTTGCTCAAGGTTTACCACTTTTGGTGCCGGCCCTACCTGACATGGTACGAATTCCCGATTTAATCGACCAATGTGCCGGATTTGTCTTCACAGGTGGACGAGCTAACGTACATCCTCAGGAATACGGTGAAAAACCTACGCCCGCACATGGTGAATTTGATCGCGATCGAGACCGAATTACACTTCCGTTGATCCAAGCTCTAGTAGAGCGTGGTCAGCCATTTTTGGGTATTTGTCGGGGGTTTCAAGAAGTAAACGTGGCCATGGGCGGTACGCTTTATCCGGAAATACGGGACTTACCGGGTCGGGAGAACCACCGCATGCCACCCGATGGTACCCTTGAGGAGAAGTTTGCGTTACGTCATGAAGTGAGGTTTTCGCAGGATGGAATTTTTCATCGTTTGATTGGAAATCAAACAGTGCTCACAAACACATTGCATGGTCAAGGTATCAAGAGTACCGGTCCTCGCATCGTTGTTGATGGCTATGCGTCAGACGGAACGCCAGAAGCCTTATATATTGATGGTGCACCAGGTTTTACCTTGTCTGTTCAATGGCATCCTGAATGGAATGCTGAAAATGATACTGTGTCGCGTCCGCTGTTCGAGGCGTTTGGCATTGCCTGTCGTGAGTGGGTCAATAGGGACAGTTTGTAAAATTTATTGAACAGCGAGGATAAAAGTGAAGGCGATTTGTTTATATTTCAGGGCAAATGATTGCTGAGTTTATATTAGCTTATATTCAGTAAACAATAGCAGATTTGAACAGAATAGTTTAACTTGATCAACTGTATTTATCGTCAATATTTTAGATATCGAGCTTATACTTGATTGCTAAGTGAACTTACGCCTGCGTCCGATACCGTGCTTGATTGGCGGCTTAATTTGGCTCGTAATATTTATCAGAATCTTCAAATTGATCTAACAAGTATTTAATATCAAATTGTAAATTGCTCAGCATTGTATAAATGCTAATGAAAGCTGACTAACATAAAACCTATTTCTTTGGATATTTAAACTGATATAAATCACGTAGTTTGCCCACCAGAAATTTGAATGGATTGACCATTAATACTTTGGGATCCATTTCCAACTAGCCACAATGCGGCAGCGGCAACTTCTTCGACCTCAAGCAGACGTTTGTGTTGATTCCCATTCACCATTAGCTGACGTGCTGCATCGGGGGTCATTCCTGTTCTGGAAGCGATAGTTGCTTGGTTACGCGTTACGATAGAGGTATCGACATAGCCTGGGCAGAGAGCGTTGAATGTGTATGGCTGCCCCATATAATCTTCGCTCAATGATCGTATCAGACCAATTAATCCATGTTTGGACGCCGAATACGCTGCGGCGCCCGGTAATCCGCGTAAACCCGCTATTGATGAGACGCCAATAACCCTACCCCATTCGGTTGTTCGCATGCTCTGCAAGCATTCTCTAATTGTTAAAAAAGCACCATCCAAATTTGTGGACATAATATTGCGCCAAAACTCCATATTGGTTTTATGCAAGCTTCGACCTTCAGCGATGCCTGCATTGGGAACGCAAACTTGAATTGGTCCGCGTGCAGAAACAGCCGCAGCTATTACGTTACAAACCGAGCTTTCATCACGAACATCCATGGCTTGACCAAATATGCCTAAGTCCGATATATTATCTAGGACTTCTTGCCTGCGTCCTGTAATTGTAACGACTGCGCCCTCAGCGGCAAAAGCTTGAGCAATAGCAAGCCCTATACCTGTTCCGCCACCTGTTACTAAAGCATGTTTGCCAGCAAGTATTTGTGCTGAAGTCATAAAATATCCTTTCATTGTCAGTACTAGGAAAGGCTGATAAAAAAGTTTTTTAATGTAATTATGTTAAGGCAGTCACTCAGCCATTGAAAAACCTGCATAAAGGAGCAACATTTAAAGTGCTATTAACTTTTTTCTAATAAATTTCTTAGGGCAGGTTCAACACTGCACTCAGGGTCTCGGTAATGGTAAAATTTCCGGCATAGTTAAACATGCTGTTTCAAAGTATCGCTTAGTTTTGGTCTGTTTTACAGATTACCAAATTTGATAAATTCATAAATTTTCTATTTCGACGCCACTGCTTATTATTTAACTGAATTCTAGCATCAACACACTCTTTAATCACAATTACGGCTAAAGACTTATATTAATAAAATTATTTAAGTATCATATTTGTTTATACCCGATGTAGTTTTGTATTCATCCGTGATAAGATAAATAAGTAGTTTTTCCCCTTCTGGTAACAGGATGCATTAATTTGGCTGCGCTTCTGTGTCACAGCAACTAGGCATGGATGGACTTCTTGTAAAATATGGATTGCGAATGTATTAAACAATTTGCAAAATATAACTATGATGACTTCTAGATTAGCTATTTGAGACGGGGGAGTGGTTCCTATGAAGATTGGAACGCCAAAAGAAGTTTTTGTTGGAGAGCACCGAGTTGCTATGACGCCAGACAGCGCGATTGCTTTACAAAAGCTCGGCCATGATTGTGTGATAGAGACTGGAGCAGGCGTTAACGCTGGCTTTGACGACGCGTCTTATGAAATTGCTGGTGTTGAGGTAGTCAAGACCGCAGCAGCTTTGTGGAAAGCATCAGATCTGGTGGCCAAGGTGCGAGTCCCAGATGATTCGGAGATGAAGCGATTGCGAGCGGAGCAAACGTTAGTATCTTTCTTCAGCCCTGTTGCCGATGAAGCCAAGATGAAA
>Ga0115008_10002806_pt1 | contig 14463 bp, 17 predicted proteins | sample FraStrMetagenome_FD_87164 | JGI IMG/M metagenome (GOLD analysis project Ga0115008, IMG submission 87164) | Marine eukaryotic phytoplankton communities from Arctic Ocean - Fram Strait ARC3M Metagenome | ecosystem: Environmental > Aquatic > Marine > Oceanic | place: Fram Strait | collected...
AAATATTAGTCCTGTATTTTTATACTTACTATGTTTAATGCGCATTGTTTAGTTGTTTTGTTGTACACACAGTACACCTTACCTTTATAAATAGTGATTAATTATCTAAATCCTTAATTTGAGATTCATCAAGTAATTTATCATCTTCTTTTTCCTTACTTTCAAAGATTATTTGCTTTTTATCAGAAAATAAATCTTTGTTTTGGTAGTATAGTGATTTAGCAAGTGTGTTAAGAACTTTAGGTTTATTCTCCTGCTCATTAACGTTGTCATTGTCTGAGTCGAATCCTCCTTTCATACCGTGTACTCCTAGTGGATCTCTTCCTCCTAAGCCGTCATTAGTACCGTAATGTGATGCATTAGTTCTCGGTCTTCCTCCTTCTGGTCCAATTTCTCCTATGCCAGGCGTCTCGTCTTCGTAGCCAGGAGGTACTTTTCCAAATGGCATACCTTTCTGATCTCCTTGTCTTCTTCCATAAAGTGTTGCTAAGTCGTGTGGAGTACCGTAGGACTTTCCTGATTTAGCTGGATCGTTTCCTTCGTTCTCTATCTGTGTAATTCTAAACAATCTCTTTTTATCTTCAGCAACTAGGTCTCTCATTTCCATATACTGATCTTCAGATAATTTAAAGATCTTATCATAGATGTAGTCTGTAGAGAATAACTTAGTGTCCATCATTTGTCCTGCTAAGTCTACTTTTTCTTTAAGTAGTGCTACTTTTTCTTGTTCAAATATAATAGAAGGATTAGTAAGATTTATTTCAAAGTTGGTAAGAGACTCACCTTTAAATCCTTGAGTATATAAATGTACTAATGCTATCTTAGTTAGTTCAGATTCTAAGATTCTTTGAAGTCTCTCTACTGTTCTTGCAAACCTAATATCTTCTGCTGCTAAAGTAGCTTTTCCGTTTAAGTCTCCTTCGTATCCAAAGTATGCTTTTGGTATTTTTAATGCTGCAAACATTTTATCTCTAAGGTACTCTATATCGTTGGTACCATCGTATTCTAATCCTTTAGTAGTCTCTATTTTTGTTGATGTATCTCCTCCTCTTACCGGAAGGTAAAAGTCTTCCATCATGTTCATCATATTAAAACGTAAATTGTAATCTCCTGTAGCAGGATCAACGTACGGTGTCTTTTTCATTGTGTTGATAGTCTTTTGCATAAACTGTTCAACTTCATTAGGAGGAATCTGTCCTACGTTAACATAGAACGTTCTCTTTTCAGGTGCTCTCATAATACGGTGTATCAACATCGCATCTTCCATTAGAGTTAATTGCTTATATATCTTTCTTGCTGGCTCAACAAAAGATCTTCCGTACGGTAGGTAGTTAGTATCGGATATTAATCTAAAATGTGCTATTTCGTAATTATCAAATTCAACTACCTTTTTATTACTCTTAGGTAAATAGTTTGGATCTTGAGATGAAGCTAATCCATCTGGGTCTAATTGAAATGTTACTCTACCTGGATTTTCTGGGTCAAGTCCTTCTTGTCTTGACATATGGTAAACAGTATATGGAAGTACATTATATACTCCGAACTCTTCAGCGATCTCTAATTTTAGGAAGAAATCACCATATTTACACATATTCCGTGTCCATGACCATAAATTAAATTCTATATTTAATACGTCGTAGAATAGGTTGTAAAGTACTTTTTGAATATTTTCATCTGAGGACTTAATGGAAAGTACTTCTCCCATATCGTTTTTCAATGTACATTAATCTGCTAATATATCTAATGTAGATGCAATTAGTGGGTCAGTATCCATTGCTTCGTAGTCAGAATATAACTGTATACGTAGTGTCTGATAATTCAGATTTGGGTTAAATATATTCTTGTTATTATATATATAGAGTCTTGAGAATCTATCTACTAAAGAATTAGTTTGATACTTACCTGTTGTTTGTATCTGGTTTACGTCGGCAATCTTGAGTTGGTCCCCTCCGATGTTTCTTATTACTACATCGGAAGAAAAAAGTCTACCTAGTCTTTTAAATAGTGAAGTATCTGCCATTTATACAGTTTTTTTATAAATATCTATTAACTAATTAACCAAGAGATATCTTCTTGGCCGTGTTGTGTTTTAACAATATACGGATTATTTCCTTGGGAAGCAACTGTTGATATAACAGCTTGGTTTTTAGCATTAAGGTTAGTAAATGATGATAATTGTGCTCTAGCTAGGTCTAATCCCTGTTGTCTTAGCTTTAATGCAGTGTCCCTAACATATAGAGCTGTTGCTAGTGCTATAAGTAAGTCATCGTTGTATCCTGTCTGTGCTTGTGGTTTTCCGTTCTTCCATACGAATACTCTCATCTCTCCTAAAGTACGTTTAGACTGTATTGTTACAGCTTTTTCCCGTACGTACTCCATTGCTTTAGCTATAACCAATGGCCTTGTTCTAACCGACATTGTGAAGCCTGGTACAAGTTGATCTCTTTCGTACTTAGTCATATATGATTCTACTGTATCCATCTGGCTCTTAGCACTGTAGTATAGATTACGGTATTCTCTTTCTAAAATCTGTTCTATTGTAGCCCAGCCTATATTTGCGTTCTCTACTACTAATAGAGCGTCATTATACTCAGCTGAGATTGCTACTAGTACGTTTCCGTAATCCTTAGGGGATAATTTTCCTTTATATTCTCCTACTTGTACACAGGTTTCTATGTCAAATACATGAAATGCAGAGTAATCTTTAGAGTCTCCTCTAGCGACATCTGCTACGACCATATACGATTTAGAGTAGTCAGGTTGTTCCCAAATCCATAAATTCCCGTCTATACCTCTTTTCTCTACAGGTTCTTTTAAGTATGTTTGTTCGTAAAAACTTAAATCTTCTGGTTCAAATACTGTATCACCGGATGCTAAGAAATCACAATCACATTCCTGTCCTACCATTCTAGGTCCTAGGTCCCTGTCTTGTTGTACTCTCCATTCTTCGTTTCTTTCTGGATGGACTGTCCAAGGTAGTCTTATAGGTAAAAATGAATTATCGCCAGCTTCAGCTTTATCCCATGTCTGATGAAACCAGTTACCAATTCCGTTAGGAGTTGATAGTGCCATACATTGTCCACCGGTAGCTAGTGTTTGCTGTGCTGCAGTAAATGTTTCTGCAATATTATCTATAAACGCTGCTTCATCTATTAATAGCAACGATACTGCTTCAGATCTTGCAGCATCTGCATTAGATGATTTAGCTGTTATTTTTGAACCGTTTTTAAGTCTAAGTGATAATTTATTCTTTTCTACCGCTGGAAGTTTTAACCATTTAGGTAACTCATCGTACATAAACATTGTCTTTGTAACAAGGTTTCTTGCAGTTCTTGTGTAGTTGCTAAAGCTAGTACGTTTTTATCTTTCTGGAATAACATCAACCATAAGCTGTAAGCTGCTGCTAAAGTTGAAATACCTAACTGTCTAGATTTTAAAGTAATGATGTACTGTTGGTCTCTAAATAAGTGTAGTACTTCTGATTGGAAGGGGTATAAATTGAAAAGTATCCTACCTCTAGTAGGGTGTTGAATATGACAGTACTTCTTCATGAAGTACGCCGGATCTTTAGCGCACTTGATATATTCCTGTGCGATTATTTTTTTTATGTCTTGTGCCATAACTTATTTAATTTACCCAAATAGGGCCATATAGTCAACCTTTACCTCTCCTGCAGATATACTTACATGGTCTAGTAGGTTTACATCTAATGCTTCTTCAGTTACGTGAAAAAAGTGAATGTCTCCATTTTTTAAAGTAGATGCTATATAGTTACCGAACCCTGGTTTTACTTTAAATTTTTCTTTTGCTATCCTTCCTAACGTCTTAGAAGCAGCTTCTTCAGGTGATTTAGGATTCTGTAACACCCTGTCAACCATATCAATTTTCTCTTTTAAAGATCTAATAAAATCAAATTGTGATGCAGCAGCTAAAAAGCCTGGTGCGTTTTTAACTTTAAAATAAAATTCAAAAGCTCTAATTAACTCATCTTTAGTGAAGCTTGTAGGTCTAACTACTTTAGCTTCTGACTCCATATTTAAAACTGAGCTGAGAGCTTGTATTCCGAATACTACTGTTAGTAGTACTAAGTTTGTTTTTTGACTACCGAATTTACCTAATGTTATTTTTCCGTTATGTGACTTATAGGCTTTTACTTCCGCCTTTACAGACCCTATTGTTAGGTCTGGTTCAGAACCGCCTCTGTTATCAGAACAGTTAATAGGATTCTTCTGATACTGGTATAGCCAGTATAGTGCTAATTCCCCTGGACCGACTGTCTGGTCGCCAGCATTCATAGGAAACATCTTCTGGTAAGTAGCTAAATCATCAGAATGTACTTTCATATCTCCTGAACCTTGAGGCTGTGAGTATTTACCTTTAGCTTGAGGTATAACAGGAAAGCCGTTATCCATTAGGTAGCTATCATACTGTGGTGCAACTTCTGTTAATACTCCAGGTACTGATAGTTCTGATATTAGTCTATCTAATATGGCTTTATCTTTAGGATCTTTCATATTAGGAGTACCTGATTCGGTTCTCCAAGCCCATTCTGTATATAGTTTATCTATAGCGCTCATATAATTTATATTATGCTTCTGGTTCTTCTCCTGCTTCGAAATCTACTTCTGCATCTCCAAGATCTTCTCCTCCTGCATCTGCTCCTCCATCATCAAAGCCAGCTTCACCGCCTGCTTCTCCTCCGCCTTCTTCTCCGGGGAAGTCCCCTCCACCGCCTCCGCCGAAGTCTGCTTCTCCTGCTTCTCCTCCTTCGCCTTCTTCACCTGCTCCCTTAAGTGGTGCTTCTTGGTAGAGTCTAGCTAATTTATCTAAAGCTTGTTGGAATTCACTTATGTTACCTAACATATACTTCTTACCTAAAATCTGTGCTTGAAAGTTCTTTCCTAACCATTTTAATGTAAAGTCTTGTCCGTTTACTAAATTTACTCTAAATGTTGTTGGCTTAGGAGACACCCAGTCAACTGTATCTACAAATTGTTTAAAGTCCTTTGTCATTAATTTAACTAAAGTTAATTTTAACGTAGGAAATTTCTCAAGCATTGTATCAGTAGCGTCTTCTAACACTGTTTCTTCTGATGCTTTTTCATCACCTATCGGATCTTCTGGGGTTGGTTCTTCTGCCTCTCCTAAAGGACGTCCATCGTCATCGTAAGCTACTCCATGTTCTTCTTCATCATCTTTTTGCATTTGATCAGGATCGTAACCTTCTCTAAGAACTTGTACGTATGCTTCTTCGATTAACTTTCTTAAGTCTTTTACTTTCATAGTTTCTTATTTAGTTCTGCAATGAGATTTACCTTTTAAGAAAGGCCTCTTACAGTTACCTTTAATATGTACTCTGCCGCATTTACCGCAGCATGTTGCTTCTTCGTTAACTGTTGATTCATCCATAGCATCTAAGCCGTATGTAATTCTAAGTATGTGAATAATCTCTTCAGCTGCTTCTTCAACAGTAGTTCCATCTTCTGCTGCCATATCTTCAACCACTCTCATGATTGTCTCTAAATCTCCTCTACCTTAATTAACTGCTGTTTCACTAACTCTCTTACCTAATCCAGGTAAAGCATTTAAGTCCTGTACGTACTGGTCTGTCTTAACAATTATAGTACCTAACTTTTTTGACTCTTCACTATCTCGTCTATCTGCTGCTTTTTTTGTGATATGAAATATTGTTACTTCACTTACTGCAGGATTAAAGTCTGGGTCTTTATCTTTAAAGTTACTGTTATAGTACTGTTTTTGATGTATTCTGTAATTCTCACCTTCATGCTCTAAGTTATGATACTGTAGGTGTACAAACATTGGTGCATATCGGCCCATTCTATCTTTGATAGGACTCTTATCGTGAGCTTTTAAAGCTTCTACTGCATCGTTTTCACTAGCTACACCTTTTGGTAATAGGTCTGCAAAGATCTGCTTTCCGAACATATCCGGTGCATTCTTATTAGCCGTATCAATTACTTCTGAGCCTATAAATGATTGATCTGTATATTCTTTTAGAAGTGCTTTACTTTTTTTGCTTTCAAGTCTCATATCTAAATAACCTGTGTTAGATAGTACTTGATATATAAGGTGTACAGCATCCATCTCACCGTAGTCGTATTTCTGAGCTACTCCTTTTATAAATCTTTTTACGTATTTTTCTGCTTCTGGGTTGATATTAGCTTCGCTTATTAGTTCATCTTCATGCTCTTCTCTATATTCATTCCAGTCAACTTGATCTTTAAGATGTTTTTTATTCCACTCTCTCCATTTATCTTTTAATTCTGCTTCTGTCTGCTTTCCTTCGTTCATATCATAGTCTGCAATTTGTTTTTGCATTCTATATAACTTCTCTTCAGCTTTATTTAATAGATTACCGTACATATCTGCCATTGGTCCTCCTTCTGGCTCAGCCTCCTGTTCCATATCTCTATGTATCTGAGCTATTTCGTCTTTAAGGTCTGCTACTGCTCCTCTCAAATACAGAATGTCATTGAAATCTAAATTACCCCTACCTGGTGGTAAAGCATCAAACTGATCAAATACGCCTTCCTGAAGTGCTAAAGCATCAATCATAGGTTGTTTTTCTTCAGCATCTAAGTAATGTTGTGCTGATGAGATATACTGTCTAGCTAATGTTACTTTCTTTTGCCACCAGTGTGGAAAGTCTACCTCTCCTTCCATTTTATCGTACTTATCAAGCTGTTTATACAACTTAGCTGCATAAATTGCAATATCGTATACATCTTTTTTAAGCATACTTGGTTCATCATCTTGATGTCCTACATCTAGATCTCCACCTTGATCATGACCACCTTCAGGGTGTTCTCCTTCTTTAGTATATGCATCATACCTATCTTCATCACTCTGTGCTGCATTTAACAGGTCATTTAAATCGTGGTCGTCTCTAAATTCTCCTCTAGGGAAAGTAATAGCATTAGGTAAATCATCTCCTCTACCAATATGGAGTACGAAATCTTCTTCTTCTTTATACTTAGATAGTAAATGATCTATTACATCTTGTATAGCATTTAAATCGTAACCAAAAGTGACTTTATCTCCTTCCGCTATTTGTTTATTTTCTGCAAATAAGTCTAAGTTTGTATCTGATACTACTACATCGTTAGCAGAAAAATCCATCATAGCATCGTATGCAGTGGTTTTATCGTTAAAGTAGTATGTATCTGAACCGCTGAATGTTACTTCTTTTCTGTATCTATCATCTAGTATCTCAATAGCTTTCCTAGCATCCCTGATATCTACTTTTAAATAGAAAAGTCCTTCTGGTGCTTCGGATAACTGTAATTTAATTCCTATTTGCTTTGCAGCTTTTTCTAATCTAGGTCTAAGTTCGTCTCGATCTATTCTAGAAGCTCTTTTGTACATATCTAACATACGTAGATACTTCTGACTTTCTGTTTCTTCTTCGTTAACTACATATTCATTCAAGGATTTAAAATGCTTTGTTAATTCATTTGAAAGTACATCTATATTAATAATAGCTTCCCCTGATGGCTTTACTCCAACATCTACTAATTCCTTAGAAAAAGAAAAGTCTACAAGTACTAATTTATCATTAGTAATATGAAAAGAAAACTCATCTTCAAAATCGCTTTTATACTTAACAGATATTTCAAAACTATTAGTTTCAAAAGAATGAGCTTTTATTTTTTCTAATTCATCTCCTGCTTGTCTTAAAGCGTTAATAAGTGCTTTTCCTACATCCTTAGCTACTACCTTAATTTGATCTGCTGGAAATTCTACTTGTTCGCTTTCCGCTGTAAGTTTTACTTTAACTCCTTTGTTAGCTAAATCCTCTGCAGCTCCTTGATCATCTGTAGAAACATATCCGTCATCTCCCATTTCCTCTTCTTCTTTAATTATGCTTAGCTGCTTGTTTAGAGATTCTTTCAAGACCTCCAATGTTTTTACTGTTTTATTTAAGTCAGCAGGAATAGTACTGCCGTATGTTCCGTTCTTGATTTTAGATAATGCTAATTCGCATTTAGATAAACGGTTTGATATTTCTTGATAAGTCATCATATGTATATGTTATGTAGCTATATAAATAAATAGATTAATCTTCCCAAATAACGTTTTTAAACTTTTCTGGGGATAATCCGAAGTAATCCGTTCTCCATTGTGTTTGTTTGAAAAAATCCAAATTATACCATTCATCTTTCTTTTTCCATAATTTATCAGCTGCATCATCCCAATCTAAATTAAGAACAAATTGTTCAATTTCCAACTTTTTCTCAAGTAATGTATCGTAATCAAATGAATCCCATTCGTAATGAAAGACTTCAAATACAGCATCTTCAGAAACATAATCAATAGATATATCTATACCCCATTTAGGTTTCATTTTAACTAGCTTATGTAACATTGGATTAGTCTGTGCTATAGCTAATAGTTGCTCCTTAGCGTGATCGTTATACCCCTTTCTTTCAAATAAGTCTGAATGATTGATATGTGCTCCGGCTCTCTTACCACAAACTAGCCAAGGAGATCTTAAACAATCTTCATGTCTTCTTTCTACAGGACTGTATCCATTAAATGGTAAAAAAGTCTGTTCCGCTTTAGTTAAGTGGTATCCGTTCTGATCGAATAAGTCTACGCAGTTTCTGTCTTTAAGTATATTAACGTCCTCTGTAGCATTAACAAAATAAGCGTCTCTATTAAGTGTACTTTCCGTTAATATCATTGGCATTGGTAATTAAGGTAGCGTTGGAGAGCTTTAGCGTATGTTGTACCCTTATCTTTTAGTTTTCCTTTTGCTGTCTTTACTTTACTGCAAGATAGCTTACCTAATCTTTTTTTTAAAATACCGGGATTCATTGGTTCATGATCTCCTTCATTAGTTGAAAATACTGTTGGATCTGCTACTAGTTCCCCTACTTTAAATTGTAGTTCTGATTCTATTCCTAGAACTCCTAATGGTCCACCAATTTTCTCTACCTTATCTTTTTCCCCTTTTAGTCTAGAGTTATAGTACTCTACATAATCTAAAGCTTCTTTTTTCGTTACTCTTTTAGTATCTTCGTATTCACCTTCTTCATTAGTATATATGTAGAATGTTCCAACAGTATCGTTAAATATGCTACGTAGTTGATCGCTATCTAAATTTCTTTTCCCGTCTATAACACTTAGTAGTGTAATATTGTCCGAAGTGGTAATAGTTTCGTTTTTAGATTTCTCTAATTTATCACCTGCTTTCTTTGCTGCTTTAAATGCTTTTGAATTGCCGTGTGATGCTTTTTCACCTCTTTTTTTCTTAGCATTTATATTAGCCCATAAGCTTTCTTTTATAATCTCTCTTAGTAGGTTTGATAGTTTCATAGGCTTTCTGTCTTTTATCCATTCTTTACCATTTCGGAGAACATCTTAATGATAACTCCTGCTAAACCGGTAAAAAGAATCCAAAGAGCTTTTGTAACTCCTTCTTTCCATCTCTTAAGCTCTTGTAACTCTAGAAGCTTTAACTGGAAATCCTTATCTCCTGCTTGCATTATAGCTCGAAACTCCGTATTTTTATTTGTATTTACTATAACTCCATTGTCTGGGTTAAGTAAAGTGAATTTAAGATCTGATATGTTATCTTTTACTTCTTCCATATCCTTTTGCATCTGCTTGAGTTCGCCGTTAGGCATTCCTTTCTTTATAGTGGATAGCTCAATTAGTACAGTTTCTAAAAGCTGTTTTTGTGTCATTGGGTATTCTATGTTTATATATAAATATACCTACTTTATGTGTTCTGACAGATGTGTTATATATTGACGTACATTTTTTAAAATATCCTTTTCTTTAGCTTTGTTTGATTGCCAATCCTCTATGTCTCCTGCTTCTGTAACAAAGCTGTCCTTACCGTTTACCAGGTCTATTGCCCAATTTTCTACATCGTGTGCAAATGCTTTCATATTGCCTTGCATCATACGCTTTTCATATTGTTCGTACAATCCTGCTTTTCTTAAATTAGCCTCCATTTCTACGGTACAAGGGTCAAAACAGAACCCATGTATCTTATACATTTTTTTTGCTAAGTGATGTTTCATCGGTCCTCCGCAGGTAGGACACCTAAGGGGTATCCTTAAAGCTTTTTTTGCTTCATCTAATTTAGTAATATTCTGCTTAACCCCATTGCGAATAGTCCACTGCCTTCCTTCGTCTTCCCAAATATCTCCTTCAGAGTACTTTTTAAGAACTTTCTTATATCCGGATTGTTGTTTAGTACCGGAAGTAAAGTCTTTATTAACTAAATTACGTACTCTTTCAACGTCTGATTTCTTAAACTCTTTTTTAAGGAGTGATTCATTACTCATATCCTAGCTCTTTTAACTTATTTATAACTGATGCTGAATCTCCGTCTTTACACCTGATTGCTATTCCACCACTAGCAGTCCATTCTGCAATATTAGATGGTTTATCGTCTATAAGAATACTATTTTCGTTTGCATACCTTTGTTTATCTTTTGAGTAAGCAAAAATTACTTTTGGCTGTGGGTTTAAGTTTCCTTTTGCCCACATATTTTTGCCTAGACGTGAATTATTATCTCTTGATGGAGATGTTAACAAGTCAGGGGAATATGGACTAATAAAGTTCCAAAGTGCTTTTCCTTGCGGCATAAAGTCCATATCGGACCAAAATACTATTCCTACCTCGACATCGATTAAGTTCCAAAAAGCTTTTATACCATGCTTGTTTTCATATTCTTTCGGGGACATTCCTGAGTAGTGTTCAAAACGTGATTCAAAGTCTGTTAGTACTCCGTCCATATCGCAATAAATCTTGTACTGAGGGATTTCTTTTACCGGGTGTGCTTCTAATAAGTCTACTATGCTATTCTTCATATCTTTTCCAATTTATTTCTTCTGCAGTTGCTGCTAATTCGTATGGGTGGCTACAGTATGTATGTCCCATATTATAGTACCTAGTCATCCAACTAGGAGATTGTAAGTAGTGTTGGTATTCGTGAATCAGAGTTTCTATTATCTGTTTCCTGCTTGTCATTTGAGGATAGTATATAATAATGGAATTTATAATTCTATCATACTCAGCATCTGGACATTCTTCTCCTAATGTTCCATCATCGTCTTCTCCTGCTAATCTTGAATATATACTTTTTTCGTAATCAACATAAGGGCTACAGTCCAAAAACTTACTATACCCGTAATCTAATTCTATCTTAGGAAAGACTTCTTCTACTATTTTTTTTATTTTATCTAATTTCATAACCTTTATTTAATTAAATATAAGAAAAATACTTCAATAAAGCAACTAATTCTTAATATTATCTTCCCAGTTTCTGAAAGTTATATTGCCTTCTAAGTATGCTTCTTTTTCTAATTCTAGTAAATTACTGTCTTCGTTTGTATTGGTAGTTCCTACTCCCCCTAACCTGCCTTCTAAGTTCTGTTTATGGTGAATCATTTCATGTGCAAATGATCTCATTACATCTTTCGGATGTCTTCCCTGTACATAAAGTACAACTTCTTTTTTAGTTGGGTCATAGTAAGCTGTTTTACCAAAGAAATTTGAAGATTCAGCTATGTCTTTCTTAATCTTTACTTCCGGTAAAGGTGTTATGTTCATTCCTTCGTCTATCATGTATTCGAGTATTGAACCCATGAAAGGAGTATAATCAAACCCAATCCTCTGGTCTTCATCTTTATTTTTTATAATAATATGATCATGATTATAATTTATGTCGTAGTATTGATCTCCAATAACGTTCCTTAACCTATTATATAAAGTAACAAGTTTTACTCTATCTGCTGATTTCATTACTCCTTGAGGAGCTATAGCAGTGCCAGAAGAACCTTCTTCTAAAGCTCTATTTGCTGGTTCGTTATTGTGTCCACATTTATGACACATATATAAATAATCGCCTCCGCTTGAGATATCCCAGCTCCAATCGCAATTTTCACATTCGATTTTATCTTCTACGTTAAACATTCCATTTAGCTTTTTTTCAAGATCTTCTTGCATTATTTCAGCTATTATACTCGCTTTTAACATATTCATTATTTTTAAAATCTCATCTCTAGATAAGGCTTCTGGGAAGAAATCTAATACTTCGTCTAAATTTCCTGATAATATTGCATTTAAAATCTGTTGCTCTAACATTAGAGTTTGTACCTGCTGGTATTACCAATCCTTGTACGTTTTCTCTATTTTTAAATGTAGTAACTCTTTTTAAATCTGGTAAATCCTCTTCCGCCCTAATTCCTGTTATAGCATAGAACTTATCACTTTCATTAGCTTTAGCATAGTCTTTAGCTGCAAACATCGGGTTTTTTTCACCGTCCATTACTACAAGTCCTGGAAGGTATTTAGCATATATGTTCCATACGGCTATCGACTCTTCTTTAGTAATTCCATTTCTAGAACCTCCTCCAATGAATACTAGCACCTTCTCTATCTTATCTAGTTGGTCTCCAGTACCTTGTAGCACACTCGTACCTGCTTCTGCATAAGAATCTATATCGTATACCTTACCTCCATGATTTCCGTTTAGTAATCTTTTTACTACTTCAAAATGTCCTCTGTGGGGAGGTTTAAATGCTCCTGGATATAATGCTATCATTTCAAAAATTTCTGTACTTTTACTTCAATTTCTCTTTCTGATGAGTGTTTCAATTGTTGTTGAAACTCTGAGTTTGTTAACATATCTGCTATATTAACTAATACTTCTTTCTCTCTTTCTTTATTCCTGATATATCCTCTTTCGATTGTATCTACCTTCTTCTTCATTTTATCATCACCAGGACCGGTACCGTTCTTTTCGTAAAATTTAAACCAATACTTCTTTAATTCTTTATGCATAGATTCGTTTTCTCTATCAAATTCAATATTTCTATTTTCCTCTTCAAAAGCTGTTTTTGCATCTTCGCTTGGCAGGTCATAAGCTTTTCTAAAAGTTGAACCGTATGCTTCTTTTCCTCCTGTCTTTTCGATATAAGATTCAAGGTAATCTGCTACACCGGAAGCACCTCTTTCTGCTGCTTTGTTAAACTCTTCTATTTCTTTTCCAAATTTATCTTGTCTAAGGTTAACAAATAGTGAAAAGTTATCACCTAGTAGGTCTGTATATCTACCTATTAGTTGGTACACATTCCTCCAAGTAGAGAATACTGCGGTTTTTGGGACTCTTCTTTCTCTAGAAAAGTTGTTAATAAAAGCTACCATAGGGTGTGTGTACACCATTACCATATACACATCATACCCTTTGTCAATAAGGTTCTGTATCTTAGCTGGGTTAGATGCTGTAGTGTCCCATACAAGGGATTTACCTGTCTCCGCCGCCGCTTGGACGTCTTTGTCTACTTGTCCGCTGGCTGCGGATAGGTTGTTGTGGTACGGGTGTTGTGGGTCTTCTACGTATTTGTCTGGGTTGAACATTGGTAGGCTTATTAATCCTAATTTGTCTATTAGGTACGATTTGCCTGCTCCTGCTCCCCCTGCCATTACTACTGCTTTCGGTCGTTGTGACGCTTCGAAGATTAGGTTTGCTAGTTTTATCATTTGTTACTGTATTGTTTATTACTCTACGTTTATAAATAGTTGCTGTTCTACCTCTTACACTGCTGTTATTAACTCTAATACCTCTATACCGGTTATTCCAGCCGTAATTATTTCTTCCCTGTCTCCATCCCCAATTATTTTGGGAGTTATTCCAACCATATCCCCATCCATGGTTATTCCAACCATAGTGTATGTTGTATCCCCATCTATCATATCCGAATACTGACCAGCGATGAGGTTGACCCCATGAATTCCATCCAGTATATCCCCATACCCAGTCATTCCACATCTGTGTTCTACTATAGTAGGGATTGTAGAAGCTATAACTATTACCTAGTATTCTATTATTCCAATCAAATGATCTAGGTTGACTTATTGCATACTGAGCAAAATCGTATCTAAAGGTAAAGTCTGTTCTAAGTAATCGTTGAAGTTCAAACTCATTATTAATTACGGTAATTTCAGCATCTGAGCCTTCAATAGAGTATATTGGATCATGATTTAAAGTGCTTACTTGAAAGGAAGCACATCCTGTTAGTAATAAGACTAGTAGTAAAAATAATGATCTGTTCATATGTTATAGTTTTATAGTTGTAGGGTAACTATTATAAATAGGTTCTGTATTAGGGTTCTCTAAAGAGTATAACTTGTAAATCATTTTAAATAATTCAAAGTTCTCTTCTATTTCATCTATCTGTAAGACTTTCCACCCTTTACCTTGTATTACGTTCTTTTGTTTCAAGGTCCTCTAGATTGTGCTTTTAACCAGATTATACCTGTACGCTGTATTTTTATACCTTTCGACTCTTCTAAAGCTTTGGCATAAGATGCAAGCTGTAAATCAAATGATTTATGTACACTGTTTGACGTTTTAATATCCAGTAACCATATTTCTCCGTTCATCTTAACGACTAAATCAGCTGTTCCTGCATACTTGTGTT
>Ga0115008_10002808_pt1 | contig 14450 bp, 12 predicted proteins | sample FraStrMetagenome_FD_87164 | JGI IMG/M metagenome (GOLD analysis project Ga0115008, IMG submission 87164) | Marine eukaryotic phytoplankton communities from Arctic Ocean - Fram Strait ARC3M Metagenome | ecosystem: Environmental > Aquatic > Marine > Oceanic | place: Fram Strait | collected...
GAGGACAAAGTTTTCACTGGATATGCAGATCAGTAATTTTGAGGCAAAGGTACCATCTGAGATTGGCGTAATGACGAATGTAAAAGGTTGATGGCTCAACTACAATTTGCTGATTTGTAAAATCCCATCTGAGTTAGGTAATCTGTTCTCATTACGCAATTAAATTTGTATTACAACTCACTATCAGATTACGTGCCAGTGCAAGTATTTTGTAGAGTATGGAAGATGCATATTCCCATTCTAATGAACTACCTCGTTCCAGACGAATTCTGTGATTGATCGACAATTAATGAGGGAATGGTAGTTAATTTGATGGCAGGTTGTCTTGGCGATTATAACTTGATTTCATACAGATGTTACCCCTGTAGCTGCTACCCGTAATGGGATTGCTTAATAATGCGTAAAATAGTATGAATTTTGTCCATGGCAAAGATTGTCACTACAAAACGAGTTTGCATTATAAATTATAAATCATCAAGATTGTTCATGTGTAGACCTTCGTAACATGTCATTCCTTGAGCATTTAATAGGCGGTCATTGGCTCCCTTTGTCTTTAAGTACTCGGCGAGAGCCGAGTGTCCATATTCATACAAGTAGTGCAAGGCGCTATGTCCAGCAACGTTTTGAGCATTGATGAAAGCGCCTCGCCTAAGGAGAAATTTTGCCAAACGCTTGTTGCCTTGTTGGCAGCTCAATATAAACAAAGTGCTTCCGTGTTCGTCAGCAATGTCTACATCAGCTCCATAATTAAGAAGTCTCTCTAAGAGAGGCAGATTTCCGTTTTTTGCAGCGAGTACACATTTTGAATTTCTTTCAAATTCGGTGTCGGCGGTGGAATCCTGACCCAAAATTTCATCCTTTGTCATGATTTCAATGACATCAATATCTCCCTGAATGGGAGCTTCATGAGCAATCTCTTGAGAACTTTGAACTGTTTTTTGCTCGTTGAAAATTTGTTCACGTTCTCTGCTTTCCTTGCTCGCTAGATGGCGATTCATATCTTCCATAACGTCTTCGATGAATAGTTGTTCAGGTCGGATGAGGAAGCGCGACTCATCAACAACGTAGTTAATTCCTTGTTCCTACATACGAAGAGACGAAAAGATACCACGTATGTAATCATGTTTCATTATTTGATAAAATAAAAATACGGATGGAATTCGTACCGGCTTTACAATATCAGCAATACTTCTAGAGTTTGGAGAATAGAAAACGTCTCCAATGCACCTGTCGATGTTCCGTTTATTTAACTCGAAGAAATCGATTCCGAAAACTGAATCCGGGAGTTGTCGCCAACCCTTGCCCTTCACTCCTGCATGATCGTCGAGCGCATGTATAGAGCTGGTTACAGGATTAAAATGAAGACGTGGAATTGCAACTGGACCAATTGGATTGAATTCTTCCACACTTGATTTTTGAGGACGCAAAAGAATATTTCGCTGTTCTCTGTGGTTTTGTGGAAGATTATCAAGGGAAGGAACGTATTCTACTTCTGCTGTCTTCGAGAATGATATTTCGTCAAGCGACGAACAAATCTCGAAGAAGGGTTCTGTTCCAGATTCAATTGGTCTCTTCTCGAGAAACGGTGAAATTTCGAAGGAAGATGTGGCTGAAATTCCGAGCTCAGTCTTCATATTTACAACCTCTTTCGCGAGTTTTTTGCGGAATATTCTTTCAGCGCTTTGAATTTTATATTTAATACTTATATCCTTGTTCATTTGCTCCTTCTCACGCTCAAATTTTTCACGTCTGCTGTTGTACTCACTAAGATAGCAGCGTTCTACTCTCCCTAGTGAATATCCCGCTAATCGAACGGTATATAGACATGGAACACTCCACTTCCCACCATCCTTATTACTATACCTATTATAATTGCATTTGGTCCAATTCCAAGAAACATGAGTTGGTTGGCTGTCTTTCTTAGAACAAAGTAACAAAGCAAGAAAGGTAATACTTACTCGTCTGCAAGAAGATGTGCAATATCCTCTGAGGTTCTTTTCCTAGTAAGTGATTCCATGCAAAATACCTCTGACCTATAAAGCCAAGGAGGTAGCGTAGATGGTTTATTCGGTGTAACTGCATTCTCGCTTATTCCGTAGACAACAGGTTTTGTGCTGATAATTACTTCCAAACTAGTGGCAGGTAAAATTTTTCTGAATCCATGGTCGTTATAATTGATTCGATCTGAATAACAATAATTAAATGCAAACAAATCTTGATGCATTTTCGCCCATTTTCTTCCATAGTTATTGACAATCAATACAGGCTCTGGCATGCTTAATTCATCAAAGGTTAGGGCTGGATTTATTAAAATACTTTCAGAAGGGGTTATTTCCAAAGGAATGTTCCCACTTAATACTTTAGGCGAGGAATGGTTTGGTTTGTAAATACGTTTGTCAAATACCTTGATGAGTTGCAAAGATACCTGCTCTTCAATAGGAACAATTAACGACGCTGAAATAGGATCACCTGCTTTCTTTCTCTTCAAGTTTATGATTGTTCGCATATTTCTCCTATCTGAAAAGTTGATCATTGGAAAACCCTCTCTTTCGTTAGATCGTGGACGGTACTCGTTATATTCTATGCAGTTGCTTCGGTTCAGGTATAAATCATTAAAGTACCCATATCCTGGACATAGTTGATGAAGCTGTTCGCATTTATCAAGCTTCGTTTCGTATTGCTGTAGTAGTGAATAGGCCTTGAACGCTTCACCATACCATATTGCCGATATTGGTAGACCCCCCAAAAGTTGGTGATATTTACACGAGAAAGCTGACCCAGGAAGTAGAAGCTTGTTTGGAAGCTTATCGTCGCCAATATTAAGTTTGAGTTCTTCTAATAAAGTGCTTAGTAGTTTAGCATCTTCCTTCCAGCCCACTTTTTCTAGGTCATCGAATTTACCGATAGATACAGACAAGTCAGAGTTGTCAAAACTTACTTCGTAACGAGTTCCTTTTACAAATGATATTTTTTCTACTAACGGCAACCAAATCAGTTCTTTATTATTCGACGAAGCCCAAAACGTTACATCAAAACTGCTTATTTCGCGGTTTAATTGTAAGGTATTTAGGATTTGAAATGTCTGTAAACTTCGGATGAGATGTTGTCCTTCAACGTCAAAGCATATATTCACAGTCAACGTGCGAGGTACAAATAAAACCGTGATTTTAGCATTTGCAAATGAAAATTTGTCTATCGTAGACGAAGTATTAACAACTGAGATACGTCGTGTAGCTAAATAGACCTCTACTTCGGGATTCGTGCTGCTATCGAGCAACTTTTTGTTACGAAGAACATACGACTTCAGCTCTTCATGTGCTAGACAAAAGTTAAACAGCCGACTTGAATCTTTGTCAAATATTTCAATCAACCATTGTTTGAATTCACTTTTTTTTTCTATTGAAAATCGTGTATAAATGGATAGGATGATCTTTCTTCTAGATTGTTTTGATCCATACTTTATAGAATAGTTTTCGTTTCTTAATGAATGTAACATGATATATGCTGGCATAAAGTCGCGTCGTTTCGAAGCTACTGAGAAAGATGCAACTCTAGTAGTCTCAACAAGCTTTTCATGTTGCCGATGTGGAAGGAACAAAGCAGATACATGACCTAACTTGCCCCACTCATTTTGGCTAAGACTATTTGTAAATTGAAGTTGAGGAATGAGATGACCATTAAAATTGACTATCTTCGCGTCCTCGATTTCTACATCGCTCCAAAGTGATTCAGTGTCTTTGGAAAAGCTTATCTGCACATTGTTGGCACCAACCTGTTGATGATGCCATTTGTTTTCATTTTCTATATAACGCTATGTATTGTATTAGAAATTGAGATGGGAAGCAAATATTGTTGTTACTTACCAATAATTCATCCACAATGGGATGCCTTTTTTGTGGAGCTAGCGACGAAACAAATGATTTATCAATTTTCGAAATTTCACGTTCAACTTGAACCGCATTTACATATTCTTGGTATTGATTTCCTCTCATGCAAACACATCTATACTTTTTACGAAGCACGTCGATGCTCCAATCAATTTCACTTTTTTGTCGTGGATCGCGTTTATGGTTGAGCTTACGTCGTAAGTTTTTCTTTCTAAATGTATTCTTTCCCTTCAAAGTTTTCAAAACTTCACTTCTTTCGTCATGAGTGTACTTAATATCAGTTCGGCAGGCAGGCTGCCTTCTCCTTTCATACACCATAGAGGTAGAAGGCGAAGAACTCAGCTGTGGATTAATGGCTAGATCTTTCCGTCTACTATAAAATGATTTCAAATCTTGTCCAGAAGGAAACTTTCTCACAGATCTTGATGTCGAAGAATTCTGTTTCACTTTTTCTACATGTTCTCTCGTATCTCTCAGTGTTTGACGCTCATTTCGTTTTTTATTGCAGGCATTAAGAATTCTACGCGCACTCCATTCCACTTCGGTAATAAAATTATCTAGTTCATCCGGCGGCGTTTTCTGTGCTCTGGTTGATTTTTCTGTCCCTTTGAACATTTTGACCAACGAATCCGATTTAACAATTCATTGGGGAAAATGCTTGCATAATAAAAGTAAAAATGACGGTTTCCTAGGCATCGTTTCATGCAATCTCAACGCCCAAAGAAAACCCTTATTTTATTCCCGTATGACTCTTTTTCTCACATTCTTGACCGCAATATTTCAAAAAAGTTCAGCGTCTTTTTTCTATCAACACCTCTTTGAGATGTGCAATCAATAGATAATGTTTGGCCTTCAAACTGGTATGGTATTTTTAGGTTGTGATGACGAAGTGTTTTCAATACCAACACTTATGCGCTCGGTGCACTCTCACCCTCACTCCCCATCGTTAGGTTTGTTTCGATGAAATTTTCAAACATTTCAACAAAATCATTGTCATCATTTTGGCCACTTCTTCCTTGCCTTCTCTTGCCATGGAGCTTTGCAAAAACCTTTAGCTTAATATATTCGATTGAATTTGGCTCGAGTGCATTTCTTCTTCGCATCCGAGTCTTATTCGTAGACGATATTGCGTGACTTCTTTTGGAAGCTTCGTTCAATTCTTTGATCAACATGGTCATAATATACTCAAAAATATATCAAGGTACATAAATGTGCAATGGTAACAGTAATTATTTGGCAATAGTCGAGAGTGAAAAATGTATCTTTTGGTGTAATAGAAGACGGATTACGGTGGAACGGAAATCCAAAAAAGTGCATTCAACGAGTGAGAAGGAACAGGAACTTATTTCTGCTCAGTAGTTAAGCAAGTACAAAGTTTCGAGCATTCACGTTACAACTTACAACCTACTTCCGGGTTCTTCACTTTTCATATCGATAATGTAATATATCTCATGACAAACTCTTCAATAGACTCGAGGGAAACAATATATGTTTTTGATGAATCTACTAATTATTCTTTGAGGCTACCTCCGGTTTTGGTGCCAACGCGACGCCTTGTGCAATTATAGCTAATGAGAAGAGGCTCAAAAAAGAAGAGATGATTGGCAAGGCAACGACTCCATTGTAACCTCCCGTTTGTGTTATCTGGATAGCAGCTTCAAGCGAAAGCTTTGTAGATAAGCCACTCAATAAAAGAAGTGACAAAATGACACAAAGCAACAGTGAGTTTGTGCTCAAACCTGTCTCAGCGAGAATAGACTGTACTTTCATAAATATCGATGGTTGAAACAGTAATGCACGTAGATCATCTAGTTGAGGATTCACGAGGCTTTTTACTTTGGAAGCTCGATGAAAGGGCACTGGATAGGAAGCATATCTACTGTCTGGAAATATCTCTGCCATAACATCAGGTATTGCAGCATAATATCCATATTCATTGTGGTGATTTAGAAGAGATTCGATTCCTGACATACTAATGATATATGCTGTAGTTCCAAGAGATGATCCGATGCCACTACTCAATTTGACCACACCTGAATTCGAGGTCTTTGAGATTACCAAATTTGGTACATAGCAAATGTAAGATAGGTGCATGACATCAAAGGCATTGTATGTCATAAAACTCGTGGCATGTGATACAATCTCATTCGTTCTGAAAGTATCTTCGTCGGTCAATGCCACGTTGTCTTCAATGACCATTATTCTCCCTTGCCGATTCAACCCGTAATTCTTGTATGCTTCCTCTAGCACTCGTATATGTGACATGTAACACCCACGTATTCTATCCTCATCGTCGGTATCGAATTCTTTGATAACGGTACGAGAGGCAAGCTCGACGCGATTCAAAATTTCCAACGATCGCTTGTATCTGAGTTCTCCTCCTTCCGCTTTCGGACATGTAATGAGATAACAACTATCGATGGTATGATCCCACTCAATGCTATTTTCATAACGGTCCTGGAATGCATTCATTAAAAAGCTTGATTTGCCGTCCTCATTATTTTTGGATGAGAAGTTGAGAGGATAAATGCTGCTTCGATGTGGATTCGGTACAAAGGCTTTGACAAGAACGCAAACTGTCAGAGTGGCAATCAAGAAATGTAAGATCCTCCGACGAATTGCGTGCATGCTTTCAGAATTTCTTTTTTTTCGGTCTGTGGTATCAAATATATATATACCAAACGTTTAAGGTTTGAATGGATATATGCAAACGTTAGTTTTGACTTTTGACCCTATCCTCTCTCTCTTTTATACTCGAGAGAGAGAGATTCTAGAGATTTTCTGGATCCATATATCCTAATCCTGATCCCTGATCCTGATCCTGATCCTGATCCTGATCCATGTTCGTACGTCAGGAATCCACCCTCCTCTTCAGAAGAGTTTACGAGTACATGTATCATTTTCTGGTTCGAGATGACTAAATTATTATGATACCGGTACATTTGATGTCACAATTTTTGAACGTTCGCATAGTCGAATATATTTTCGTGGTCCTCTATTCCTCTCTATCTATCTGCGATTCTGTGATCCGAGCACACACGGTTTGTGGTCTGTCCACTCAACCTCTGATATATCTGATCCAAAAGTAAAACTTTTTCTTTTGTGAAAAACATTTCTATTCTTCGAATCAAAATTACATACCAATAACTACTAGTTTTTGTCCAAGTGCAATCATTATCGTCTATTCGAGAATTATACGTCGCCATCTCGGCAAAGCAACTCTTGTCGCCCTTTTGAGCAGCAGTACTGGACGCCCTATCACGTCTGTTGCATGGGATACCACTACTGCCTTTGTCCCATGTAGGAGGAGTAGTAGGAGTAGTTATAGTTACCTTGATAGAGAATATTATACACTTAATTTGTGCAAAACGTTTAGATTTTATTCCAATATGAGTGACGAATCTGGTGACAAGGCAATGTCATCGAAAGAAACCGAGGAAATCGATGCTATTACGATTACAGCTGATGACGCAGGAAATCAAGTCAAGAAGGTGAAAAAGAAACGTAAGAGTAAACCGTTTGGATGGCGTGATAAGAAAAAGAAAAAAAATGTTAACAATGGAGAGAAAAAGGAACGCGTCAAGAACTATCGAAAGGATAACAGTGATGAAGAGCAGATTCCTCATGGTGGATCCTATGCACACCCAGATATGAAAGAAATATCTCTCCTTACTAAAGTTCCCGATATGGAAGATACATTAGTTGAAAGCGACGTGAATTCCGAAACATCCAGTCAGGGGAAGTTTCCGAAACGAAAAGTTGCAATTTTACTTGGATTTAAAGGTTCTAATTACTCTGGTATGGCAATGAATATTGGAATGAGGACAATTCAAGCTGAGCTAGAACAAGCTATGTACAGGGCTGGATGTATTTCCAAATCGAACTATGGATTTCCGTCAAAATATTCATGGTCAAACTCTGCACGGACTGATAAAGGAGTTCATTCGTGTGCCCAGGTTTGTTCTGGTAAAGTATTAATGATTGACGAAGATTGGGATGTTGTTCGTACCGAGATAAATAACTTCCTTCCTTCAGATATACGCGTCTTAGATATTGTGAAAACAAATCGAAAGTTTGTAGCAAGGACATACCGTGACAAAGTCAGGTATATGTATCTACTTCCAAGCTTTATCCTTCGCGATAGAAACGAGTTACGTGACATATTTACGAAGCAAGGTTGCCCTGACAACGGTCGATTTGCTAGGGATCCGCTTTCAGAGACGGAACTTGCAGCCATCCGCCCACAATTGCTAAACTATCGAATAAACAAGAACCAAATGGAATTATTACGGATTGCTTTGAGGTCAATGGAAGGGACGCGCTACTTTCGTAAGTGTATACCTTCACCTATGATTAGAAAATCTAAGATTTCTAATAAATCATCTAATACGTTTACAGATAATTATACCAATGGTAAAAGTTGGACAGATAAGGCTGCACAGAGATATATTATACGCTTTGAAGCCCTCGAACCTGTTATTGATGAAAATGGGGTTGAATGGATTCCAACTCAGATTACCGGACAATCCTTTCTTCTACATCAAATTAGAAAAATGGTTTGCATGGCATCCGAAGTAGCGAGAGGGGCCGCTAATTTAAGTGTCATTGAAGACTCTTTTTCGCAGCGCAAAATGCAAACATCCATTGCTCCTGCTCAAGGTCTTTTCTTGGACATGTCCTTTTTCGAACAATATAATAATGATAAACGACACAATGTCGAAAGTCCTATACTTTGGCATGAAATCGAAGATACTAGTAACACAGCGGCTCAGGGTATCCAGAAATTCAAGGAAATGACTTTGATGAAACACATAATGAAAGAAGAATATAATGAAGGAAATTTCATAAAGTATATATTCGTGCAAGAGTTCAAATTCGATGCTGATGAAGCCTATGCTCCTCTGATTACGAATGATACTTCCTGATTTATTCTCAATGATAATTGTAATAAGCGATATGTTTAGAATATTATGAAATGATATAGCCTCAATATTCTTTCAAATAGGTACTAGATATTGAAAGTGTTAAAGTCTCATGGCATCGCACTATCTTGTGAGGCATTGTCGCCCCGACAAGGTAAATAGTATCAACATTTTATGCTTTAATGTCGGAGAAAATTTACATTCAGCGCGAGCCTTCGCTATAAAATCTACTAGGTGTTAATACATACGATGAATCAATTCTGCTTTAGACATAGAATAAATTGTAATATTTTGATGAATCTAGAAAACTCTTAAGTATTTTAAAATAATCCAGTACGCGTCGTAGCACTTCGATTTGTGCGCGAAAGAATATCAGCCACTCGAGGCCATATCAGAACCGCAACACCTCCAACAGGTTTCCTCCTCTCACTCCCAATTCTTCCATACTAAGAGATTGTGAGTTACCCGGCATCATGACTTTACATCCCTGCTTAAGATTGTGCGTCTTATGGGTCTTTACCTACTCGCTCACAGAGCAAATTCGACTGAACTTTACCACTGCATCTAGCGACACTGGTGAAACGTCACGTACAACATGTACGGAAGATGGCATAGATTCCGCACCGAAACAAGATCCAAAGCTAAATTCGCCTTACATGGACAGCCCTTCATTTTGTTCGAAAACGACACCCAGTGATGGCATAAATCATCAACAACAACAACACCAACAATATCAAACGCAAATACCATCCGCTCGAAATATGAATTTCTTTGAACGAATCGAAAATAGATCTAACAAGATTAACTCTCTATTGTGTGTTGGCCTTGACCCTCACTTAAAAGAACTTAATTTATCAGAGAGCGACTTGGAAAATGAGGAGGCACGCTGTAATGCTGCATATAGTTTCTGTACAAACATCATTGCAGCTACGGGTGAGTTTAGTTTTTGTAAATGATGGAAGCTGCTAGTCGATGATTGTTCTAGCCCTCATGTTTGCAAAATTTTTTTAGCCCCATTTGCTGCCGCATATAAGCCGAACGCGGCGTTTTTCGAAGCGCTCGGTCCAAATTGTGGAGTTTCAACATTAAAACGCGTTGTGGACTACATACATGCTCAGACATCAGAAGACGATGATACTATTCCAATTTTATTAGATTGCAAACGTGGTGATATTGGTAGTACAGCTGCTGCTTATGCTGAGTCAAGTTACGACCATCTGAATGCCGACGGTGTAACTTTAAGTCCATTGATGGGTTGGGATAGCATATCACCATTCGTTACTGGAAAGTACAGCCATAAGGGCACATTTTTGCTCTGCAAAACTAGCAATCCCGGATCGAATGACATTTTGACTCAAAAATTGAGTGATGATAAACTTTTGTACGAACAAATAGCGAAATTATCCAAAAGTTGGAATGAATCCGAAGATCATGCGGCTGGGAACAAACTTGGTCTGGTTGTCGGTGCAACAGACATTGAAGCTTTAGCACGAGTCCGCAAAGAAGCTGGTGACGATGTATGGATTCTCTCACCAGGTGTCGGTTTCCAAGGCGGAGATTTAATTGGAACTATGAAGAACGGTTTGAATAGTAAAGGAAGTGGTCTCTTAGTTCCTATTTCGAGGGGAATCAGCAGGGCTGAAAATATAAAACAAAAATCAGAAGAATTTCGAGATTTGATGAACAATGCACGTGAGGAAATTTTAAACGAAAAAAGCCAAAACAATTCTTGTGAAGATATTGCAGACTATCAACGAAATTTTATTGAGTTTAGCTTAAGCCAGGGCGTGCTTAAATTTGGATCCTTCGTACTTAAAAGCGGACGAACATCTCCTTATTTTTTCAATGCTGGTTTATTTTCTTCTGGTGCAGCGTTATCTTCACTTGGTAGAGCATACGCAGAATCAATAGTAGCTTCTGAATTTAATAACAATGGCACAGTGACTTTTGATGTTATTTTCGGTCCAGCCTACAAGGGTATTTCACTCGGTGCGGTGGTCGCTTCGTCGCTCTACAATGATTTTGGTATTGACGTTGGATTTGCATATAACCGTAAAGAAGCGAAAGACCATGGAGAAGGCGGTGTTTTGGTTGGGGCTTCGATGAAAGGAAAACGCGTATTGATTGTAGATGATGTTATTACAGCGGGTACAGCTATTCGTGAGTCCTTCTCAATGTTAACTGGTCCAACTGGAGCGATCCCTGTTGGAGTATCAATTGCGTTAGACAGAGCTGAAAAGCGTGCCATAGAAGTAAGTTCCAATTTGATTACCCGTAGTCGCTATTTACAATCTTCATTTGACAGTACGCTTCATTTTAGGACCCTGTCTCTGCTGTCCAAGCCGTTGCTCGAGATTTAGGCATTCCAGTCGTAAGTATAGTAAGTTTGCCTCAGTTACAGCAATTTTTGAAAGGCAATGATAGCTACGGCGCTGATGTCTTGGAAAAAGTGACTGCGTACAGATCGCAATATGGCGTTTGACCAGTTGACGCTTAATTGTTATCAACGCATCTATCTCAAATTCCTTAATTTATCGTACCGAGCTAATGATCATCTACACGATACATTGTCATGTAACAGTGCCATTTCTTGCTCTCGTAATGCGTTCGTCAATTTTTTTCATTCATACTTAATTAACATGTAAATAATAGTCAAAATCTACTTCTTGTAACGATTATAAATCGCATAATCTAGAACTGGTCCTTATGATCAGTCAGTGGTGTGGATCAGAAGAGAAGTAGTAGCAATATTTGTATGACCTTCAGTTGTAATACACGTCATCTAATTTGTCGTTTTTGTGCAGAGCATATACAAGGCCAGTTCTATTATTCAAGTAAACGGTCAAGATGATAGAAATCTACACAAGCGCTTGAACCAAAGTCGAGGTTGAGTAAGATTTAGTACCCCAACAGTTACTTTCTGTTTAAGATAGTCAATGAGATTCTTGCGTATGGCTGCTGTGATTTCAATAAAGACTTCGAACATCTATCTCAAAAGGGGAGTTGTGTACTTGTTATGTGTAGGCTCTTGTTTTTCAATTGTAACATCAATCAATTTTGATTATATCAACCACTGCTGCAGTTGTGCCAGTCAGGAGCAACGAAAGGTTGGTAGTGCGCGACAGGTTCGCCATCATCACCACTATTGTCATCGTCAAAAACGAGATTACACGACATAAAATTACAAAAACTAGAAACCCCCGCAAAATAAGAATAGCTGCAACCTAAGATATGATCCCTCCCATACACTGCAATTCCATTGATGTACATACCCCATAGAAACGCTTGAGTTGCACGAGACCACCATTTATTGTACGATGCGTGCATTCCAATCAACCAACCAGCGAACCAGTGGTGGAGATGAAAATTAGGGTCTGACGCCACTGGGGCTAAAAAAACGAGTAAACACACACCAATTTCAACACCTTTTGAAAGTAATATTCCGTTTCCATGAGCAAATCGAAGATGCATGAAGAGCAACCAGGTGTCAATTACGACGACACCAAGAACGTATTCGAAGAGAGCTGCTGGCCATCTGCATATGATCTCGTACATGCTAACACTGTGTCGAAGAAATCCCCAGTCGTTAGTCCAGCTGGGATAAATCATTCCAATGATAAGTGGAATAACATATCCCAAGTGATCTACACCTTTATTAACACATAACCTGCCAACAATGAAGAAAACGATGGTATCGAGCATTACGGAATGCAAATCATACAATTGAAAGGCTTCAAATGTGTAAGAAGTATCATGCTCCCAATTCAAGGAATCTATCCGGACAACAGAATGCATTATTCCAATCAGAGAAAATGTTAGGAACATAAATTTCAACAGCTTCGTCACAACTGAATGCTCAATAATAATATGACCACGATATTGTATAGAACCGTCCCGCATTAAGTTCAACTTCATTATATGTACCGCTCGATGATAAACCTCCGTCGATCGAATTTTATACATCGTTCTATGATAGTTCTCAAATATATCGTACTTATTTGCACCAGATCCCTCGAAGCGCCCCTCATCTCCTGGATGCTTCCTTAATTCCGTATTAAATTCTACAACATCATCAACATCATCAGTTTCTTCCATTTTCTCGACAGCGAGATTAAAACCATCCTCAACGTTGTCATCATCATCTTCATCATTATTATCATCAACCCTGAAATCATCATAATCACCAGATGTTGTATCAACTTGTTCGTAAAGATCATTCCTGCTCCTCATTGGATGATGATGATGATGATGATCGATAGAAACTTTATTACTACTGTTCATACTACCGGTAGTGTTCATCTCTGATAAAATGAATGCCTCAAATGATATTGGAAAGAATACCGAGCTCGAATCTAGAAATTTAATTTATTATGTCGCTGCAACGGAATGTACAGGTTTTAATTTATGCAGGTGCAATGTGAAATGCAAAGCCGACATCGTTCCATTCGTATATTCTCTGTTCCCGCGAATATACATACGTATCAAGTTCCAGTGAAAGGTTTGGTTCCAGTTACAATGTATATCTATGTTCCCCGCGATACATATTTTGCATGTACACTGAATACGAGTCGTACACTGAATACACTGGATACTGAATGCTCCACCTCTGTAAAATAGTGAACGTCAAAGATCTATAATAGCTATTCTACTCCGCATGAAATAGCAATAGGTACGACCGTACCAACGGGGATCTTGTGTGTACGTTTTGTATGTGTGTATCGGTATCGGGAACAAAGTGAAGGTACGCGGTACGCGTGATATATATGTATAAAAAAAATTAAAATATACGCGCGTGATTGGCCAAGACCAAGACTACCGGATAAGGATGTGCGCAGCTGTAACATCGTGTGCGTATTTTCAATTTTTTCAAAAACGATGAACGGGTACGCACAACGATTCGTGAATAATCTATAGGAATGATCCTGCTCTGATTCTATCTCTTCTTCCGCGTTCTGAGTTCTGACACGATCGTACTCTAAATTCCGATACCATTTTCATTCAGTTCTCACGAATCATATCACAATTTTTAACCCAAAACGAATCACACCTCGTTTCATTTCACAACAGCAGTTACAACAACAACAACTCGTCTTGCAACTTATCACCATGCAGGTAAGTAAAACTTGAGTCGTATTACGGACATGTGCTATGGATTTCAGTGGTGGATCGTGTTGGATCTTTCTTTGTTCGTGATGTCAGCTGCCGTTGGGTTTCCTTGCAATGCGAGGATGTTTCGAAATTTGAACCGGTGGGAAGAACCTTACCGAGGGATCACGCATCGATTTATATTAGCATGCTCCTGGTGCAGGTTGATGTGGCCCGCAGCAACCATGGTGACGCAACCTGCACCGATCCAGTGTCATGGAGAGGTGTAACGGTGTCATAGGACCTAAGTTAATTTAGAAATCCACCGTTGGTGAAACGTTACATTTCTCCTGGCGGTTGTTTAAGCTTTATCAATACGAATATTTGATATACTAATTGTATCCTGTTTTTTCCATAATTGCAGATTTTTGTGAAGACACTTACCGGAAAGACTATTACCTTGGATGTCGAGCCATCTGATACCATTGACAATGTCAAGGCAAAGATTCAGGATAAGGAGGGAATTCCCCCTGATCAACAGCGTTTGATTTTCGCA
>Ga0115008_10002814_pt1 | contig 14441 bp, 11 predicted proteins | sample FraStrMetagenome_FD_87164 | JGI IMG/M metagenome (GOLD analysis project Ga0115008, IMG submission 87164) | Marine eukaryotic phytoplankton communities from Arctic Ocean - Fram Strait ARC3M Metagenome | ecosystem: Environmental > Aquatic > Marine > Oceanic | place: Fram Strait | collected...
CGAGGACGATCGCTTACTAAGTGAAGAGTTTTGCACTTTATTTGAAATTTCATCGGCAACTTGCCTCAGGCTAAGACTTCGGACATCTGAAATTTTTACTGTGTCATGTGCTGCACCACTGGTACTCACTGAAACGTCGATAAGCTTATTTGGAAAGAAACCCTTAACACCTAGGAGAGGAATGTCAACACGACGTGCATTCAGTGATGGCATCTCTGACAGAGCCTTCGCAACCGCCTTAATGGTAACATGAGTCACCGAAATATCGTGTCTACCTTCCATAGAAGATGACTCTCCCGGGGTTCTATTTAATCTCTTCTTTTCAGAAACGTAATGCAATATTCTTTTCAGGTCAATACTAAACCGACTGGTGACAGGACCAGTCCCCAAATGACGGTGGGTGTGCATATTGACTTTGACGCAAGAACTTGTATGATATACAGGTGTTCCAAGGGCATACAATATTGCAGACCGGATAGAATAAACCAACGTGATCAGAAAGCAGATCTCCCAGTGCCAAATATGCTGTTCACTGCTCTTCTTCAACTCCAAAATAGAGAAAGGAAGAAAGAAAACAAGTGAAAGTGAGAAAAATTTCAAGATCCTATTGAACGACTTGTGAGTATGCGATGTCGTCTTCTGGAAATAAAATGCATTTTTCGAGAAGCAAATGATGCTGCAGGTGCCAATTGCCAGTGAGCGCATAAGGGTTGTTATTGAAATTGATGACAAACGTCTGACAACACCAGAAAGCAGCCAAACGGAAAGAGGAGTCAAAATGATCGAAGCCACCAAAATCATGACACCTGCTATGTTTTGTATCAACTTCTCTTTACTAGTATCGACCGACCTCTCATCTTGCAGCATTACTTCATCCAAGTTTTCTAATTGTGAATCTGTTTTCTCAGCTTGGTGATCCACAAGGACATTATCATTGACTACATCGAACTTCTTCGGTATGTATGACAACACGTCTTCGATAAGGATCGAATCGCTTATTTCGCCAGTCATTAGTCTCTCTTCGTCATCAAATGCCTCTGTTGATTCAAAACGTGCGTCAAGATAACGAGCTACCTTGGAAGGAAACAATGCAGATCCCTGATCCATCTTCTGCGTCACAACGTTAGGGACGATTCCCTTCACATTGATTGCTGAAATTCGTTGAAAATTGCAAGACCTACAAATGCCGTCATCATCATATATTGGAGTTAAAAGGTATCCCGATAAATGAATATCACCGCGTATTGCATCAGTCCTTAGCGGGCAAAGTTGCTCGTCTTCGTGATTAATAGCAACAATAACAATAGCGTTATTTCGTTCAGGTAAAATCCGCCAGTGTGCCAAATAACAAAAGTCACGTGCAGTTGCCGGCCAGGTTCCAACATATCTCAAATAATCGATAAAAGTATGATTATTCACCTCTTTCAAGCGTGCTGCACAGTGCAAATGTTTTTCGTACACTTTCTTTTTGTTCAAATCAAGTATTGCATCAAAGATAAGCTTTGGATGATATGATACTACCGCATCTCCTCGCATAATATTGGAATCTGGCATCGCACGCTGTACTACTTTCACTCCTCTTTTCACGAATATCTTTGCCTGAGGATTTTCGTCATCAGTCCAACTCTCTAGCGGTTCGTCGCACATTTGCAAAAACTTATCAATCGTGTTTCCAAGTTTCGTTACGAGATCCGCGTCGAGGTTCTCGAACACAGCTGGATTTGGTGGGGCATGCTGTAGTTGACTATCTCTCGACAATGACGCCGCAATAGCTTTAACTTTAGTTTTCACAATATCATCAACGACTTCGGTGCCAACCTCGCTAACTGAAGTAACATTCGCTTCCGTGGTTTTTTCACTGACGTCCTCTGCAACCTTCTTCCCTTCGCTTTCAGAAGTAGCTGGTGCTTCCGATGCTTCATTCGGGTTAGTTACAGCGATACCTTCTACTGCTGCGGCTGCTAATGATGGAACTGCTTCAGTCGTCGCTGCTAATGAAGGAACTGCTTCAGTCGTCACTGCTGATACCGGAACTTCTTCTTCTTTTTCTTCCACAACTGCCGTTGCAACTGTCGACTGGACATTTTCCACAGACGCTTCCATCAATGTTACCGATGAAACTTCTGCAGCTGCAGGAACCGCGGCAGCATTGGACGTCGTCTTCAAAATCTCCTCTTCCACCACCTCATCCTTCTCAACCACAACTTCTTTTACATCCGAAACATTACCACTCGACTTGAACATAAGAGCTTGCATCCACCTAACACGATCTTCCTTCGACGTGGCAGCCAAATAAATCTTCCTCGTAGCATCACCCGTAGCATCGAGATAATACAACTCAAACGCATACATAACCTTCCCCGAAGACGGTTCCATAATCACCCCGTCCTTCACACTACTGCCACTACCATCCCCAGATACACAGTGCGAACTCCCCTCCGCACCCCACACAACACACTTCTGTATGCTCCCCTCGGGCAACAACACGACACCCCTCGGCACCGTCTCGGGGGATTTGTACGTCATAGAATCATCCTTCAATGGGATGTAATAGGTGAGGCATTTCGTCTTGTTGTTGTTGTTGTTGTAGTTGTTGCTGGCATCATCAGTTTCCTCCTCTAACATGAAATAACGGGTCCTCCAACGCTTTACGTACTCACTGCGTTTGTACAGCAGACCAGTCGTGGTTTTCTTCATCTTCTAACCCTTTCTTTCTCTCTCTTCTTGTGGATGCTTGTGGATTGGTATGTGTGAATGTATATACGAGAGGTGATGCAATGGGTATGTTATATGTATACTGTAATAGATTTGTGATGACACGTTTCTACTCAAGTGAGCGAGACAAGAGGCAAGTGATAGAGAGAGAGAGAGAGAGAGAGTGAGTGTGTGAGTGAGTCTAAATCTTTCTTGAGAGAGAGATGACAAGAAAGAGAGAGTGTGTAGTGAGTATATATACGAATATGTTTGTCGCAGGTCGCAGGTCGCAGGATCAGGATGCTTGGGTCTTGCGTTTTCGGTGCCGGCATGCTGTACTGCTGCTGCTGTAGATCTAAAAGAGTGTGTGTACATGACATGTTCGCGTAGGTAAAATGATACTTCGAACTATAATATGTAAATAGATACACGTACACACCAATTCCTAATAAAAGTATGTTCGCAAGAACATAATAAGATCTAGAAAATTCTCTTCAAAATTGCATACATATCGCTTGATTCTCGTAGGAAACTCTGCATTCCTGTTCTTATTCGGTATTGAATCGATGCTCTTTGCTGATTTGCTTTGCAGGTATCTCGTTCGTATATCTTTCGGACTTGGTTGATTTTGAACTTCTCTTGATGAGAATGTCGACATTCTCCCGTGAAGGTGAGACGTGTAATGAGGATTTATTTCTTGAAGTGACTATGGTAGATCTAGACGTCTACATATTCATGTATTAATAGATCCAAAAAATATTCCCCAACATGACACATCACAACATCACAACATCACACCATCACGGAGGGCAAAAGTCCTCAAGGGGAGGCATACTGTAAATCATATAAGTCAAGGAGGTACCACCTTAGCCACAGATACGTGTCCTGAAACAAAAAGGATTTATTTGAAGTTGTGAGGATTGGAAGAAAATGATACGGAAGAGAAAAAATGGCACTAGCATCGTCGCTGTTCTTCTTCTGCTCACGACTTTTTCTATCCAGGAGACTGTCATGGCTTCTTTCGTGATGAACAAAAATACTAAAGTGTTCTTTAGGCCATCGAGATTCACTCATGAACTATGTAGAGGAAAGAATAGAAACCTTTATTCTACCTCACCTTCTTCAAAATCTGCAACAGTCTTGGTTGGTGGAGCGAGTGTTGCCGGTCAGGATCCCGATCGGGCAGGGAAGGTGAATCAAGATCGATACTTTCACTTTGAATACCATGTCGAAGAGGAAGGTGAAGATCAGCAAATACTGCACGTGTTGGGAGTAATGGATGGTCATGGACGTCAAGGTCATCTGCTGACAGAATTTCTTAAGGATCAAATGCAAAAAGTCATCCAGGAAGAGTTAAGAAGCCAACTTTTGGATGTTCCAAAGAGCGGAAGACATTTTGAATCTGCTATTGAGCGTGCGCTAACGACTTCGTTTTCGGAAGTGCAGGCACTAGCAGAAAGAACTGCTGATGTCCCTGCATTTCGATCGGGGTCTACCTGTGTCGTGTGCATTGTAGACGATAAGAATGGTTTTGTAATAAGTGCTAATGTCGGCGACTCCATGGCTATTCTTGGTCAATGGCTGACTGAAAGTATTGAAGTAACAAAGCTCACTATTCCGACTGTAGCCTCTCGAAATGACGAACGTAATAGAGTAAATGAAGTTATGAGCATCAACAAAGATGATGTAAGTGTTTAAAGTTGTACATTTTTCTCTTTTCCTAAATATGACATATTAATTCTTTTGATATCCTTCTTTGCACTGAAGGGAGCGCGTATTGATTCCATGGGAAACCTCTGGTTTGGTCCTGTTGGTGTCGCCATGACCAGAGCATTGGGAGATTCGGCACTCAGAAAGGCAGGACTGATTTCAAACCCCGAAATAAGTCTACATCGAACGAAAGCTTCTCAAAATGCTGCAGTGCTTTTGGGGACTGACGGAATATTTGATGTAATGAGTGCCGAATTGGCATTAGATTTCATAAAGAATCTCAGTGAGAACCACAGGGACGAGACTGTTGACAATATTGCAGATTCGGCAGCTTTGCAGCTTGTTCTTAAATCAAGAGAGTTGTGGCAAAATGGTCTTCCTATCGAAGTCAAAATTGACGACAGCACCTGCGTCCTATTTTCGAGAATTATGACGCCTTAGTACTATTTAAGTTCGCCGAATGTGTCATGTCTACATATCTACTATGCGGAGAATGTATCCGGGCGTGAATATAGATACCTTTTCATCCAAAGAAATTTCTTTAAAACTTTCGGATTATATCCGTAGCATTGATACCAATAAAATGAAGGAAAATTACCACATTCTATTCAACAACACCCCAGCCAGTGTCAAGTGTTGACTCATACGAGGGTTCATATTGCGTCGATGCATCCTTGTATACAACTTTTTTCCCGCGATAAATAGATTCACGCCCTATACACTCGTGCCCAAGCCTTGATGATTCACTTGAACTTTCTTTTTCATCCTCGTCGGCACTTCCTAAGTAATCTACATTACTTTCATCTTGTGGCCCATCAACATCTTCACCATGTGGTGCAAGTACTGGCCCTGATGTCTCTGTTTGTGCCACGTTGGCTATGTTTGCCATCTCGTCATCATCCTCAAAATACTTCTCCTCGTCAACCTTTGGCTTTAATGCCTTTTGTCGTTTGTTGTAAACATGGAAAGCGAAAACATTTACAAAAAATAGGCAACCAACACCTACCATGAGAATAATCCCACCAACTTCACCTAACATAGATGTGTCGTCGCTGTTTTCTTGACCACTTAACTTGTTCGAAGTCACTACACCATCATCATCAATAATGTTCACGTCTTCATTTACAACTGTGATAAGGTGAACACTTTTGAGGCCGCTAATGGATTGCACCTTTTCTACATATTCTTCTTGATTCATTTCTATTGTTTCAACACAAAGATTAACAATGTCATCGGGCGAAATGTTCAGTGTATTCACTTGTAGAATAAAATCTACAGTAGCTGCAACGTCCTCCTCTACCATTCGTATAGTTTGTTGGGAGTCAAATAAACTCATCTGCTGATCAAAAACATTATCGACTCTGCTGTTACCCTCATTAAAATTGTTCCGAACGTCCACTAAATCTATACGAATCAACGTGAATCCACTTTCGTCACTGAAATGTTTAATGAAGAATTGTGCTGTAACTGCTTCGAGTTGACCTTCGATCGTTTCCGACATATAGATTGTCTCAGCAGAAATTCCATTCAGGAATATAGGTACGTGTACGTTCATAATGATACGATGTTGAGTTGGCGTAGATGATGGCCCAAAAGATGGATAAATGGGACTAACTGCAGAAGGAAAGTCAGAAGGTGTATGAGTAGGAGGTAGGAATAAGAAATTTGTTGGATGACTGGAAGGGGTATATGACACTAGATTGGTAGGAACGTAGGATGGTCTTACACTTTGACTTGGCTTCGACGATCTGGATGGTTTTGCAGTAGGAAAAACGCTGGGCTGAAAAGAGGGAGTCTCGGATACTGTCACCGTTGGAGTTGTACTGGGAGTTTCAGTCGGAAGAAAAGAAGGGAATGTGCTCAAACTGGGATTCATCGAAGGATTGTCACTAGGCAGTGGAATAGGCGCTGTAGATGGTGTCGCAGTTGGCAATAAAGTTGGTAATATGCTGGGTTTTACGGATGGTAAACTTGATGGTGGCAAGGTTGGTAAGACACTGGGCTTTGCAGTTGGATAAAAGGAAGGTAATGCACTCAAACTTGGTCTTAAACTCGGACGCAAAGAAGGCGTAATTGTCGGTTCCATTGAAGGATTGTCACTGGGCAATAGAGTGGGCAATGTGGACGGTGATGTAGTCGGTAGAACACTAGGTGTAACAGTTGGAAGAAAAGAAGGTAATGCACTCAAACTTGGCCTTAAACTCGGATGCAAAGAAGGCGTTAGTGTTGGTATCATCGAAGGCATATCGCTGGGCAGTACAGTGGGAAATTTGGATGGTGATATAGTCGGTAGAACACTAGGCGTAACAGTTGGAAGAAAAGAAGGTAATGCACTCAAACTTGGCCTTAAACTCGGACGCAAAGAAGGCGTTAGTGTTGGTATCATCGAAGGCATATCGCTAGGCAGTAGAGTGGGAAGTTTGGATGGTGTCACAGTTGGTAATGAAGTAGGTAAGACACTGGGATAAAAAGAAGGTATTGCAGTAGGTAAGGTGCTAGGTAGAAGAGAAGGTAACGTTGATGGTAAAGTGGTCGGCAGAACACTAGGTGTAACAGTTGGAAGAAAAGAAGGTAATGCACTCAAACTTGGCCTTAAACTCGGACGCAAAGAAGGCGTTAGTGTTGGTTTCACTGAAGGATGACCACTTGGCAGTAGAGTGGGAAATTTGGATGGCGTCGCAGTTGGTCCTAAAGAAGGTAAGACGCTGGGTTGAAGAGAAGGTAACGTTGATGGTGAAATGGTCGGCAGTATACTAGGTGTAACAGTTGGAAGAAAAGAAGGTAATGCACTCAAACTTGGCCTTAAACTCGGACGCAAAGAAGGCGTTAGTGTCGGTGTCATCGAAGGAGTACCGCTGGGCAGTACAGTGGGAAGTTTCGATGGAGCCGTAGTTGGTCCTAAAGTAGGTAAGGCGCTAGGATGAAGAGAAGGAATTGAAGTAGGGAAGGCGCTAGGATGAAGAGAAGGAATTGAAGTAGGGAAGGCGCTGGGCCGAAGAGAAGGTAACGTTGATGGTAAAATGGTCGGTAGGACACTGGGCGTAACAGTTGGAAGAAAAGAAGGAATTGCACTCAAACTTGGCCTTAAACTCAGACGCAAAGAAGGTACTAGTGTCGGTATCATTGAAGGATTACCACTAGGTGTTGGGTTAGGCAATGCGGATGGTGTCATAGTTGGTAATAAAGTAGGTAAAACGCTAGGCTGTAAAGATGGAGACTTGAATGGTGACATGGTAGTTGATATACTGGGTATCATGGATGGGATTAATGTTGGTAAGTTACTGGATTTAAAAGTCGGAAAGATAGACGGCAAAGATGATGGGTTTTTGCTTTCTCTTATGGATGGGATTATTGTTAGAAATATTTCTGCTTCAGATGGAAACAGTGACGGAGCATCATTTGGTACGATGGTAGGCACATCAGTCGTTTCAATTTCTTCCAGATGTCTTCTCCGCCGTCTTGATGAATCTTTTATGTACTTGATAAGGTCATTGTTATAGAACACGGCTTTCGCTGGTATTGTGTAATCCTGATACGCCAAACAGATGCAGCATCTTAATATGATGAGTAAAAGAATCAAAAATCTTGGAGTCATCATGCTGCGTCGTTGTTGCGTCAATGTGAAAATTTATCAGGAGATTATAGGAATAATATATTTCGTCGATACTATTTTACTCTGCGTTTCGATGCCCTCTTGATGAAAGTAGGGCTGAAAGTGTCAACTCGTCTGTTTTGTATTAAGAGCGAGAAATTAGTAGGTTATCCAGGCTTTTTCCAAGAATAATTTTTGCCCTTAATGCGTTGAGATACAGTGTAGACGCGTAGATAATGCAAGGTTTTCATCTTTCGGGAATTAAAGAAGGATTCTAACGTTAATATGACTTATGTTAAATTACTTCTTTTTTATCTAATCATCAAACCCTGAAGGGTACATATCATGGAATTTTGAGATTTTCCTGTTAAACTCCTATTGACATTTTTAATTCAATATTATGATAACTTTATTAAGGTACAGTATTCTTTATATTTATTGTTTTTAGTAAGAGTACATGAAATGATTCCTTTTTGAATATTCAAATATTGTCTTTTCTCTTTTCAATATATATTATATATATACCGTAAGTGCATACACATTGTAACTGATTCCTAGACTTCCTACCGGTAGATTCCTTTTTTGGAAAACAACACACAAAACACAAGCAGAACTCTATACGAATTTCCGTCGGTAACCAGTCACAAATATCGTAAAAATAAAAAATAAAACAACTTCGGTTTCAAAAGTTGAAACGTCAAGATTTTTAGAGTTAGCTATCGAAATTCATATCAAGGATAGAAGATCAGCATTGTTTCATATCAAAGTTTCGTACACATGTAGCTGAGGTGTATGGTTTTCATCTGCCGTAGCTAATGATATTATTCGTTTCGTTGAATTGCCAGAATGTCTACGAGGACTGTTTTGAATACAAACTTTTTGCTTGCTCGATTTTCCTTGCAACAGAGGCACATATGGAAGATTACCCAGCATGGCCAATCATTTAGTTGTGACAATTTTTTCAGCAGACATGGTGTATATAGAAATAATTGTGAAATCAAAAATAGTGGCATATTCTTAAACTTGAATGCATTGAGGCAAACACGAGTTTCAGAAACCGGTAAAAGAAGCTTAACACATATACGTAATTATAATGAAAACGAAGCTAAAGCTAAAATGTCGTTCTTCGAGATTTCGAATGAAGCTGTGTCAAGGACTGAGCTAATGACTCGTCGGCTTCTTGACGGTAGCGCTGAAACGTATTGTTATACCCGCCAGGTATTTAATAATACTTTGAACGATTGGGCTCAAATTGCAAAGGAGGCAAAAATGTCGTCTTGGAAGTCGAAGGACGACATTCCTCCTTCATCATATATACTACAGAGAGCGAGTGCACTTTTTGATTTAATGGAAAATCATTGCAGGGAAGGCGACGATGCTCACGATATGAGGTGGAGAGCTGTTCGGCCTAATATTGTAAGTTACAACTCCATGTTAAAGATAATGGCAGCATGTGGCGATGCGGAAGGAGCAGAAAATTTGTTTTTGCGAATGGTTAATATGAAGCATGTTCAGGCAAACGTTGTTAGTCTGAACACCGTTCTGAACGCTTTTGTCAATAAATGTAGGCATTATGGAAGACAAAATCGCCAATTAGATTTTGCTTCGAGAGCAGCAGCAACGAAGTCAGCCATAACTTTTGCCGAACGTGCTGAGAGATTGTTCAAAAGATTCTTAAAGCATGACGAAATTCATCCAAATGTACGGTCATACAATACGCTTATTAGTGTGTGGGCGAGCATTAAGTCTAAGGATTCAATCGAACGCTCTCTAAATTTACAGCAATATGCAAGGGACTATATTCGTTTTGATGTGATAACGTTAAACACACTTCTCAAAGTATTATCGCAGAATCCTAGGAAGGGGAACGGCAAAAAGGCAGAGTCGATTATAATTTGGTTTGAAAAGCAATATGACGTTGTACCAAACCAGAAAACTTTAGCGACGTTGTTAAATGTTTGGGCAAAGTCACCAGAACGAAATGCTGCATATAAAGCGGAAGACATTTTAATCCGGATGGAGGAGCTTTCTCATCAGGATGGAAGCAATATCGAACCAAATTGTATTGCCTATACTTCTGTCATCGATGCCTTTGCAAATTGTGCTCAAAGAGATGCAAACGCTTCCACCAATGCTACAAACATTTTGAATAAAATGTTAGCATTATCTAAGGGAGGTTTGGATCCACATAACAGCCCTAACACAATCACTTTTAATGCAGTGATCAAAGCTCTTGCCAATAGCAATTCTTCTTCTAGTGGAGATAAAGCAAAAGAATTATTAAATAAAATGATACAATTCGAAGACAGAAATTTGTTACACATGGCCCCAAGTACGACAACCTTTAATACTGTCATTTCTGCTTATTCCAAAAGCAGGGATCGTAATGCTGGAAACAAAGCCCGAGAAATTTTGGATCTGTTTGAAAGATTGTCACTATCGGGGAAAGTAAGTATCAAACCTGATGTTACAACATACTCTTCAACACTTCATGCATATAAGTTCTACGATGGTAAAGATTCTATTGACCGAGCCATTGACCTGCTAAATGGCATGGAGAGTTCAGAAAGATTAGATATTCGCCCAGATAAGCAATGCTACACGAACATCATCAATTTGTGTGCAAAAAGCTCAAATCCTGCAAAGGGAGTGCACGCAAAGGCTATCTTCGAAAGAATGTTACGAGCGAATATAAAAGCAGACGTAATTTCTTGTACTGCTCTAATGAACGCGTGCGCTTTCTCAAAAGGCAACGAAAAGTTCCGGGTAAATATGTTCAAGGAAGTGAAAGACATTATTGAGTATATGAGGTGTGAGTCGATTGTCCCAAATGAAATTACCTACCTTACGATGATAACAGCATGCTTGAATCTTTGCGCAAATAATGACGAAAAGCAAACGCTACTCAAGAAATATTTTGACGCATGCTGTGAATCTGGCTTCGTAACATCTAAGATAGTCGAGAAATTACCTCAAAATATTACAAAGAACATCTTAATTGAAGATGTGCCTTGTTCTTGGATAAGGAATGTCAAAAGGGCACCGGTTTATCACACGAAGAAAGGAAACGGGAGAGATTTGTGATACAAGGCTTTATATTGATAAAGCAGAAGCTCAATTCGCTGTAACAAGTAAACGACTCATGCAATAATTTGATTGTTTTGGGAAAGATGTCAGTCGATTCTTTATCTACGACCGGTAGGTAAGTTAGGTTGAAGTGCCATCCTTTTCAACTACACTCGAAAAGGTAAGACGTTAGCTGGACGACTTTATCAATGATGTAAGGTAGCGTGAAGGTCCTATTTTACCCCAGAGATTTATCTGTCTTAAATCCAATGTAGATTTGAATATGGGTTTCATTAGCGAGTGTGATATTGGAGAGGATGTCTTAGAGAAATTGTAAACTAAAGTGGCACGCTCGTTGCTCATCCACTTCCACGGAACTTGATATAGATATGAACTCTAGTATTTAAAGGAATTGGAAGAAATAAAGTATTGCACTACAACTTAACTTTATTGAGGGGCTCATTCAGCTTTGGAAAATAGGGTTTTATTACTCCATTCTTCTTTGTCATACTAGAGTCTATGCGATGAAGCTAGTTTGTGTAAGGGACAGTGTTAAAAATGATAGGAAAATTTTATGATGAGGGCTCAAGAAATATGCATACTTTCACACATTGACATTTGAAATGTTTGTCGAATGACAACCAATTTTCGCGCAAGATTAAGATATAGCCGAACAAATCTGAAAGCCCCTATGCCGAACACCTTAATCGTATTTTAATGGACCGAAGTAGACTGGATTGATATTAATATTCATACCTACCAAAAATGAATTATTCACTCTTTCTTACGTTTAAGTTATGCAAGTTATTGCACAAGAATTATTCTGCGAGGTCCTCTCTGCACTCCACAAATTCTTTTAAACGAATTAATCAGATATTCAATTATTGCTTTCGGAGATATTTATGACCTACCGAACTTCATCGAAGAAATGATTAAATATAAACTTTCAAAATGTTTTGCCGACAATTGAGGGAAGTATTAACAAAAAGTGTCTTTAGAAGCGGGACTACGTTTTCATTTCAATAAAGGCGGAAAGGATTATCGACAAAAGTTGGGCTTGCTTTCTTACGGAATAATAATCTAGTAGAAATTTTGATACTGAAGTACTTTTCAATATTGTACTTTATTTCATCGTGCCCTACCTGGAATACCGCCAGTGAGTATATGTATCTGAGACATTCACGCGGACTCCAGAAACATTAATTAGACGTCGGACCACAATTTCAACTTATGCTAAAGGAGCCATTAGATGTAAAAGGCTTTCAACAATACTGGTAATTATATAGTAAAAAAGATCTTCTACACTTGTCTTTAAGGACAAATGGTAAGATCTTTTTCACTGCTCGAATAGAACCCTTGAAATCCTTGTATAGATCTTCAATTTTGAATTGATGGTGAACTTATACTTCTTCAGACATTCTCGAGTTCAGATTCACCTCATTCCTAGAAATTTTCTGTATTAACACTTAAATGGAACAAATAACGGAAGCTCTTTTTTAATCTAGCTCTGCAAAATTCTGATCATATCCTTTTTCTTGAAGTTTTTTTCACCTATCGATTGAAGCACAGAACTTTTAACATGCCTATCATTAAAAATTACGACCTGCTTAATAACCAGCCACTTTATCTATTGGATTCAACAAGGGTATATTTCTATTGTAACGGGGCAAGTTCTCACGCACAAAAAATTCCGTGGACTCTTTCATAAACGTGACTGTCATATCCATATTATGAGGACTCAAAAGAACATTATCGAATGTCCATAATGGGCTTGTCTCAGGAAGTGGTTCTACTGACGTTACATCAAGGGCAGCTCCTCGGATCATATTAGAATTTAGCGCTTCAATGAGCTCAGGTTCATCGATGATCGGACCGCGACCAACATTGATTATCACAGAATTGGATTTCGCATTTACGAATTCCTTTTTGCTAATCATCCCTCTCGTCTGTGTCGTCAAAGGTGCAGCTATGAGAACATAATCGCTTCGTTGCATTAACGTATGAATTTCTCCCTCATGCAAAACCTCATTACAATAAGGATCGTAATGAGATAACTTTGGTCTTCTTCTTAACGCAATAACTTTCATTCCGTATGCGTTTGCCAGCTTGGCAGCAGCTCGCCCTATATCCCCATATCCTATAATACCCAATGTTTTCCCCCTGATTTCTTCTACTGGGTACTTTATCCACTCTTTATTTTGCTTCTGTTTCATCAATCGAGGCAAATCCTTGGCGAAATATGAAATCGCCATCATCGTATATTCCGCTAGAGTGCTTGAATACATACCCTTTGCATTTGTCACGATAACATTTTTGTTGCTTAATGTCTCTGAAACGATGAAATCAATTCCGGCCGATCTTGAATGAATCCATTCAATGGAAGGTAATTCATCCAATAGTTTGGCAAGAGGCTCTCGCGACTTAGGATGACTCACAAAAACAACATTCGGTTTCTCTCGTTGAAGCAGCTCCAAATCAAACTCCTCATACGACGCCCCAACAGCCACTAACCTGCACCCTTCAGGCAAATCTTTGTGATACAATGGATCATTATTCGGATCGTTGGGATCGCTCAAACATACAATACGAGCCTCCTTCGTCACCTTTCCAGAATAATCATTCTCCACAGAAGTTTCACGATTCCAAAATTTCCCCCCAGCTGGAGTCACATCAGATGTATACCCTCCCTTCAAACTGCTACCAGTACTAGATGGATGGTTATCGCTGGTAGTCGTCGTCATGATGGATATGGGGATTGTCGTTTCTACCACAAAAGATCGTCTTGAGATGGTCGACGGGACTGACGCAAAAGCCGAACAGGGACGATAATAGTAACTAATTAGTATTGTCTGCAAACCTGAAATCAGTAGCAAAGCTTGCAGAATTTGTAGGCTGTGGACCATTGCAAATATATATGCACAACACACAACTACCGGTATATACAATTATGATATATGCGTAATATAGTCGTATACCGGTAGGGATAGAGATATGTGATGATGTGATGTGATTTATGTGTTGACAACAAAGCTTTGAAACGAGCAAATGAGAGGAGGAGAATTGTGAATTGTGAGTATTTTAGAGATGCTCACGAACGGGAAAAATCTTGTTCGAGCGAACCCGAACAAGGGCTAACTTAGTCGAACGGCTAACGATCGTAACGAACACATAGGGTTAGGGATAGGGTTAATATTATGAAACACCAAGACAGGTCGTGTCCAACATATAATTTTTTTGATAACCGCGTTAACACGGTCATCGACTAATCCTCCATACCTTTCGTTACTAATACCGCTCCACCTCCTCCTTCCTCTACGCCATGGATGTTGAAAACCGTTTGTTAACATTCATGATAATATGAACCTATCTTAACAGCTTA
>Ga0115008_10002816_pt1 | contig 14418 bp, 8 predicted proteins | sample FraStrMetagenome_FD_87164 | JGI IMG/M metagenome (GOLD analysis project Ga0115008, IMG submission 87164) | Marine eukaryotic phytoplankton communities from Arctic Ocean - Fram Strait ARC3M Metagenome | ecosystem: Environmental > Aquatic > Marine > Oceanic | place: Fram Strait | collected 2012-06-18
AAAACAGATGACAAGGGGAGCTTGCGAGAGGGCAAATGGATAAACTACGTCGGCGATGCCTTCGGATTCAACTAGAGAGAAGGGTAACATTAACGCTAATTTATGATATTACTTTCATTGCAGCTTGTATTCAAGAAACCAACATCATTTTGATGGAAAGCCAACTTCATGAAACAAAAAATGGATTATTCAATTTGCATTTCATCTTTGTAATTAGCTCGATCAATGTTGTTCTTTTCACAAGAGTGTTTTTGAAACACAAGCAACGGACAGGGTGAAACATTCTAATTATATCAAACCAAAAGTCATTCAAGCTAGAGAGCAACCTATTCTCAAAGTATAGTATACAATGACTACTACGTGTGAATAAGACTTCGAATAATGTTGGTTTCAACATATGCAGACTCGAAAACAGCATGTATGATGTTTCTGTTGCTAGTTCAATGGAGCACAAGTAATATTTAGTCTACCCAGTGAATTTTTTTTTTCATGGATCTGATCGTTACGACTATCCTAGATAGGTATATCTCTTTTCAGTATGATTCTTTGTCACAAGTCTTGATGATTCTTTATTTGTACTTGTACGTTTGTGTCAAGACGTCTTCTAAACTATCACTTCCATGTCTTGTTTGATGTCTTGTTTGATGTCTTGTGGGAAGTCCATTTTCTTATAAGTAAAAAATACGATGTAAAGCTGCTTGATTGAAGTAGAGGAACTACACATCAAGAAACATCCAAGAACTTAAACCTTGTATACTTTTACACCAATCATCGCATCTAGTGAATCTAAAGCTCCTAAATAGCATTATAAATAACTTTATGATTTCCATAATCTCTATATGGTACACTCAAACTCGTACTGTTCGTAGTTTGTGTTATGCTGTAAACACTCACAAGAAGTGTTCTTAGAGGACCAATGATACACATACCAATATCAACATGGTTGCTCTAGTAAAGAGTGGGTCACAACTTGAAAATGTGAAGTCATTTTCGCTCCTGTCATAATTCGAAGATGTATTGAGTAGGCATGTACAAAATCGTGGTAGCGTCCACGACATTTCTGATGTATATGGACATCTACGTACGCAGGGTCATAGAAATTATGTAATTCACGTTCTGTGTACAGCTTCGAATTGTTTAGCTTCCATCCGGTGAAAAATATGAAGACAAAGGGAATGGAATTGTATCATCCAATTAATTCAACAGAGAAAAAACATCTATGACTCAAAATGCAACTAAGGCAAACGAAATAAGATGAACACCGAAAGCGATGACAATGTTCAGGTCTATCTCCGATTTTGTCCTATAAACGATCTCGAGGACAATTCTGAAAACTGCACAGAGATTGATGATGACAACACGAGAGTTAGATTGAACTTGGATAACTCTTCGGACTCTGATATATCGGAATGTGATTTCACTTTCGATGAAGTGAGTTATTTTTCATTCCATCTCTTTGAATGGTTTTATTTCTTTTGTTTTGTGGCATCCTCATCTAATTTTATTGGGCTTGTGTAATACAACTGAAATATATTATTCTTCGTGTTCCTCAACAACTAGATTTTTGGTTGTGATACCGGCCAACACGAAATCTATGACAAAATCGGATCACCACTAGTCAAAGAGTTTTTGTTTGGAAATGATTGCTGCCTTTTTACATATGGAGAAGCAGGGACTGGAAAAACATATACATTATTAGGTTCTGGGGGTTATAGGGCAAAATTCAATGATGACATAAGTTCCTTAAGCAGTTGCGGTGTTAGTGAAGCCCCATTAAGGCCACGACATATACAAGTCACCAATCGCCTTCCACCAAGACTTCTCAATATACCAGAGGAGCTAAAACCTACTCCAATACCAGGCTTAAAGCGCACGATGAATGCAACCATTGATCAAAAAAACCTTTCTCCAATAGAAAGAATGATGAACGCAAATGCGAATCATATCAAGGGCGAAAGTAGAAAGCTACAACTTAAGCCAACAATAACTCAAAAAAAAGGAAGAAAAGCAACACGTTCTTCGAAAGACAATATATTTTTTGATGGCATTGAGGATGCAATGGCAAAGACATCAGAGACTTCTTCAGGAATTTTACCATATATAATGAAGTCAATTTTTGAAAATATTTTCAATGAAATAATGGTGAAGTTTTCTATGTATGATATTCACCAAGAACAAATCCGTGATTTACTGGGACCTAAGGAATCCAATGCATCTTTCACAATCAAAGAATCGAATTCCGGTGTTGTAGTAGAAGGTGTAACCCAAGTAGGCTGTACCACAGAATCACAAGTAATGGGTCTGATTGAAAGAGGTATTGAAAATAGAAATAATACTTCAGGGAAATTCAATTATGGTGAGTTTTTTATTTTGCTACAAACTATTTGTCGACATTCGATGTATTGTATCAGATATTCATTGACAAAAACCTTTCAACACAGGCCAACAAAATTACATACGATCGCACATTATTTTTGAAATTACATCCGAATATTACGATGAAAAACGGGGACTTGAGATCTCTAATACATTTCGCATAGTTGATTTAGCCGGTTTTGACAATGGATTACTCGATACAATGGGAGGTATTGAAAGAAAATTATCAAATCGTAGTTTGGATATGTTAAAGAATGCAGTAATTGAACTCGGAAGTGGAGATTCCAACTTTAATTTTTATGATTCAAAGCTTACTCAAATATTGCACGACAGAGTAGGCGGAAATTGCAAAACAGCATTGATACTTACAGCATCTCCATCTGTGTTGCATGCTTCTGAAACTATGAAAACATTTGATTTTGGCAAATATATGCGAAAGATCGTGAAAAAGACTGATATTGATGAGGTACAATCTATAGAAGTTTACAAATCAAAATTAGCAGTTAGTGAAAAGACTCGGAGAGAGCTTATGGAAATAATAACTGAATTACAAAGCAGAGGAGTGAAATTACCAAAAAGAAAGTCCTCTCTTGGCATGAACTCAATAATTGAAGAAGATGATGAGTCTGTAGCATCCTTCGGGAGTGAACAACTAACAAAAGACGAGAGAAATAATTTTGACGACCTCTCAGCAGCTCGTGAAGAATTGAAAAACGTGTCAGTCTTACTTCAATCCGCATCTGAAAAAATGGATATGGATTTAAATGCAGCTAAGAAACTTGCAATATCAAATTCAGGGACGTTGCAGAGTGATAGTGGAACAGTACTAACATCTGAAGAAATAGATGCAAATATTGAAGCAGCAATGAGAGATCTAAATGTAAAGTCTAGTGCGTCCGGAACCAGCACAACTGAATTGAACGAAGTTCGCAAAGATCCTGCTGATGAAGAAAAAACTGTGCTGATTGAGGCTTTGAAAGATGAAGTGAATTTCTTGAAAAGAGAAAAGGAGGATCTATGTGCAGTAGTCAGTAAGCAGGAACATGACCTGATGGTTGCACAAAAAGACATAATTAATCTGAAGCTACGAAATAAGGATCTGGAGAAGTCTCTTCAAGGTGAGTTTGATAACCCAATTTGTTCGGTGTAAATATGATTTAATTTTGTACTCTAACATTTCTTTTTCCTTCCAAGAAAAATTACAAATCAAAGGACAGCAAAGACGAACTTCGAATGATGGTATTTCATTAACTCACACTGTTCAAAGCAATAAGTTATCTCTTGTAAGCAAAAAATATATGGAAGAATTTGAATCAAATTCTATCTCGACCATCGATAATAGCGACGCAATTCGTGTGTGCTTGAGAATTCGTCCCATGAATAAATTAGAAACCAGCAGAAGGAGTAGAGATTGTATAAAAGTTCATGAAAATTGTCAAAAGTACACAGTAGATTCACCACTTGATGGCAAATATGAGTTTACTTATGATAAGGTATGTTCTATAAATCAAATTTATGCTGCATTTTTTATTTTTGCCATCATACAACTTAAATTTTGTAATTCATAAAACTATGAAGGTTTTCCCGTCAACTGCAACACAGTCCAATGTTTATGAGTATGCAGGTGTGCCAATAGTTTCTAATCTATTGTCCGGGATAAATTGTTGCCTAATAGGGTATGGTATAAGATATAGTGGTAAAACAACTACTTTGTTTGGTTCTAGTCTTTCTGCTCCTGATCAAAATACACAAAGCGGCAATACTTCATTTTCAACAATTGATGGTGACAATGATGGTGATGATTTTGGCATTTTACCCCGTGTCATAAAAGGTATATTCAAAGGCATCTCGAAAAAAAATGATACACAAGAATTTACTGTTCGTTGTTCCTTTGTTGCGATATATCTGGAGAAACTTTATGATCTTTTAGATCCAAACATAAAAAAATCTTTATTTGTTGGTGAAGATGACAATGGAATAACAATCAATGGCGCATGTAAACCAGTGTGTTTCCGTGAATCTGAGATATACGCATTAATCTTAAGGGGTCGTGCATGTTATTCTGCATTAGCCAATCATTCAAAACTACAATTTGGTAGCTCGTGTTTAGTTTTCATGATTGAAATTATGCAGAGGAATACTGAGTCTGGTTCTACTAAAATTGCACAGCTTCAAGTTGCTGATATATACGGTCTTGATGCCATACGCACTAGTCAAGTTATCGTCAATGAAACAAAATTAATCCAACATACCTTAACTTCTCTTACTCAGGTAGTTCAATGTTTGAATAAGGGCAGCTCATGTATTCCATATAAAGAATCAAAGCTAACAAGTGTGCTGAAAGATGCTTTTGGAGGAAATTGCAAGACCACTTTCATTGTAACGGCATCACCTAGTTCCGTTAGCATATCGAAAACGGTAAAAACACTCTTGTTTGGGAAAGAAATCCGTAAAATAACTAACAATCCAAGAGTCAACTACGAACACAGCACAAACTTATACAAGAAATGGTTGATATCTTGTGAAATTAGGCTCGGGGAGTTATCAGATTTTGTTACCGAATTTGCTCGCGAAATTTCTTCGAACGAGAGTTTTTCAAATCTTTTGTCAACAGAGTTATGGAAATCTATTGTTGCAATTGTAAAGGAAGAATCAGTTGAATGGAACCCGTGTAGGAAAGCTTTGGCAGAAGGTACCACTGGAGAAATAGAAAAACTCGGAATGAAATGGAAGGCTCTGAGCATGTACTTGTCCAAACGTTATGTACTAAATGAACCAACAGAACCTGAGAACTCAGACAAGATACGAAGTCTTCTATCTGATATTCAATCCGAGGTGCATGTATTGAGAACCCAGAATAAATTGCTGAGAGAGGAAAATTATTCTAATAAGAATGAGCTTCAGAATGTCAAAAACGATTTGAAATCCATCAAGTTAAAAATTTCAGTAATGGATAACAAATTGAAGCACGACGAATTCAAAGAAAAACTCTTCAAATTAATCCTAACGCGTTTACGCAAGTTAATTCTTAGGTTACAGAATGACTTAACACGAAACCGCTCAGATGAAATCATTTCCTTAATAAATTCCATAAAAGGAATTCCAGATATGAGTGGATTAGTTGATGTTGATGCTCTTCTCAAGGATTTCAACTTGATATCCAATGAACAAATTGATGACGATAATGGCGACCAAGATTTCTTAAGTGAGGTTCGTTCAGCATACGAGGATCCACTAGGCAAGTCCATTAGAAATTTGCGTTTGAATCGCATGTCTCTACAATCCCTATTTTCAGGTTCTACAAATCAAAGCTTGGGCGCTAGTATTAACAAGAACAGCAGATTTGAGCATGATGTTAAAATTCAGGTATGTCTGAATTATATGATTTCAGTTTGATAATGATCCGATTCCAGGCTTTATTAATTTCTTGTCTATTCTGTCTTTTACTTTAAATTATAAAAACAGAGCCCTCTTGGAATGTTTCCCAAGAAACAGATATCTGCTGGTATGATTCTGAATGAAAACACGTCAAATGACACAACGGAATTTCTTGGCATAGGAAAGCATGATTGGTATCAACAAATGGAGTTACAAAATGAGTTAAGAAGAGTTACTCGGAAGTGTATCGATTTAAAAGTTAAGCTGATAGAAGAAGAAGCTCATGTCCAGGAGCTTGTCAATAGGAGTGGTCCTTTTTATAGAAAAAGCGTTTCACAAGAAATCATAAAATTAAGAAGAGATAATGATAATCTCATGCATAGTTTGAAGGCAGCAGGATTAAAAGTAAATGAGGTATGCAAGGACTTCAAAACAAAGTCTTATATTATATGATTCTCACTTTAATTGCGTACTTTTTTGTCACGGAACAGATTCAAACAATAAATGAAATCCTCGAAACACAGAATCTTGAGTCCAAAAAACATGTAACATTCCTAGAAAACGATTTTCACGACTTACAATCAATCTTTCGAGAAACAATTGCAGAATCTCATGATAAAGAGAGACAATTACGAGAACAGCTGCAACAAGCTGAGAAAAGAGTTGCTACATTACTAGAACCTCAATCCAAAAATTTAGAGTCCAGTAAATCAAACAAGCGAATTCTCCCAACAATGAACATTCCACTCAAAGGTCTTTCATCTTCACCAACACCACATGAAAAGTACATTTTATCAGCTCGAAAGCACACCTTCTTAACAAGAGGAGTACCTGTTTCCCAGCCTAAAGATGTGGAAGAAGGGAAAAAATTGATACACAGGAAAGCATACCGTAAAACAAAATATAGTCGACGTTCAAGAAGTATAGGAAATGCAATAGGAGGTATAAAAAAAGAAATCCTATACAATGCATACAAACAATTTGAAAACGTGAAACTTCCTGTTTTTGAAGGTACCCTAAAACTTCAGGAGTCAAAAGAGTCCCAAATAGCCCGCAGTTCTTACTTTAAACTAAGCAGGCGATAATTGAATTTCATAAAGATAATCTTCTGTGATAATGGTGTATAGAATACTTACATTTAATAATAGAGTTGTGTTAAAGAATATATATGCAAATCCTCAAAATTGGTGGTCAAAGCGGTTCTGATTTTTTTCCAAAACAAATCATTCGGAATTCATTACAAAAGATGCTTAACTTCCTTCTTATACTTTTAATATTACTTACTCCAACTTTAATCATCTCCGTAATATTTATGAAATTCATCTAATTCAAATACATTTTCCAAGCTTCCTAAAAAGGTTGGGACGCGTTGGTGGATATCGTTTCGCTTTACATTCAAAATACGATCCTTTCCTGTAGATGCAGCCCCACCAGCTTGCTCTAAAATCATTGCCATTGGACACGATTCATACATTAGCCGAAGTTTTCCATCAGGATTGCCACGTGTCGCAGGATAGCCATAGATTCCTCCATTTATGAGTATATTGTGCACATCAGCAACGAGTGCCCCGATGTACCTGGCATTTGATCTAGATATGGTAGAGAAAGAGTAAGTTTTGACATCATATGCAGATGAATGAAAACAACAAAACTGTTTACCTTGCTTTTCCTGGGGATACTTTCTTCAACGATTCTATGAATTCTTGTACTGGTTCTGAGAAATCTTTCGAATTAGCTTCATTGAAGCTGTAAATTGGTCCCTGAGATGGAATACGCATGTCCTCAAGTGTATGCATGAAGACGCCTTTATCTGGATCTAATGTAAACCCATCAACTCCAGAACCCGTGGTCAAAACCAAAACTGTCGTAGCACTTTTGTGAATTCAGATTGATGGAAATGAGCAACTCAAATATCTTGAAAAGTGTTGTAAAAAAAACAACAAAAATACATAATAATACTCACGAATATAGACAATATCCTGCGGCAACAATTTCACTTCCATTTTCTAAGAAAGTATTGGTATCTCCTTCTACACCTATCGGTGCTTTATAGATACCAAAAATACTACCGACAGGGAGAGATGCATCAATATTTTTGGAACCGTCCAAAGGGTCAAAAACTGCAACATATTGACCCTTTGCAAAAGCAGTGCTATTCTAAAATAGTCGGATATATGTTGACTTGATCAGCATTGTATAAATCAATTTGAATCATAAAAGTTCTTTACTCAAAGAGTAGGTTCTTACCATGACGTCTGCGCATGACCTTGGGACATCTTCTTCTTCAGATGCAACAGCTGCTATGGTACCAGTACTACAACCACAGAGAGCTCTCATAAAAATTGTATTGCACAATACATCTAGTTTTTGTTGAACTTCTCCTTGGATATTTGTTCCATCTTCTCCAATAGCCAATCCATCAACCCCAATTGTTGCAGCTCCATACAAATCATCTGTTTGAGCACGTTGAACAATCCTATTTATTTGTTTACAAGCATCACCTATTGACACCAACACAGTTTCAAGATCCCGAATATCTTCATTTCTCCAAGACTCAACTTGAAGATACCTCAAGAAAGTTTTGAGTTTCTTTTTCTTTTGTTTTGCTGTAGGGACCAAAGAAATCGTGTTATCTTCATTGCTCATTTTCAAAGATGATTGTATCTGGACATTTTGGAACGCGAAATTATTCTTTCTCGATGTTGGCATAAACGCCAAAGATGACTTTATTATCATAAAAAGTGATGAAATAATAATGCTAATCTTTTGCTTTGACAGATACTGCATTTTGTTTTTTCTCGCTTGAGTATGCTTTACAAAGATGGCACTGCTGATTGACTTTATCTGGTTGTTCAAATGGAATTTGTCTATTTTGTGATGGATATTGCTCTTTCAGCATGCATTCATACCCATCAGAGAATTTAATACGAGAATGTACTTACTTGTCCACTTTTAAGATATGATGGCTTTAGTATGTTGATTCCTAATTGAAAAAAAGGCGAATGTTACACAATTCCACATACTTGTTCAATCATACTCTATCTTATATCTATTTACGAAAGGTGATGCTCTATATTCTACATCCGACACTACATGAAAATTACAATACCTTACTTAATTAGATAAATATATGCATGTTTTTCTATATTTTCTCTTCATTGGCACTCCTCTTCTTTATTTGAAGTTAGACCTAAAAACTCAAGATAAATAAAAAAGGATTCTGTTTGACACTTTGTATGCTTATCCCGTTTTTTGAAGGGCATATCCTTTCAACGAATGTTCATCAAAGATAATTCATACATTATGCCATAAAGAATTTCAAATATGTTCAATAAATATAAGGTGAAAAAAAGCGATACAATAGTGTTTCACTTTCCTTTTTCATGGAACCATTCATTTCAACATACGTTTGAGGTTATTAAAAACTATTCAGTTTGATATTATCTAAAACCCCTTGTCTTATACCTTGTTGGTTGTTCTTAAATCTGCTTCTTTTATTGCCTGTATGCGCATTTCCCATTCATTCCAGTAATAGGACATATCTATTTTCGATTCCAAAAAATGAGTTGGTGTTTCTGTAGAAGCATCCATCTGAAAAGATTCAAAGAACACAATTAAAAATTCCACTAAGTGCTCTCTAAGATGTGTGATTTGTTCCAAGCAATTTGACATACTTACCACTTTCGAACTCGTCATGTCACGGGATGCAAAATCTAACATTTCTTTTTCAATATCCTCCAAGCCCTGAAAAGAGGCGTTTGTCAAATATCCTTGCATGCTTAATAAGCTTATAAGCTCTGGTTTCTTTCCTGCAACTATTTTTACTTTATCTATCACTGTCTTTGGATCTCTTGTAAATTGCGACAATAAATCTATGCTATTGAACACGAAGTTTTTACCTTGGAAATGGGCTACACCGAGTTCTGGTTTCCCACTAAGTAAAAGTCCATTTTGATTGGCAATCGTAGAAGGACAAAATCCATCAAACTCCAATATCAAGTCTGCAAAATTTATTTTATGTTCGACTGGATCAAATAAGATTGGGTGCTCTTGATCAGATGTTTCAGTATCATCATTCCTATCAGATAGATCAGCTCCAGTAGAACTATTCAAATTTATCATTCCTTCATGTTTCGTATTTTGATCTATTATTCTAGAATTTGCTGACAAAGAAAGAATCATCTCAGGTTGGTCGATGCTTTTCTTTGGACTTTCATGAGATTCTTTCCGTTCAGCCCTCTTTAATTCTATGACATTTTCAAGTGTAGAATTAAAACTATTTTCAAATTCAAGCAAATTTTCAAGTCTATGTGATAGATCCTGAGCAAAATCAATTTCGCATGACATTCTATCATTTAGTTTTGAAGCTTCTGCAAACTTAGGAAACACATATTCTTTTGGAACTGAGCTCTTGTTGTTGATTGTTGACCTTAGTTCTCCAATCGCTGATTCATACGTTTCTAAAATACTAGATATGGAATTTCTGCATGTTTTTGTTTCTTGCAGAATTTCCTCTATAAACCGAAGAAATTGACGTCGGTTTATCAACTCATCGTTTAAACGACAACTTTGAGTTTCTGATATCTTTAAATTGCGCCTTAATTTTGCATATATCAAAGCTTCGCGATATTCTTCGCTTTTATCATTGGTTTTTTCAATGTATGATCTTAATGATTCTTCCAGCATTTTCACTTTATGAATCGAGCTTGCATACATATTGGCAAAATGGGGCTTTTTGTTTCTGCATTCTTTATTGAAAAGTTGTATTCCTAGAACAACTTCTGATATCTCATCTAGTTTCTTTCTCTTCTCATCTATGGTTGATAGGAAAAACGAATTCAATGTTGCCTTTGGGAAAACAGACTCAATGGTTTTATATATCTCCTGATCCATTCTTCTTCTAATTTCTACAGAATTGCTTATAATGTCGATTCGACTACCTCTGACGAAGTGGAAGATGTCGATGTACAACTGATTCATATATTCACTTTCATCAACATTTGAAGGGCTTTTATGGACTATAGAATCCATTTTATCCTCCCTCTCACGCAGTCTTGAATCACTTTTTGATTTTCGTTCTTTTTCATGAACAATTCGAGATGCGTTGAAAGACACTTGCATTTTTAAAGTTTCTACTGAAGGAGAATCTTTCTGAATAATTTTTCCAACAGATAGGGTTACTAACTCTTCCAACCCATCCTTGGTTATTTTTGTATCCAGTGCAAAAGTTGACGCATTTGCTTGAACAATAGTTCGTGCGACAAATGCTGCGAGATATTCTGAACATGGTACATCCAAACTATGACATTTTTTCACAATTTCTTGAACGACATCTTCAATCCCATCCATATTACAAAGCCTGAAGGTATAAAACAAATTATCCAATTTTTTCTTTTTCATTAATGCGCGATAACCAGTGCAAGGAAGCCTTGAATTCAAAGTTTGAATTCAAATTATATGAAAACGTATGCTCTTGACGAAATGCATGAAACTTATCAAACCTAAAATTAGTATCTTAAAAAACAGTTTGTTGAGGCGATTTGAAGTTTCAAAAATATTCTCACTGACACTGAACAAAGAAACGTAAAAGGTGAAACAAACATGGATTGTAGAATATTGAAGATGCAAAGAAAACCAGCAAGAAAACTTAATCAACATAATTTAGAAGGTATAAATGCTCGCGCAAAATGTCTTCGAAAAATGGGTGTCTCAGAAGATGATGTAAAGCGGGCGAAACACTTATTCGCTCAAATGATACCATTGCTGCCGGGGGATATGACATCAAATAAACCAGAGCAAATTTTTGGGTATGCAACTCCTCGATTAAAAAGAGAAAAAGCATTGAAGATTTTGGGAACTTCAGAGGATGAAGTAGAACTTGAAAATTCAAAGAACTTAGGGGCTTTAGGAATTGGTGGAAGGAGAAGAAGTTTTTGTATTGGACTTGGTAGGAGTTCGGTTGATTCTCACGTTACAAAAAGTCGTACTCATACTCTATCTGCAAGTGGACGGAAAGCTCTTTATTTGATGACATCCCATGCTAAAGCACGACGCAGATTGTCATCGTTCAAAGGAAATAAAACCATTGCTAGAAGACACTCAACAGGCGAGGTTTTTCTTATGAAAAATAGAAAATACAGTAAAAGCTTTATCTTTCCGGCTACTCTCTCAGAGTTAAAAGCTTCAAAGATGAAACATGTCTGATGGGCAATGATCATAATGAAATTATATCAAGATATTGTGTATTTTCAATTAGACTCCTCTTGCAAAGACAGTCACAGATACAGTTACGATCGAATTTGCCAAACGAATCATAATTTTGAAAAAAGATGCAAAGAGAAACTTTGGGTCCAAGTTGGTTCTCACTTTCTTTTGAGAACCCTAAATTTCATGATGTTCTTGTGCCTTTAAGAACTCTAGACTTGGCATAAATCTTAGTTTCTAAAATGCCTCCAAATGTTAAGACATACTGAGAAATATCATTGTCTTTGTTACAACTTGTAATAAAAACTGGACAAAACTGGCAAAACTAAAAAACACAGTAGTAACTAGTTATTAAACATGGCACTTATTATAATGTACACATTTGTTTTATTACGTCTTAGTGTTTCCATACTTTGATCGTTCGATCTTTACTTCCAGTTGCAACTGCACTGCCATTAGGACTCCAATCAAGGGCATAAACCTCATCAGCATGGCCGGGTAGTGTCTCCCTAGCTTTTTTCCCGTTAGGCATTTCCCATAACTTTGCAGTGCTATCCTTACTGGCACTAACCAGAAAACGACTATCTGAGCTCCATGCAACCTGATACACAGCTCCTACATGTCCAGTCAGTGTTGCCAAAAAGTCACCACTCTTTCCATTCCAAATTTTAACTTTTTTATCAAAAGAAGCAGAAGCAAAATAACGTCCATCAGGGCTAAAAGCAATATGATTGACTAATTGCTGATGTCCAGTCAATCTTTTAATAGGTTGTTTCTGTTCTCCAGGATGCCATAAAAATAACGTAAAATCATCTGATCCTGATACTAAGCGTTCTGGTTCTTGCACCCCCTTAAAACTTTTATATCTTTCCAATGCTTTCTGGATCGCATTTTCGTTACTGGTAATTTTTGTACATTTGTGGTCAAAGGGACCTGTTCGGCAAATGTAATCAGAAGATAATGCTAAGGAATTAATACGATGACCATGACCCTTTAATGTTCGGACTAGCTTTCCAACATCTTTTGTGGAAGTTCTAGGTTCAGCACACCAAACTTTGATTGTACGATCTCTACTTGCGCTATAAATTAGTCCTTCTCCTCCCCATTTCACACTTTCAACACTATCCAAATGCCCAGACATGGTAACTTCGCATTTGCGAGTTCGAACATTCCAAATTTTGATAAGATTGTCTTTACTGGCCGTAACCAACCTTTCACAGCAACTAGCTATGATTGTAGTTCCATTAGTAGTTGAAGTAGCACTATCATGCTGTACCTTATATTTGATACGATGCATGGGTTCCCATGCCATACTAGTGATGTATTTAGTGTGAGCCTTGATGGTAGCAATGGCTTTTCCGGTAAGGGGGTCCCAGGTCATTAAAATACCATTTTTATCACAAGAAGCAAATCGTTTTCCATCAGGAGACCAAGCTGTACATAGGACGTGGTTTTTATGTCCATAGCAAGTATGGCGAGGTAAAGATGTGTTAGTGTCCCAAAATCGAACAGTTGTATCGCCTCCACCTGATGCCAGATGACGTCCTAAGATATAACAAGATACGAGGTAATTTTGATTTGGTGATAAAAATGATATAAATTTATGAGTAAGAATATTAAATGGAATGCAATTATGATGAAAAGAAACACTATTTCAAATCAAACAGAAAAAGATTGCTTTTTAGACTCACCATCGGGACTATACGAAACATGCAAAATAGCTTCTGTATGGCCAGGCATTGTATCGGTACATCTTGTAACAGGCCTTACTTTGAAAATAGCCAGAGGATGATAAGTTAAGGATAAAATTTCCTCAGTAGATAAATTATAATCCTCAATCAATTCCCTTATATTCCCTGTCACTTCAATATCATCTTCAATAATTTTGTTTGTTTTAGGATCTTTTCGAGAAACTTTAGCATAAAAAGAATAGGGTATACGTTTATCATCTCCATCATCGTCGTCATTTTCAGCAGCCAGCAAGGAGTATATCAACGAACTCATTTCGTCTGGATTACTAGAAATAGGTAAATCCATGTGATTTCCAACTTCCTCCCCATCTCGGTTTTTAAATTGAACAACTATACTGGAAGGCAAATCTTTATTTTCTCCATTTGGACCAGAAGGAGACCCATCACTATATTTGTATCGTTTGTGTACTGAAGTGTATCGAAAGCCCAAATTAGAAGGATTATTGGCTCCCATGAGGGAACCTGATTTCCATGCGATTCCTCCAGCAGAAGCTGCAGCTGCTTTTCCTGCTGTCAAACTTTTTTTATCAAGTTCCATCTTCAATACAATTATAGAGCTTCCGAAGAAAGAAAGGAAATGAGAAAGATGATGTGTTTGATATGAAAATTGAGAAGAAAAGAGTCTAGCCACTCTTCTTACAACGAATTTGTGAAGCTTGAGGTCTTTTGGCAACCTTCCATACGATATTCTACGCAAAAACTTTATGAG
>Ga0115008_10002818_pt1 | contig 14415 bp, 13 predicted proteins | sample FraStrMetagenome_FD_87164 | JGI IMG/M metagenome (GOLD analysis project Ga0115008, IMG submission 87164) | Marine eukaryotic phytoplankton communities from Arctic Ocean - Fram Strait ARC3M Metagenome | ecosystem: Environmental > Aquatic > Marine > Oceanic | place: Fram Strait | collected...
GATTTCGCCCTGTCTTTTCAAGGCAATACCTAAAAAACGGGGCAAATATAGCACTTTAATTTCATCCCTCAAAATAAACTCGCACATTTATGCAAGAAAGGCAGTAATTTATCCAAAATCGTCACCCATTGATCAAAATTTCTTAGGTTACTGTCGGTTTAATCGCTTTTGAAACCCTTAGCTATAACGCTATACTAGCTACCTTTAGATTAATAGCTTTAGATCAATAGCTTTAATTAAATACAAAGTGCTGATAACCGCACTTTAACAAAGCCAACATCACTATTGGTAAATCCGCCATTGGAATAACGCGTCCATGAGTAATGTAGTTCCCACACGCGAACTCGTTCGACTGCAAGGCCTTCAAGTAAAGGTCGGCCAATTGCTGGTCAAAAATAAGTTAAGTGACATGTTAAAAGACGATTTAAGTCGTCTTTATGATGCACTTGAGCTTAGCGTCGCCAAATTAGATGATCTCAACTTGCAAGGTGTGTCTCTCGACAGCATCGATAGTGCAGAAATGCGCCACGATATTCGCAACGCTATTGGTATAACCAAAGGCTATGCCGAGTTAATTAAAGATACCGCCGAAGCGCCTAGCGCCACATTGAGTAATTTACTCGATAAAATCATGCTTTGGTCGGCGAAGGCCATCTCAACCCTAGAGCGCACACGGCTTAAACAGACTGACAACAGTCTTTTCGCCATGACGGCGATTAAACAACAACATCCGGATCATCGAGGCCATATCCTCATCCTCGATGATGAACCCGCCAATAGAGAACTGCTATCTCGGCATATCCAGCAACTTGGGCTAGAAACCTTTGCCTGCGCCACTGCCGATGAAGCGTATGACGTTTTACGAAGCAATGATATCGATCTCATTTTACTCGATCTCATTATGCCTGGCGTTAGCGGCCACCAAGTACTCGCCGACCTTAAAGCCTCACAACTCTGGCGTGCCATACCTGTTATTGTTATCTCAGGCATGAGTGACCAAGACGAAGTGATTAAGTGCATTCAAGCCGGTGCCGATGACTATTTGCAAAAACCGTTTAACAAAGTATTACTGCAAGCTCGATTACATGCAGGCCTCGATAGAAAACGCTGGGTTGATAAAGAACGCGAGCTAAGTAATGAACTCGAAAAAAGCCATCGCTTTATCAAAAATACCTTTGGTCGCTATTTATCAACAGAAATTGTTTCTAAGCTCCTCGATAAACCCGACGGCTTAGATATGGGCGGCCAGCTTCAAACCGTCAGCATATTGATGGCTGACATTCGTGGCTTCACCACTATCAGCGAATCACTACCGCCGCAAAAAGTCGTTAAGGTGCTTAATAACTACCTTGGCACCATGGCCGATATTATTATGGCGCACGACGGCACCGTAGATGAATTTATAGGCGATGCCATACTCGCCCTATTCGGCGCACCCGTTGCCAAAGCCGATGATAGCGACAGAGCTATTGCCTGCGCACTGGCCATGCAAGCCGAAATGGATGCCATTAACGAAAGAAATATCGCCGAAGGATTACCCAGCATACGCATTGGTATTGGTATCAATACAGGCGAAGTCGTCGCCGGCAATATCGGTTCTAAAAAACGCGCTAAATATGGCGTTGTCGGTCATGCCGTTAATGTTACCTCTCGCGTTGAAGATCAAACTCAACCGGGCGAAATACTCGTGGCACAATCGACACTTGATCATTGTAGCCTCACCCTGCAAACGGGCCGAGAACTGAGGCTTCAACCCAAAGGGGTTAAAGAGACTATTAGCGTTACTGCTATTAACGGTATCGTTGATATGTCAGATATGACAGACACAAACAGCGATGCCTCTATAAACAGCAATGACGATTCAATCGACGCTAAAAACGAATCCAATAACAACTTACCTAACGAACAGCACAAGGCGAACTTATGACTCGCATACTCCTAGTTGAAGATAACGAAATGAATCGCGATATGTTAACGCGACGTTTAGAACGCAAAGGCTTTACCATTGAGTCTGCCGGCGATGGCGAAGAAGCGCTCAAAAAAATTGCTGCCTCACAACCCGACCTCGTCTTAATGGATATGAACCTCCCTATTTTAAATGGCTGGGCAACATGCCGTGAACTACGCGCTAACCCCGCTACAGAGTCACTGCCTATTATTGCGCTAACCGCGCATGCCATGGCCGAGGACGAACAAAAAGCACGCGCAGCAGGCTGCAATGACTATACAACCAAGCCTATTGATTTTCCTTTATTGCTCGCAAAAATTGATAACTTACTGACAGCTTAATATAGCTTATTTAACGGCTGCCTTTTTAATAATTGTTTTTAAAACAACTAATAAACGGATACACTTTTTGTGATTTCCCTGCCAAGACTAACACTGCGCCTTCGACTCTCAATTTCAATTATTGCGATTGTGGCGTTATTTACGCTCACCAATCTCACCTACCAACTCAGTAGTGAAAACCGCAACCTAAGACTCGATAACTTACAGAACGCCGTTGCTAGCCAGCTGGCCACCGTCACCATTCGACAACTGTTAGAAAACCAAGAAAAAGAAATTCTAGTACTCGATGCATTAAAAGATGGCGGTAAAGAGCAGCTCAGTGATGAAGAAATCAAAAACGGCCTTTCTGATTTAATTAGCCTGCAAACTGAAATACGTCGCTTGCAACCTTATGTCTATGCCGAGACCATTGATAGCTACAACAACCTATTATCTGGCTATGCTGCATTGCATGATGGCTGGCATCGCTTCTATGTTGGCTATAACAACAACCAAACACCATCGACCAGTAAAATTGAGCGTGAGTTTGCGAACTCTATGCAATTGCTTAGCGAGTTTGAATCATTAGAAATTCTAGCCGCTGAACAACAAACATTAGATCTACAAAAAACCGTACGCTTTACTGATCGTATTACACTGACCATCTATTTGTTTACCATTGCCCTTACGGTAAGCCTTGGCTATTTATTAATTCGCTATACCAACCGCTCTTTAAATGAACTCAACCTCGGCACCGTCCGCATTGGTGGCGGTGATCTCAAATACCATATACCCGTCAACAATGATGACGAGATCGGTGATTTAACGATTGCCTTTAATGAGATGTCCGACAAATTAAGTAACGCCATGGCACAGGTTCAGCAATCAAAAGAAAAAGCTGACCAAGCCAACCGCTCAAAGACTAACTTTCTTGCCAATATGAGTCATGAACTTCGCACGCCGCTGAATGCCATTATTGGTTACAGTGAAATGATTATTGAAGATTATCGCGAAGAAAAAGCATTAGACGCAGAGCAAGCCGTCGAAGACTTAGCGCGCATTCTCAGTTCCGGTCGTCACCTATTGCAATTAATTAATGATGTACTCGACTTAGCCAAAATCGAATCGGGTAACATGACCGTATTCAATGAAACCTTTGATAGTGTTGATATCATTGAAGAGCTCATGAGCACCATGGCACCAATTGCCAAAAAAGGTGACAACTTATTAGTGTTAGAAAAATCTCAAGACATCCCTCACCTTTATAACGATGCCGTTAAATTTCGACAGTTGTTTTTAAACTTATTAAGCAATGCCTGTAAGTTTACCCATAATGGAAAAATAACGATTCTTGTTACCTATAATGCAAAAACACGTCATGCAGTTTATCACGTAAGCGATACCGGCATAGGTATGACACCCTCACAACTAACACGCGTATTTGAAGCCTTTGTACAAGCAGACTCTAGCACCTCTAAAAAGTATGGCGGCACAGGGCTAGGCTTATCTATTTGCAAACAGTTTGTTGAATTAATGGATGGCTCCATGGATGTCACCAGCGCAGAAGATGAAGGCACTACCTTTACTATATTGCTACCCACCCGCGCGCCGGTTCAAAAAAATACTGATGCCATACCCTCAGAAAACCAGCAAGAATTAGGCTTAGATCTTAACGCACCAAACAATAGTGGAATCACAACCGTCTCAGAAGAAGACGCATTAGGTCGAGTATTGGTCATTGATGATGATCCAGAGTCGCGGCAACTACTATTACGTCACCTCGAAAAAGAAGGCTATATTGGCTTAGAAGCCAGCGATGCTAAACAAGGTATTGCTATAGCGAATGAACAACAACCTGACTTAATTTTACTCGATTTAATGATGCCAAATATTGATGGCTGGACAGCGTTATCGGTATTAAAAGAATCCCCAAGTACTCGCCATATTCCTGTTATTCTTCAATCGATGCTCGATGAAAAAAATCTCGGTTTAGATTTAGGGGCCGCAGAATTTCTACCTAAGCCAGTGGACCGTCAACGCATGGCAACAATACTACGACATTTAAATCCACAAGATCGTCGTGGCTCTGCATTATTAATTGCACCCGAAACAGAATCACGAAAATTACTTCTTGAAGAGCTAGCCGATGAAGCATGGCAGTGCATGGTGGCAACCTCTATGGCACAAGTCATTGAACGTATCCAACAAAAATCGCCCGATATTATTTTTGTAGGTTTAGGCATGCCCTATGATAGCGTGCTAGAAATCCTTGCTATGTTAAGCGGTAAAGAAACAGGCCAACCGACGAACAATGATATAAATGACAGCAGCGAAGATAGCGTAGTGGCAACGTTATCAGCGCCAATAACGGCGCCCATTTATGTCATCAGCGAAACGCCCTTAGGTAGCAGTCAATCACGTCGACTAGACCTTCCCGCCGATCAGATTATTTCATTTAATAAAGATGATAAAAGCAGTTTAGCCAGAATATTAAACTTAAGCTAAATCGTTTGTGTTTTTTAGGTCTAACGGAATTCCTATTTAGATCGAAAACTATTTCTCTTTAGATCCAGAGCTATTAATCTTTAGGCCTAAAGCTATCGCTATTACTAAGAATATGGTCCCACTCAAATTGAGCATTGGCTAAAACTAAATTCCATATCATGGACATTGTCGGAACACCATTTTTTATTGCACAGCCGCCCGCCCAAGAGCTAAGACTTCCGTAATCATCCCAGTTCACCGCAAAAGTAATTGCCGTTAAATGATCTAAACCTTCGGGAGGTGGAGTATCATTCACCCAACCCATGACTACAAACGATTCATCACCTGCTTGTACCGATGAAACAAAATGGCCTGATAACCGCCCATTACCTTTAACACTCGAAATAATAAGGGTTGAACCTAATTCATTTACCCACTGACCTTTTAAATTTTGACAGTTAGGCGAAGCAGCATAAACTGTACTCATAAAAAACAGTACACAACTCGACAATATTATTTTGACGCATCCAAAACACTTGGACTTTTTCATAAATTCCTCCATAAATTTTTTCTAACAACAATCCATAGGTCAAGCTAACTAAATCCGCGCGCAATACTATAACCCAGCTAGATTTTTTGCACTGTCTAGTTAAAACAAAGAGCGTTAATAAGTAACGAAAACGTGAAATAGTCGATTAATAAGAATAAGGTATGAAAAACTAGAAATGAATATATTGATGGGTATATTAATGAGTATAGCGCTGTAAAAAAATGATGGATAAAAACACCAAACAGAAATAAATACTAAATCTCTTATAACACTTAACCTTATTAAGTTGAGTATCGCTCGTTAACTCAAGAGAATACTAAAGCTTATTTTCAAGCGGCTGATATAAACCTTTCGCAATAAGTAATAGTTTCTGCTGTTTAGATAGCTTCTTTATAGCACTTTCAGCAATACTCGCATCAGAACGATTAAGCATTTGTTGTTGAAATACCAGCTTTAACGGCCCTTTTCCACGTAGCGCTTTTGCACCTTTAATCCCGCCTTCACTGTGCTCAACGAAACGTCGTTCAACATCAGTAGTAATGCCCGTATAGACTCGGCCATCGGCACACTCGACCATATATAAAAACCATTCTGATGCTTTTTTTAATGTCTTTGTTGAAGTCTTACTGGAGCTCTTACTTGAAGCTTTTTTTGAGGTCTTGCTTGAGGTCTTCTTAGACACGGTCATTAGTTCGACCTTTGATTTTTTCTTTAACACTTTCTTAACTGCTTTTTTTGACGCAATTTTTGACCCAGCCTTTGCAGCCTTCTTTTGAGACTTCTTTGAAGCCACAGCTAACGCTTTAACAACTGGCTTTGTCGTTGGTTTTATAACTGATTTCATTTTTATAATAACTGCCATTGCTGATTATTACCTTTGCCCACACTTCTTGCTCGCAACTCTTCCTCTAACTTAATAAGGTGCGCTAATAACGATAACTGAGCATAGTCATGAAGCGAAACATCAACATCATCATAAACCTGAGTCACTAGTGTCGCTAAATTAACAGAAGAATGAACTGCAAGCTTTTCAATGACCTTAGCCTCTCGATCAAGTCGATGTTCAACCAACCAACGAAGCGTTTCTAATGGCTGACTCATCAGCTCGCCATGAGCAGGCGCAATTTTTAAGAGTGGGTAAGTTTCAAGTAACTGTAAAGACGTAATATAAGCCTTCATATCGCCGCTGGGCGGCACAATAACAACGGTAGACCCATTCATTACATGGTCACCAGCGAGCAATACACCCTCTTCTTCTAATAAAAAGCATAAATGATTACTCACATGACCCGGTGTATGAATAGCCCGCAAATGAAAATCATCACCGACAATCACATCATCATGCTGCATTGCCCAATTGGGCTGAAAGGTTGTATCTTGAAAGAGATTATCGGCAGGCGGCATACCAACAACTTGTGCACCTGTGGCTTTAGCGATAGGAGCAACTGCTGGTGAATGATCAAGATGAGTATGGGTCGCTACCACCCATTTAATACGATCCCCAACGCTGTCGAGAATCGTATCAATGTGTGATGACATCGCTGAGCTAGAAACAGAGCCAGAACTATCAAAAGGCCCTGGATCAACAATAGCGATGTCTTTATTACCTAAGATATAAGTATTGGTTCCCGCACCCGTCATAAGACCAGGATTAGGTGCCGTAATACGGCGAAGACGATCACTTAAACGAATAATTTTTCCATGCGCTAAGCTCGTCATAAAAATCGCTAACGATTAAAGACAGTTAGTGATTTTCACATTAGGATCAACCTCGGCATCATAATCAACACCGTCAATCTCAAAGCCGAACAGATTCATAAACTCACGCTGGTAACCGGCAAAGTCAGAAATTGTCATTAGGTTTTCTGATGTCACCTGAGGCCAATTTTCTTCAACTTCTTTTTGCACATGCGCTGCTAACTCTTTTCTATCAGCGCGTAAGCGCCCTTCATCATCAGCATAGGGTTCTGCACCGTATAGGCTTTCTTTCAACAAGCCATAGACCTGCTCAATACAACCTTCATGCGTACCTTCGGCTTTCATTACCTTAAATAACAAAGCTAAATACAAAGGCATAACCGGAATAGCCGAGCTCGCCTGCGTTACGACTGCTTTTAATACCGATACGCGCGCATCGCCATTTAATGTCGACAAACGCTGACGAATATTCTTAACGCGTAAATCTAAATCTTGTTTGGCGCGGCCAATAGTCCCATGCCAGTAAATATCCCAAGTCACTTTTTCGCCAATATAGGTATAGGCTGTGGTTTTTGCCCCTTCTGCCAATACACCGGCATCGGCTAATGCATCGATCCACATTTCCCAATCTTCACCGCCCATTACTGTAACGGTATTAGCAATTTCTTCTTCGGTGGCAGCATCTACTGTCACATCTTCAATGATTTTTTTATCGGTATTCACGCAGCGCTGGGTCACACTCTTACCAATAGGCTTAAGCGTTGAACTAAACACCTCACCAGTTTTTGGATGCTGACGACGCGGTGATGCCAAGCTATAAATAACAAGATCAACCTGACCTAAGTCTTCTTTAATAATGTCGATAGTCTGTTGTTTGATTTCATCAGAAAAAGCATCGCCATTAATGCTTTTAGCATAAAGGCCTTCTGCCTCAGCATGCTGATGAAAAGAAGCCGAGTTATACCAACCCGCAGTGCCGGGCTTTCTCTCAGAGCCTGGTTTTTCAAAAAAAATACCTAGCGTACTTGAGCCAGCACCAAAAGCGGCGCTAATACGTGAAGCAAGACCATAACCTGTAGATGCACCAATCACTAAAACACGCTTGGGCAAACCACCTATTTGGCCCTGAGCTTTAACATAATCAATTTGACGCTTAACATTGGCATCGCAGCCAGTAGGATGGGTTGTAACACACATAAAACCACGTACACGGGGCTTAATAATCATAGATAAACCTTTATTCCAATCACTTGAAGTAGCGCTGCGCTATTGATAACAGTCGATAAAAGCAACATCGATAGCAGCAACGGTTGATAATGGCGATTATTGTCGAAAATACAGTCGAGCAAATAAACGGTGAGGTATTATAATGCGCAACGCCAATGAAAACAGCCAAATAATGAGGATTCACTTGTCTAACAACGCGAATATTGCCCCCAACACCGCTCAGTTCATCAATAGCCCCTTACGCTTTGCTACACCGACAGAATGGGTGAGCACTGTAATGGCTGATTTCGACACTTTTTTACAAGATCATGCGGCAGCTGAAAAAAAGGCATCGAGCATGGCAATGTCGATGATCTCACACTACCCCGATAGAATTGTCTTAGTTGAAGCCATGGCTGAATTAGCCGTTGAAGAGCTGAATCATTTTCGCGAAGTGGTTAAATGGCTTCATAAACGTGACCTTCAACTCACGGCCGATAACAAAGATCACTATGTGATTGCCATGCGTAAACATATGCGAAATGGCACAGATGTCTATTTGTTAGATCGCTTATTAATAGGTGGCATTATCGAGGCACGCGGCTGCGAACGGTTTGGCATGGTTGCCGAAGCATTACCCGCTGGAGACTTACAAGACTTTTACCGTGCCATTACCGATTCTGAAGAAAAGCACTATCAATTGTTTATACATTTAGCGCATCAGTATTTTGCCGCTGATATCGTTAATGAGCGCCTAGATACGCTGTTAGATGCCGAAGCAAAAATTACCGCCGATTTAATTATCAGCGCTGCCTTACATTAAGATTAGGGTTAAGAATAAAGACAAGATGAATAGCCTGTGAGTACTACTCAACAAACATTAAGCCGCTATCTTAATCAGTATGCCGAGCCCGAAGCTAAGCAACTAAACGGCTTAACAGATCCATTTCAACGCTGTGTATGTATACCTGCTTATAATGAACCACCCGTTTTTATTGATCGCCTTCTTACTTTTATCAACCAGCAAACGGCAACGCTCGCTATTATCGTTCTTAACCGACCCGATAACAGTCAAAGTGAGAATGAATCTGAAAATCATATCTGCCAACAAGTACTAACCGAAAAACTGAGCATCCATTGGCAAAGTGAAAATATTCAATTACATCGCGCACAAAATCAAAGCGCTATTTTATTAGTTGATCGCTTTGACAAAGGCCCCGCCGTCGCAGCTAAACAAGGGGTCGGCATGGCAAGGAAAATCGCTGCCGATATCGCGCTGCAACTTATTTACCAACAACAAATTAGCGAACCTTGGATTTACTCTACCGATGCCGATGTAATATTGCCGGATAACTACTTTAATCGTAGCGGGTCTTTTGTAGAACAGGGTTTAAATAAACATCGGGGAACGGCTCAAGCTTCACCAAACAACATTGCCGCTTATATTCTTGACTATCAACATATCGCCACAAGCGACCAAGCCATAAATGAAGCCACTCGCCTTTATGAACATCGACTTAACGCCTATGTCGACGGCCTGACCCTAGCAGGCTCACCTTATGCCTTTCAAACCTTAGGTAGCACATTGTGCATTCATGCAAACCACTATGCCATGGTACGTGGCTTTCCAAAGCGCGCCGCCGGTGAAGATTTTTACTTACTCAATAAACTGCGAAAAACCGGTCTTATCGTGTCGTTGAAAACACCAACCATTCAAATAGAATCACGCATATCGCACCGAACACCTTTTGGTACCGGCTCATCGGTTGATGATATTTTAGCAAATGACGACCCACTACAAGCCACTATTTTTTATCATCCACAGTTGTTTGTTTTTTTACATGATACGCTGCGCTGGTTAGAATACTTAAGTACTAACGATTTGATCTTACAGAAAGATAAAGACTGGCAGGAAGTAATAAACACTTACAATGAATGGACTAAAGAAAAAAAAGCAAAAATAAGTGAAGCACTAACCACTATCAATTTTAATAGCGGTTTCATACACTGCTTGAACAACAGTCGCGATGCATCACAATTTACACGTCAAATGGATGCATGGTTCGATGGCTTTAAAACACTCAAATATTTACATGCATTACGCGATAAAAATAATTTGAGTAATTTATCCGAGCAGCGCTATCTTTATTTTCTATTAAAAGAAGATAGCGACACAGGCAATGCCTCTACATCTTAAAATCTAACGATTCTAAACTGGCGTAGTCGCCGTCTCGACGCTCATGAGCAGCAGTCATTGCTTCACTTAAATCTGCCATGCGAAACATGCCGCCCTGCCATGTAGCCGTATAATTCAGACCATCATCAACCCCATGATTACGACCATAAGTAAGCATTTCTTTTGTGCCCGCAACCACTAAAGGGGAATTCGTCGCTATCGCTTTTGCGACTGCCATTACTCCGTCTAATAAACTTTCTTGATCAGAAAAAACTGCGTTTACAAAGCCCGAGCTTAAAGCTTCATCGGCTAGCATTTTTCGGCTGGTATAAACTAACTCTCGCGCTAACCCTTCAGGGATTAACTTAGGTAAGCGTTGTAAAGTACCTAAATCGGCAAGAATACCTAACTGTGTTTCTTTAACCACAAAAAAACTGTCGGTCGTACAGTAACGACAATCCGTGGCCGTAATCATATCAATGCCGCCGCCAATACAACCTCCTTGCACTGCAGAAAGTACAGGCATACGACACTGCTCTAAGACATTAAGAATATCTTGTAGTTGGATAATCCAACGCCTCAATGCCTCAGCACACCGAGCTGGCTCTAATTCAAAACGCTGGTCCAAATGGGAAAAAACATCTAAATCCATGCCTGCGGTGAAATGCTTACCTGTAGAGGAAAGCACAATCACTCTTGCTGCTGAAGCATGATCAATCGCCTTCACTATACGCGGTAACTCTTCCCAAAAATCAGAATTCATACTATTGAATTGCTCAGCTCGTTTAAGCTGTAAATGAGCGATATTATTTTCAATGCTCACATTAAAGGCTTTTAAATTATCGAATTCAGGCAGTGTCATTATTAGTGATCTCATTAATAAAATATTGGATGGCAGTTTATTCAACTGCTCTAACATTGGCTTTAAGCCAGTCTACTCTAAACTCGATTAATTTAGGAAGCTTAAAGCTGCCCGCTAGCTATATAACTTAACTTAAATAAAATTTAGAAATAATAAAATGCTATTAAAATCAACTTATAAGAACTATGGCACAAAGAAGAACCAGCCCTTAGTAGAGATTGATCAAAAACCATCAAACTCACAGCCCTAAGATTGCATGCAATTAATCTTTTATCGTATTAGACTAGCCCTATAATGATTCAATGCTAAAAGCGAGTTGATAATATAATTGCCATAATAAAAGGCCATCTACTATGAATGATAACAGCGCTAACAATGATCAAGCTGCCAAGAATATCGCTAACAATACGGTTATGAATGCGGGGGATAGCTTTGTTTGGCCACCGCAATTCGACTCAATAGAAGATGAACGACTTCACAGAAAGCAGCGCCTTACTGCAGCATTACGATTATTTGGTAAATTTGGTTTTGACGAAGGCGTTGCTGGTCATATAACCGTTCGTGACCCTGAGCGTCCCGATTGCTTTTGGGTAAACCCAATGGGCGTTTCCTTTAAGCAAGTTTGTTTATCACAACTGTTATTGGTTGATCATCAAGGTCAAGTAATAGAAGGTAATGGCTTATTAAATGGCGCAGCCTTTACTATTCATAGCCATATTCATAGCGCTAGACCTGACGTTATTGCAGCAGCTCACTGCCATTCTATTTACGGTAAAAGCTGGTCATCACTGGGTAAACATTTAGCGCCCATATCTCAAGATGCTTGTGCCTTTCATAACGATCACGCACTGTTTGAAGATTTTTCTGGAGTTGTCTTAGATATGTCAGAGGGTGAAGCCATCGCCAAAGCGCTGGGTGACAACAAAGCCTGCATATTACAAAACCATGGCCTAATGACGGTGGGAAGTAGTATTGAAGCCGCTGCATGGTGGTACTTCACCATGGAACGCTCTTGTCAGGCACAGTTATTAGCAGAGGCCGCAGGCACACCTAAAGTAATTCCTGATGCCATTGCTAAAAGCACTTACGATACTGTCGGTTCAGAATTAGCCGGTTGGTTTAGCTTTCAACCTTTATACAATGTCATTGTTGCTGAACAACCTGATATGTTTAACTAACAGTATACTCCACTAACAAGGCCGCTTAGCTATGAATGAGAAAGATGCACTTCGCGCTTCGTTTACCAAAATGGAAGACGGCACAAAAGAAGACTGGTCATTAATTATTGATGCTTCACTACACTTTTTTACTGGCGCAACTAAACGTATTGTTAGCCATTTAAAATTATTGCATGGCGGTTATGGTGGTTTTGCCGTTGATAGATTAGAACACAGCTTACAAACCGCATCGCGTGCGCATCGTGATGGACGCGATGAAGAATATGTCGTCTGCGCCCTACTCCATGATATTGGCGACACCTTAGCTCCAGCTAACCATGCCGATATGGCTGCCACTTTACTGCAACCGTTTATTTCCGAAAAAAATTATTGGATGGTCAAACACCATGGCATTGTCCAAGGCTATTATTTTTTTGAGCATTTGGGTTTAGATAAAAATCTGAGAGATGGCTTACAAGAGCATCCATACTATGCGGCTACTGAGGAATTTTGTCGAGTCTATGACCAGGTATCGTTTGATCCTAACTATGAGTCAATGCCACTAGAGGCTTTTTTACCTATGCTTGAAAATATATTTTCTAAGCCTAAAAAAAGCATTTACAGGTCAAGCTAATATGTTAAAAAAAGAAAATGCAAGATTGTTGATCCATATCAACAATCTTGCATGACAAGCTATTTTAAACGGTAAGACAAGTCGATAATAAAACCATTAGTATCAACATCATTTTTATCAGAAATATAATAAGTGGCAGCCACCTTCATATTCGGTTTGAAAAACCACTCTGTAAAAGCAAACACTCTGTCAGAGTCTTCTTCGGCAAGCGAAACATCGAATCCTGCTCCCATACCAAAATCACGCGTTGGGTATACGGCCGCTGAAACAGCGATGCCAAACTGCTCATCATCTTTTGATATATCATCCGTTGAAAGTATCTGATAAACACTAAAGACATCGGGATCTCGAGGTGATATCGATTCTGCCATTGAAATACTGCCATCAATAGCGAAGCCAAAATCGCCAGTACCTACATGCGATATCGATAAGGCAACGGTCTTTTCATCACTCTCAAATTGCTTATATTTTTTACGAGAATACTGTACTGATATTTCTGTTGTTTCAGCAACATAAAACCCAACGCTGGCTTCAAGCACATCCTCAAGCGCACCGAAAGAAGTCTTATCAGTAAATGAATAATCAAGGCCTAGCGTAAATCCCATATCATTACCACGCCAATCTATAGCCGCGTTAGTTTTATCAACTTCTCCATTTATAACAGTATTTTGAAGACCATCATAATTGTCAACTGAATAACCGAGAGTATAGCTAGAAGCACGACTGATAAATGCTGCCTTAGCTAATGGACCGACAGTCGTATCTACTTCAGAAAAAAACACTTGCTGGGAAATGCCAAATCCATCTACGTTACCTGTATTGCCTTTCCCATCTATATCACCCGTCGAATACCTCGCTGAAAATTCAGAGGTGTAATCTTCAGCACTACTCATGTGAGAAAAGGCAGTAAACACAGTAAGCGCAACTACTTGGTTAAATTTATTATTCATGGTATTCCTCTCCTTTAAAATATAAAAATATGCATGCCACTCAAAGCGTTTCACTAAAGCGACAAAAGCCGTAAATCATTATTTTTTTGAACGGTAAAACAAACTTTAAACTTAAATTTTATAATTATTAACTCATCAACACTTATAAAGCATCAATGCCACACTGTAAATCTATAAGTAAATCATCCAGCGATTCAAGCCCAACAGCCACACGAATCAAATTGTCAGTGATACCTGCAGAGGCGCGCGCCTCTGGCGATAAACGACTATGTGTTGTCGTCGCCGGATGAACAATCGTTGATTTCGCATCACCTAAGTTAGCGGTTAAAGAAATCAACTGCGTCGCTTCAATAAAACCCCAAGCAGCGGCTTGATTACCTTTAACTCTAAACGATAACACGCCCCCGAAATGGCTTTGCTGCGTTTTCGC
>Ga0115008_10002820_pt1 | contig 14412 bp, 2 predicted proteins | sample FraStrMetagenome_FD_87164 | JGI IMG/M metagenome (GOLD analysis project Ga0115008, IMG submission 87164) | Marine eukaryotic phytoplankton communities from Arctic Ocean - Fram Strait ARC3M Metagenome | ecosystem: Environmental > Aquatic > Marine > Oceanic | place: Fram Strait | collected 2012-06-18
ATGTACCTAACAGGTAACGGACAGCGCGACGCGAGTGGTTGCAGGTCGGCGCGCCGCCACAGCTGTGCATGCAAGTCCCGGACCGCAAGGCGAGCTTCATCGGCTCAAACGGCGATTCTGGCTCGCCCAATCCTGCCGGGGGCACCGGAACCCGCGCCAAGCTTCGTGCAGCAGTGCGAGCTGCGGAGGAGAAGCGGAAGCAGCAGGAGCTGGTGCGTGCACCTTCCCCCTCCCACACAGTCGGAGCACTTGGACTGACCGCCTACCTGTCCTCAGGCTAAGTTGCAGGGTCTAGTTGTTGACCTCAAATCGTACGCCGCCGAGCGCGCGACGCAAGAAGGTGCATCTATCCCCCACTTGGTGCCGAATGCAAGAAGGCTCACGCCGGCGCCTCCCCCGATTGCAGACGGCAAACGCGTGACCGACACGGCGATCGCGCCTGTGCAAGCGTCGCCTGAGCTGGACACGCTGGAAGGCGAGAGGACGCGACGTGAGGTTACCACGACGGCCCGCCGGAAAGTGAGCGCCGCCGTTGCGACGATCCGCGCCCAGAGGGCTCAGCCTCAGGCGGGATCTGACGACAAGTCGTCGGAGGCGGGGCCGTCCAGAGACGACGATGATATGTCTCTGGAGGAGCTTGCGCACGAGCGCCAACTGCTTCTGCGCCTCGGCTTCTCAGAGGAGGCCCGGGAGCTGGGGAAGAAGGCGACAGCCCTGCGCGGCGCCAGGGTGGGCGAGCGGCAAGCGAGAGAGGAGACCATGCTCAAACAGCGCCTTTGGAGCCTCGAGCTGGGCCAAAAGCGACGCCGCGACGAGCTTGCTCGGCACCTCGACGAGGGGGCTGCGAGCGCGGCCAGTGCCCGCAAGGCGGAGATGGAGGACTTGACGGTGGAGCAAGCAAAGGACTACCAGCGGCTAGTGGAGATGGTCACCAAGGCTGCCGCACAGGAGGTGGTGGAGCTGCCGCCAAATCTCACCAAGCACCGCTACAAGCCGTCGCAGAAGCTCTACACCATGCGGCGGAACGTGGAGAGGTTCGAGGAGAGCGGGTGGTTGCAGCAGGCAGCCGAATGGCGCAGCAAAGCGGAGGCGCTCGAGGAGGAGGAGCTCACGCTCTGGCAGCAGAGGTTCCTCGCGACCTGCCTCGGCGACGACGCCAGCAGCGAGCTGAGCAAGCTCCTGAAGCAGCAGAAGGTGGTACACGATAGACTCGCCGACCGCCAGAAGAAGCAGGCGTTTCGGGAGGAGAAGCTGAGAACACAGCGGCGCGAGAGCCTCGAGGGCACTTTTCGCGTCGAAAGGTGGAAGGCCATCGACGGCTGCAAAAAGGCGGCGCAGGAGCGCGAAGCGGCTGCTGCGAAGGAGGAGATGCTGCAGCGTCAGCAAAACAGAGACGTGGTCTGGTACGCCAACGGGCACGCAGGGGAAGTGGGCGGAGCAGCAGCGAGCGTGCGCGATGGGGGTAGCTTTGTGCCGCAGCGCAGCGATGGGTCCGTGTGGATTGCGCCAAAGGCGACGGGGTTGGCCGCAGTCGAGGTGGAGAACGGCCTGGTCCGACGAGCGGACGATGACATGGCAGCATGGCAGCACGCGCTCAGCTGCTGTATGTGGGCGAGCACGCCCGGGCGGGTGCTCAACAGCCTGCTGGTGCACCCCGGCGCTGATGTCCTGAGGCCGCTGCAGCAGTACCTCAAGCGGAGCGAGCGGTCCGCCGATCTCGAGCTGCTGAAGCTGTTGCGTGAGGTGGCGCTGATGCACCAGCTAGAGCCGAGCGCCGCCGCGGACCGAGCCATGGAGCTGTACGAGCTCATGCTTGGCGAGCGGATCTCTGGAGACGCCCTCTTTCCCCCCTCAGAGGCGCCGCGCATGGTGGAGCAGGTTGACGCGAGGGCCGCGGTTATCCGAGACGCCTTCCTCGACGATGCCTTCCCCAGCTTCCTCGGCACCTCGGAGTGCTCCACGCTCATCGAGCAGCTGGCGCATGCCGATCGCTGGTGTGGCATCCCGCACGCACTGCACCACCAACCGATTGGGTTGGTCGAGCACTTTCAACGGGTCGCCGCAGGTCTGCCGGTCGCAATCGTCTTGGTCAATACGCAGGTCGCGGGCTTGCCCATCGCGTTCGTCAACCCGGCCTTCGTGGAGCTGACCGGCTACCAGGTGGACGAGCTTGTTGGGAAAAATTGTCGCATGTTGCAGGGCGAATGCACGGAAGCTGCCGTCGTCGCCGAGATGGTACACCACATCAGAGAGGGCTTGCCGTGCCGGGTGCTTGTTACCAACTACCGCAAGGATCGGACGCGCTTCCGTAACGGGTTGATGCTGCACCCAGTCCATGACTCGGAAGGGCGGTCCCGGTACTTCATCGGCCTCGCTTGCGATGCCGACCGAGCCGCCAAAGCCGAGCTGGCAAGGCTGACTGTCCTGCACCGGCTGCTTCCAGCTTCTTTCCAGCTCCGGCTGCAAGAGCTCGACGTCACGTGCTGCGTCAAGTCGCCGGGAGAGCGGCCGCGCCCGATCGACACCACCGCCTCGGAGTTCGAGGGCGAGTTCACCCCTCTGCTCGCAGGATTCTTTCGCATGATCTGCCAAGAGGAGCCGCTGCGCACATTTCGGCACGCGCTGCGGTGCGGCCCTCTGTTTGCTCGGCTGGCGAGCATCGCACCATCCTCAGAAGCGCTCAGACTGCTCGTCGACGCGCAAGCACTACCAGCGGCGGGACCAGCCCGCGAGGACGCTGTTGTTTCTCTGTACTCGAAGCACCTCGAGAAGAGCCAGGGCTCCCTCGGCACCCGAAACGCAGAGCCGCTCGTGATGGATGCCATCGAGGTGGCCACTCGCAGTGTCGGCTCGAAGGAGTGGGCGCAGTTTGTGCGTCGCCCCGAGGCCGGCCAAAAGCCGGCAGAGCTGGAGGAGGTTGTGAGAGGTATGGATCCAGGAATCCTGCCCTGCACGGCAGCGGCGATTGGCGAACGGCTCTGGTCGAGGTACGAGGCGCCCAGAGATGCAGAGGCTTTCATCTCGGCCATGATCATTTGGGCGGATTGGAGTCAGATTGGGATCACCCTCGCGGACGCGACCATCTCCGGGCTGCCCCTCATCTATGTCAACGAGGCCTTCTGCCGCATCACGGAGTACAGTCGACAAGCGGTCCTGGGACGAAGCTGCAGGATTTTGCAAGGTCCCGACACGGAGCCCGATGCGGTGGCTGCGGTGCGAGCCAGCATCCGTAGCGGCACCGACGCTGTCGTGAAGATAACGAACTACCGCGCGAGCGGCGAGAGGTTCACGAACCTTCTCGCCCTCCGTGCTGTGCGTGACGGGCAGCAGCAGCGCTTCTTCATCGGCCTCCAGTGTGAGCTACCTCCACAGGGCGGCGATGCACCTGGTGCCGTCGCGACCGCCCAGCTTCTCTTTGACCACCTGCCACAGGCCCTCCGACTAGCCGCTAAGCCTGGCGGGGCTCGGCCTACGGCACGCCGCGCGAGCGCACAGCCGAAGCAGCCTCGACCGCCGGTCTCCACGAGTCCCATCGATGCTGCGCCGGCGAACCCGGCGAATCCGCGGTTTGAGGCTGCGCTCCACGGCAAGCCGCAAGTTGCAGCGGCCGGTCCCTGCGGCGTGTGCTTCATTGCTAGCCGTCGCTTAGCGCCTCCCTGCCAATCACTCGTGAGCAGCTCTGGGCTGCGGAAGTGCATCCTTCGGCTGAGCTGCCTAAGCTGGATGCACGCGCCCAATGCTGTCAAGGCCTTGCGCGCTCTACGCCGGATCGACGGTGCATGGTCTGAGCTCCATAAATTTGTCAACGAGACAACGCCCGAGGCGGCCGACGAGATTGCAGCGATCGCGTCTTCACAGCGACCTCGCGACATACCCTCGAGGCCGCTCTTTGCGTGGCATCGCTTCATGGCGTCCGCTGACGGACAGTCTGCATTGCTCGAGTGCCTCGACGAGCTGCCAACGCTCTGTGATTTGCACAGCTGCCGCTTGAGCTTCATTGAGCTCCTGGAGCAAGCTGTGGGGAGCCTGCCGATCGCGATTGCAGGGGCCGATCTGCTCGTGCCAGGTTTGCCGCTCTCTTACGTCAACGCGGCGTGGTCGGCCTTGACTGGCTACTCGCGCCGCGACGCTGTGGGGCGCAGCGCCCGCCTGCTCCAGGGGCCAGACACCGAGGCGGCTACCGTTGCTGAGCTGTCCGCAAGGATTCGAGAGGGACGATCCTGCGATAGCGTCGTGCTAATCAACTACACACAGGACGGCAGGCGCTTTCAGCACCAGTTGGCACTCCACATGGTATTGGGCGAGCCCTCCGACCACCCTGTCCGATCCGGCACTTTCAGCCGCTATGCTATCTCTGTGTCGATAGATGCTGACAAGGCCTCGTCGGAAGATCGTGACAGGCTCTCTTTGGTCCGGCAGCTGCTGCCTTCGCAGGTCGATGCCTCTCTTTTCGAATCACCCGCCTCGTCCTTGCCGGCCGACAAGGTTGCCCAGGTTCGACAGTACAGCCTCTCGGCACTCCCTCTTGAGGAGCAGCTCGTACTGGAAAGTGGCAAACTTGGTGTCCGCCGTTTGTTGGAGCTGGAGGGCGTCTGCGAGAGTGTGATGACGCGTGTGGCCTCTGACGATCAGCGGGCGCAAGTCAAGCTGGTCCGCGCTGTCCGCGGGCTAGGAGATCTCTCGCCAGGCGAGCGGACCCCAAAGGCTCGAGGCATCGCAAGGCAGCTCCTCCCGCACGAGGCGCCCTCGCTGATGGCACTGTCGGAGACATCCCTGATGAGCCATCTCAGCAACGCCGCTGCAAAGGCTGTCGACGAGATCTCGCAACTCGGACTCGTCCAGAGCCTACCCCCTCAGGACCTTGATGACGCGGTTTTGTCCTTGCTCGAGTCTGGCGGCATGCCCGACCCCTACAAGCACTTGTGGGAGCAGTACTCCCTGCCCTCCGAGGTTGCCGGCTGGCTTGCCGCATTCGTGCAAGTAGCCGAGGCTTGCGCAGCGAGCATCGTGCTGAGCGACATGTCTCTGGCTGGCGCGCCAATGGTCTACGTGAACGACGCGTTCTGCGAATTCACCGGATACACGAAACGGGAGGTGCTGGGTAGCAACTGCCGATTTCTTCAGGGACCGCACACGGAGGCATCCAAGGTGGCGCAGCTGAGCGAGTCGCTCCGCCAGGGTGAAGCGTGCGCTGCATGCCTGACAAATTACCGCAAGGACGGCGAGACGTTCCAAAATCTGCTGCTGTGCTTGCCCGTACACGACTCGACCGGCGTGTACCGATTTTGCATCGGCATTCAAGCTGCCGCCGACGACTGCGATCGCTCAGCAATAGCCCGCTTGGCGACGCGGCTCCCGGCATCGATTCGGGCAGTCTACACACGTCCAGCCGCTGCGATGTATGCAGCGGGCGCTCTGCTCGCCGGCTCTCCTGTGATGCATAACGGCGGTGGGCAGACGGCCGAGACAGCTGCCTTCTTGCGGGAGACGCTCGCCTCACACTTCCAGTTTCAGCATCTCGACAGTGCGTGCCAAGCCGCCCTCGCGACAGCGATGCGTCGAGAGGTGTACACGCCCAACCACCGGCTGTTTCGTGAGGGCGACCCCCCCGAGTTCATGTGCATCGTTGAGGAGGGAGAGGTCGTCTCGATCACCGCCGCAGGGCAGCTTCATGAGCGCCTACAATCGGGCACGCTCGTGGGAGAGACGGCGGTCGTCTACGACTGTCCGAGCCCAACGGCATCATTGATAGGAGCAGCCGGTGCGGTCCTTTGGGTCATCGACGCCTATATTGTGCATGCCATCGTGCAGGCGCATGGTTGCGCACTTCTTGGCGGTGAAGCGGCCGGATGCTCGCGGCCCGCACCGCCCTTGCTACACTGCGACAAGGAAATTCACCCAATTACAGCTGAAGCCGTCGAGCGCTGCCTTGAGCAGGCGCTTGTGGACAGCCTAGACGGAGGTGGCGATCCGGCCGTGGCCCAAAATCACAGTGGCATGCTCGACAAGCTCATGCAAATCGATGCTACCTGCGAGTTGAGTCGCCTAATGTGGTGCCGATCGCTCGTCGAAGCAGCCACGTGCCTTTTGCAACTTGAGAAGGGCCGTGCGGCTCTCGAGGCCACCTTTGAGGAGCCGCCCGTGCCCACCTTGCATTGGATGTCGCGTGCTTTAGCCGGTGGGGGGGACGCGAGGGGCCTGCTGGAGGAGGTGGACGGCAGCCTCGACACTGACGCCCTCGATGAATCGGAAATCGGTCGGCGTCTCCAGTCCGCCACCACGATCCATGTGAGGCGATTCGCTGAGCATGTGCTGCCGCTTTTTGTGGCTTCTCCCCACAGCATGGCCCTGCTTCGGGACTTGCCGCGCACGTCGGAGACGCAAGGCCTGCTTCTCACGCCGCGGCCAAGTTGGAGGGAGTCGTTTGAAGCCGTGGCTGAGATGCTGCCGGTCGCCATTTCGCTTGCCGACTATCGAGTCCCCGGACTGCCACTGGTATTTGTGAACCGTGCGTGGCAGAGTCTGACGGGCTATACGCGCGAAGAGGTCACGGGGGCGAGCTGCCGCCTGCTGCAGGGAGAGCAGACCGAGGCGGCCTCGACCAGTTTAATCGTGGAGAGCCTCCGAAACGCCTGCTCGTGCGAGGTCGTGATAACAAACTATCAGAAGAACGGCTCGGCCTTTCGCAATGAGCTCTCACTCCACATGGTATTCGATCAAAACGACGCCTGCCGTTATGTCGTTGGCCTAGCCGGAGCCTCCTCCGACTTGCGCTTGCTCATCGCTCGACTTCTCCCCACGCAGATCCCGTCTTCTCTGGAGCCGATGCACGCCCTGTGGGAATCGTCTTCTTCCATGCCCGATCTCACACAGGGACAGCGGGCTTTCGGACAAGCCAGCGGAGAGTTTGGCCGCGCTCTTTGTTTTCGAAACGCCCCGGAGGCTATCTGGAGCATCCTGCAGGACGAGGAGGCAGCCGCCCTGTTCGAAGACTTGGTGCAAGGCAACACGGATGCCCAGCTGCGTATTCAGCTGTGCATGCAGGCATTCACACTCGATGTGATGTTTGGCGAGGATCAGGAGGAGGAGGCGCTCAAGATCTATTACGAGTATCTCGCTCTGCCCGGCGCTCGCTCACCCGAGGCGGCTGAGGCCCTCGAACGTATCGAGGTCGAGACAGCGCGAGCCAGAGACCATCTGGCTACAACCGTGTTGCCTGCTGTCCTGGCAGACCCTCGCTCCAGCCCGTTGGTCCAAGTCGCCGCGGAAGTCACGCCAGGCGATCCAGGCGCCATTTGGCCCAATCACGAGCCTTCTCAAGCGCTTCGCGGATGGTTGAGCGCAGTGGTCGGGGTTTCGGACCAGCTGGAGGTGGGCATCACCGTCAGCGACTTTGCATCGCCAGGGAACCCGCTTGTCTTTGTAAACACGCGCTTTTGCGAGCTCACCGGCTACGACAGCGCAGAGTGCCTGGGTCGGAATTGCCGCTTCCTGCAGGGGCCCGAGAGCGAGCAGCGCGCGGTTGCTAAGATGATCTGCGCGATGCGTGCGGGGGAGGAGTGTGTCGTCAGGCTCTCCAACTATCGTAAGGACGGCACCAACTTTGAGCTCCTTCTCGCGCTCTGTCCCATCCGATGCGGAGGCAAGCTGGTCTATTATGTCGGCCTGCACGTTGTGCTTTCCGAGTCCATCGGATTGGCGCGGGCGCTCGCCGACATGGAGCTACTCCTGGAGCACATGCCCGCCGCGGTCGCGACCAAGGCAACGGGGCTCAAACCAAGGACAAGAGACTACCATGGAGACCTGATCCAGTGTCTGGGGAGAGACGGCGACGAGGGTGACGGTGAAGAGTCGACACCTTCCGAGGAGGACCTGTTCTCGCGGGCGATGTGGGCGCGGAGCGATCCGGAGCCGCTCCTCAGGCGCTTGCTCGCCCTGCCGATCGCCACTGTGGCGCTACGGGCGCACATGGAAGACTTCTTTGAGGGAAACCTGTGCACCTTCTGCTCCTGTGCGATTGGGATGCACGCAGGCGACGCTGCGACTCTCATGGACAGGTTCTTGCCTGAGTTGCGCGACTCTTCCTCCTCTGCACAGGACCTCGTGCAATCTCAGCTCGAGGAGTGCATACAGAAGCTTGCTGTTCGCTGGCAGTCGTTTCTGAATTCTCCCTCATGTGCCCGTCTTGTGCGCCGTCTGCGCAGTACGTTGGACGCAGAGTCGGCCCGGCGGCTCTTCCTCCTGGCCCCAGAGCCTCCGGCATCGGATGCCAAGGGCCTGGCGACGCAGCTCTTCAGCTCGCGCCATTGGCTGCGCGCTCTTGCAGCCGCGTGGGACGAGGATCCGACTGCGGTCGCCATCGCGGATGCCCAGTTGCCTGGAGTTCCGCTCGTCTACGTGAATCCAGCGTTTGAGCAGCTGACCGGGTACACCTCAGATGAGGTCGTCGGACGGAACTGTCGATTCCTGCAAGGGCCTGAGACAAGCCGCGCTGCGGTTAGCGAGTTGACGGCTGCGATTCAGCGGCACACCTCTTGCACCGTTAGCCTAGCCAACTACCACAAGGCGGGGTCAGGTTTTACGAACTCGGTCACGGTGTTGCCCATCCTTGACGTGGTTACTGGGGAGCCGCGGATCCATTTCTCGCTTTCGCAGCGGTACAGCGTCGCTCCTCTGGCCGCCGCCTCCCAGCGGCTTGCGGCGGAAAAGATCCAGGCTACGATCCCGCGCGTGGTGCGTTTTCTGACCCCGACGCCGAGTGTTTCGGACGGGGTTGTTGCCGTTGGGGCACCTCTTCTCGTGCCCGGCGAGGCAAGACACCCTTGGTCCGGCGCGCCCATCAGGCGTCACCGGAGCGCACTTCTCGGGGTGCTGCAGCTCAGAGGAGAGGTTGTCTTCGATGGTCTGGCTCTCTTCAGCGACTTTGTGACTGCGCACTGGAGAAGATGCGGGCGAATCAAGGCTAGGGATGGGAGCAAAGCCTCCGTCGAGGACTCGATCATGAGTGTTCAGCTTGCGCTCTACTCGTCCAGCATCGCGACCGACCCGCTCGCGTACCTGAGCCAGATACTCGTGTACATCAGAGAGGTCGCCGGGCTCGCAGCGCTCTCTGGCGAAGATAAGACCGAGAAGATGACCGAGTTGTACGCCAGCCACGTAAAGGCTGAGCGCGGCGTGATCCGGCGGCGCAAGAAATCGCGCGAGGCGTGGCGGAAGGTGGAGGAGAAGAAGCCTGACCTCTCCGAGCTCGCGCCTCCTGAGATGACAAGGGAGGCCGGGGACGCCGCTTCGCAGGGGGCGACCCGGCCGGTCTCGCCGGCTGGCAGTGTCGCCACGAGCTTTTCTTCGGCGCTTCAAGAGGACGTCGAGCGCTCCCTGGAGCTGCATCGCGACACGCTCGCCAATCTACTCGTCTTCGACGCGTGGCACGCCATGATAAGCTCCCCGGTGGGCGCGAACCTAGAGGCGAATCTAGCCGCTTCGGACGATGCGGGCGAGGTGCGAATGAGCGAATTGATTTCATCGTGCCGAGCCTCGCTTCCGGTCGACACCGACGGGTGGCTCCGCCTGCTCATTTCCGCAGTGCATGGCCAGTTCGTCGGGGTACTCGCATGCGACATGACCCTACCGGGTGCTCCCATCATCTTTGTCAACAGCGGCTTCGAGCGAATCTCGGGCTACACCAACATGGAGCTGCACGGCGGTAGCTGCCGGCGGCTCTCCAGCCCCGAGAGCAATGAAGAGACCATCGAGCAGATGCGCCAAGCGATGCGGACAGCTACGGAAGTCAAAGTCCAGCTTCTGAATCGGAAGAAGGACGGGACGGACTTTTTGCACCTGATTGCCCTCCGCCCAATCTTTGACTCCTCTGGCCTCTATCGTTTCATGCTCGGCGTCACAGTCGAGGTCACGCAGTCTCTTGATCGCATGAAGCACCGCCTGGCCCAGATGGAGCGACTCTTGCAGCTCGTGCCAAGCAGGCTGTCGCTTCCTTCGCCGAGCGCAGCGCGCGAGAGGGCACAGCTCACGCGCAGCATGGTTCAAGTGCGCCCACCGCAGAACGACTGGGACGACTCAAAGTCAGCTCGAGGCGCGCGCGCGCGTTCCTTCTCTGGCTCTGCGAGCAGCAAGCAGAGGCTTCACAACTCCTCAGCCGGTCCAGGAAAGGAGGTCAAGGTCTTCGGTGCGCTCCCAGTTGATGCGAGCCCGCGACGACTGCCGCATCTACGATCAGCCGAGCCGCCATCGATAAAAGCCGAGCCGCCCTCGGAGGAAGCGGCGGCTGCGAGGGCGGCGAGGGCAGCTGAGGCGGCGGCGGCAGCACAAAGGGCGGCGGCTGAAGCGGAAGAGAAGGAATCGGCTGCGCAGCAGGCGGCCGCCGCCGCGGCGGCGCGTGTGCAGGCAAGGCGTGAGCAGCTTGAGATCAAAGGTGGGGGGTCGACGTCGTCGCGAAGCTCCGGAGATCGGCGGCGCGGAAATCAAGCGCCAGTGTCGCCCAACGCGACCCCGCCGAGCGGCCGGCGCGATATCTCCAGCGCCGCGTCATCGACGACCTCTACTTCGCGGCCAGCAAAGCACGGCTCACCAGTGGCTAATGATCAAGTAGCCCAGGCCTCGCTGCCCTCGGTCTCTACCCTCACATCGGAGAACCTCATGCTTTTGCAGGGTGATCTAGCTGCGGCGCACGAGTCGCCCCAACACGTGGGTTCAAGCATGCCAGCCAAGAGCGCCATCGCGGGTTCGTGGCCTGGCAAAGAGCACAACCTTCCGGCAATGTGCTCGCAGGGGTCGCCATCGGTTCGCAGCGAGGAATGCGCATCGCCCGATTTGTTTGGTGCAAGGGCGGCACTTCCGACTGCAGCGAGCTGTCCGTCTTCCCCATCTGTTTTGTCGCCAACGGTCCCGACGCGACCGCCACCTCTGACAAGCGTGCCATCTCCTCTGCTCAGACGACTCGCCGTGGGCCCAGCAAGTAGTAATGGGAGCAGCAGCAGCCTCGCGAGCATGGACTCTCTTCCTAGTAATTCCGGCCCAGCGTCACCTTCTTTGTCCACGTTCACCGTCCTTCCGCGATCCGGCGGGTCTGCATACGCCGGTGCACTTCCACGGTTTGAGTGCCATACAAACTCGCTCTCGACTGCCAAGGCTGCACCAAGTCTTGCAAGCCCTCATCTCTCAGATAGCTTCAACCATTCGGTCATGCTCGCTTCCCCATCAGCCGAGGCGTCCCCACCCCAGCCTCAGTCGCAATGCAGCTCGGGGTTCCCGTCGCCCTTGCTTTCAGCCTTTCCTCCGACTTTTATTGGGCCGCCTCAGATGTCGCCCTTCTCGCAGCTGTCGTCGTGCTCCTCCTCTTGCCAATCGAGCGCAGTTGAATCTCCAGACGACGTGTTTGGAGCAGGCTTGAGCGCGAGCGAGGCGCCACCAGCAAACACCCAATCTCATGATCAACCGCCAGAAGCGCATATGCTCTTCCCGCACTTTGGGTCCACTCAATTCAATCGCAACTAAAGCAAACCTCAGCCTCTTCCCGTAAGCGCTGAGCCGCTCTATGCCTCGCGGGCCCTGCAGGCCGCCGAGAGCCTCTCTCAACACTCAAGTAAGTCTCTGTACTCTGACACACTTTACTCTTTTCACAGTCCCTCATCCGTACAGTCTTCTCTTACTGAGCTACGCTCTTCGTTTCCTCTGTTGCGTACTCATATCTTTACGTCAGGAGTGCGTGTGTCATGGCGTGTGTTTTCGTATGCCCGTAGACTGCAATGCTCTCAGTCCTGCCCCTCGCGCTGGGCCTGCTCCGTCGACCTGCGCTCCTTCTTTGATCGCTTCCGCTCCTTCTTCGCCCGCTTCCGCTTCTTCTCCTCCGCCGACTGGCCATCGCTGAGCGAGTCCGACTCGTCCCGCCGCCTCCTCTTCTTCTCCTTCTTCTCTTTGCGCTTGCGCCTGCGCCGCTCGTCGCTGGCGTCCTCGCTGTCGCTGCTATCGCTACTGCCGCTCGCTTCGGCGGCCGCCGCGGAGTATGGGCCGCCCGTCTCGACCGGAGGCTTGGGCGGCGCGGGGAGCGGCGCCTCGGGCTCATGGGCCAATTTGGCGGCGGCCGCCGCCACACCTGGTCCAAATGAGAGCATGGGCGCGGGCCGCTCTCGTTTGGGTGCGGCGCCGTTGGCCGGTGATGCACGCGGCGCGGCGGCGCGGTCGATCAACACCGTGGCCACCTCGGCGGTCTGCAGCGCTGCGGCGTCGATGCCGCCTCCGAGGAGGCGATCGCGGAGGGAGGAAGCCACGGCGGCGGTGAGCGCGGTGACGTCAGCGGCGTCGAGCGGCGCGAGCGGTGCGAGCGCGGCTTGCAACTCGCCCTTCCGCACCGCGCCGTCGCCCAGCCGCAGCGCAAGCGCAGCCACCGCGGCGCGCACCCCGGCGGCGCAGAGCAGCGGCGGCGGCCCGCCGTCCTCTGGCGCAGCGCCGCGGAGGGCGAAGCGCCGTAGGTGCAGCAGCTGCGAGTCGCCGGTGGGGGCCGCGCCTTGCGCCGCGGCGCCCGCGGCTGAGGCGGCGGGCTGCAGTTTGTCTCGCCCTACCCACACCGAGCCGCGTAGCAAGGGAGGGCGCTCCTGCGCCGCCGAGCGCTGCAGCAGCAGGCGCGGGCGCGCTGCGCGGGCGTCGGCGGAGGCCGGCGGTATGCCAGCTAGCTTGTCGGTGAGCGCGGGCACGAGCGACGCATGCAGCGTGCCGGCGTAAGCCTCGTACTTGCGTGCGTGCTCCGAGCCGAGCACATCTCGCAGCAGCAGCAGCAGAGCGAGGTGGACCGACAACGAGGATCCCCATACGTAGAGCCCGCCCTGCTCGCTTGCGACCTCTGCCCCAGAGCCCGACTTGACCTCGGCGATCCGCTCGGCGCTCAGCCGCGTGCGCAGCGGCTCCGCCACCGGCACGCCGGCACCGCATGCTTCGGAGTCACCGAGCGGCGCGATCACCTCCCACAGCATCGCCTCGAGCTTTGCTGTTCCTGCAGCACCGTCCGGGTCGAAGATACGCATCGAGTAGAAGTCTTTCTCGGGGTCCAGTTCGACCTTTGCGCCGTTGCTGTCGCAAAGCGGCGAGATCCGGCTGCCCGGCGGCTCGGCGCCGATGACGCGGTCGAATGCGTCGCTCGGCACGACGGCGAGGTACTTTCCCTCCTGCACGGCGGGCGCCTTCGCCTGCAGCAGCTGCACCACAGCCGAATGAAGGTCCGGTGATGCGCCGGCCTGCGGCGGCGGCGGCGGCTGCGGCGCCGTCGGCTGTGGCTGCGCTGGCTGTGGCTGCTGCGGCGGTGCAAAATGCATCGTCGCGGCGGGCGGTGCGTAGGCCTGTTGCTGCGCGACTGGCTGCGCGTACGCGTGCTGCTGGGGGGGCGAAAAGGCTTGCGGCTGCGCGGCAAGCGGCACCAACGGCGCGCTGTGCTGCTGCGCGAGCGGCGGCGCGTGTGGTGACGCCTGTGGCGGCTGGTAGTGCGGCTGCGGTTGAGCCTGAAACTGTATTTGCGGCTGCACCTGCGGCTGCACCTGCTGCTGCATCGGCTGCTGCATCTGCGGCTGCATCGGCTGCAGGTACGGCTGCACCTGCTGCTGCATCGGCGGCTGCACCTGCTGCTGCATCGGCTGCTGCATCTGCGGCTGCATCGGCTGCACGTACGGCTGCACCTGCTGCTGCATCGGCGGCTGCACCGGCGGCTGATGCGACTGCGGTTGCATGTGCGGCAGCGTGTGCGGCTGCTGCGGTTGTGGCTGCGCAAAGGTGGGCGGTGGTTGTGGCGCCGAGGGTCCCGGTGAAGACGCTGCTGCCGGCCATCCGCCGCCGCACGACCAATCCTTCGTCACCCTGGACGACGACGCTGCCGCCGTCACGGTGTCCTCAACCATGGCCTCAGCCGCAGCCGCGGCAGCCGGCGGCGGCGGGCGCGTCGCTCTGCTGCGAAGGAGGGAGGCGAGCGCAACATGGCCCCCTTTCTCGGCAAGGTCGGCGGCCGTCTTGCCCTTTGGGTTGACCGGGGTGGTCAACGCGCCCCTGTTTAGCAGGGTGTTTGCAAGCGAGGCGTGGCCTTTGGCGGCAGCGCAGTGCAGCAGAGTATAGCCTGTGTACATCCCCTTATCCAGTTGCTGGTTGAGAAGGTCAGGTTTTGACTTGAGGGCTTCAAGCACCACCGACTCACTTCCGTTGAGGGCGGCCTGGTACGGACCCTGGTCCCCCATCGTGCTCACACAGGGTTTTCCGGAGGGCGCGCGAGAAAAGAAATCCTGGCCCGCGGTCATGAGCGAGAAGCGGCGAGAGACTGCGAAGAGAGATAGGAAGAGGCAGACTCCCTAGGGTGGGCGACGGCTAGCGCATCACACACCTCTCCTTAAAATCCCTGTGTGGTGGCGGCGTGCCGTCCTC
>Ga0115008_10002821_pt1 | contig 14411 bp, 10 predicted proteins | sample FraStrMetagenome_FD_87164 | JGI IMG/M metagenome (GOLD analysis project Ga0115008, IMG submission 87164) | Marine eukaryotic phytoplankton communities from Arctic Ocean - Fram Strait ARC3M Metagenome | ecosystem: Environmental > Aquatic > Marine > Oceanic | place: Fram Strait | collected...
ATCTTTAATGATTGGTTCTGTTTTTTTCTCTAAATCATTTTTATATTTAGTGATAAAAACCTTGTTCTTACTTTTTTCAGCAACCCTATTTAATAATTTTATAGCAATTGCTGTTTCTTCTATTAGTTCGTTATTGTAGGCATTCCAAGCATTTCTCTTTGCGGTGTTTACCGTTTTTTTTGCTTCTTTCTCTAAAATTAGTATTTCTTCTTCAGAATCTACAAAGCGTAAAGTTTCTCCAGAGTCTGTTTCTAGTTCAAAATCTAAAATCCATTCTCGCATTTTCTCTACACAATCAAAGTCTTTTTCCCATTTCAGTCTTTCTTTACCTTTATACCTTTCGTGAGATCCAGAAGTTGAATGTCCTTGAGGTTGTGTCAATTCTTTTACATGAATTAAAACGGGTACATGTTGTTCTCTAGCTATTATTGCTGCTTTATTATATATATCGACTAATTGTACATAATCCCAACCATCTACTACTATAATTTCATACCCATTAGCTTCATTTTCTCTTTGAAAACCCTTTAAGACTTCAGAGATACTTTCTTTTGTAGTTTGATGTTTAGCATGCACGGAAATTCCGTATTCATCATCCCAAACGCTAATTATCATCGGAACTTGCAGAACACCAGCTGCGTTTATTGTTTCAAAAAACAAACCTTCACTAGTACTTGCATTTCCAATAGTTCCCCAGGCAACTTCATTTCCTTTGTTAGAAAAATTAGTTTTATGCTGCACACTTTTTTCGTTTCTGTAAATTTTAGATGCTTGCGCTAAACCTAATAAACGAGGCATTTGAGCAGCTGTGGGAGAAATGTCAGCGCTGGAATTGTATTGCTCTGTAAGGTTTTTCCAGCTACCGTCTTCGTTTAGACTGTGTGTCGCGAAATGACCACCCATTTGCCTTCCAGCAGACATTGGTTCTATTTCTATATTTGTATGAGCATACAGGCCTGCAAAAAATTGTTGTGCTGTAAGTTCACCAATAGCCATCATAAAGGTTTGATCTCTGTAGTATCCCGATCTAGAATCACCTTTTTTAAAAGCTTTTGCCATTGCTAATTGTGGCACTTCTTTTCCGTCTCCAAAAATACCAAATTTAGCTTTTCCAGTTAAAACTTCTCTTCTACCAAGTAAACTACATTCTCTACTAATTTTAGCAATTTTATAGTCGTTTAAAACTTCTTCTTTAAAATCTTTAAAAGAAAGTTCTTTTTTATCTTGAATCAGGGTTTTTTGCGACATTATTTTCTTGGTTTGGAATTTTGCAAAGTTAGTTTTTTTAGTTGATATTTAGAAATATAAATACATGTATTAAATATTCTTCAATAAAAACAATTTAAAATATGTTTTTATTACGAATAATGTAATAAAGGTTCTGTTAGTTTTGAGTATTTAATTTTTTAGAAGAAACCTCTCTTAAAAAAATTATAAATACTATTTACATCACCAGTAAAAGTAAACCTTATATTTTGTGCATAGGAGGCTTGTGAAATCTCCCAACCATTATTTGAGTAGAGAGGAAAATAGATTTCAAAAATATTATGTACAAAGTTTAATCTAACTCCATTTTCATATCCAAAGAAGAGCCGTTCTTTTTTGTTTTTTAGAAAGGCAACATCTTGGTAAAACTCTATCCAGCGCCATAAGCCAATACTAGAATTTAAAGACAACATATATTGATTAGCAAACCTTGTTGGTAAAACAGATTTAAAACCACCTTCTGTTATAATATATTGCTGACTAAAAATACCGGAGTCTTCTGAACGACCATAATACCTTAACTCGAATAAATAATCATTTGCGCGGTCTAAACCAAAGCTAAAATAATCTCCTTCAGAATTATTTTTAAGAAAGGCACCTGCAAACACCCTAAAGTCTAATTGTGTATCTGTAGAGGTTAGTTTTCTATACCTAAAATCTGCAGAAAATTTAGAAAAGTTTTTAGCAATCTCTGTATTGACGTTAAAGCGAGTTTCTTCTATAATATCTGGGTTAATGTAGTTGTAACTTAAACTAAGCACACTATAATTATCTTGTTCTGTTTTGGCAGTTACTGGAAGAATTTCTTTATCTATATGTACTATCTTGGCGCTAATAAATTTATTAGTAGCATCTCTTAAAGATTTTCTTTTAAATTGAAGACTCACATATGGTATTAAAGAACTATAAGATAATCCTGGTGCATATTGAAGCGTGTTTCCAGCAATACCATATGAAATTTTATAGATATCTGTATCTTCAAAAAATTGATTATATAGTATAGAAAAAGAGCCATTTACCTTGTTACTTTTGGTTGCGTAACCGGGTAGGAATTTAGCTATCAAATTTCTTTTTATTAAGGGCTTGTTGTGTAATTTTACACCCAAAATTAGGCCATCGTAATAGTTATAGCTAAATCTAGGTTGATAGAATACTTGATTATAATTGGGTGTTTTTGCATCTTTTATAAAAGAAAACTTTAATGGTTTATTGAAGAATTTTTTATTTGTATTGTAATAGTTGTTTAAAGTATTGTACTCCGGATATATCTTTTCATAATTTAAAACTAATTGATCAAATACACCTTTAGGAGTTGTAATAGTTAGTGTGTCTTTAATATTAGAAAACCATTTTTTGTAAGTTATCTCATTATTTTTTAAACCGTATAATGCAATTGGGGTAGTAATGTTACGTTTGTTTTTAATGGTGACTTTTAAACTATCTTTTGTTTTTTTTACTTCTTCGATAGCATAATCTATTTTCTTATTTGTCTTAATGTAGTCTTTGAAAAACCATTCAATATCTTTATCTGTATTTTGAGTTAAGATCTCTTTAAAGTTAGAAATTTCGGAAATAATAAGTTTATTTTTCTGATAAAACTCTTTGATACTTTTGTTTAATACTTCCTCACCTAAATAACCTTTTAAGTAATTAAAACCTAAACCAGCTTTGTACTTACTAACAATTTTTCTATTAAAATTAGAGAGTGAATCGGCAGTTGTATTTAAAGATTGGTCTAGAAATTGTCTAGCTGTAAATTGATATACAAAAGGGTACTTGTCATTAAATTTTAATTTAGAGATTTGAGATCTTTTTAAAAGCCAAGTGTCAGCTGCTTTTCCTAAAAGTTTCATTTCTGGATAAAATTTATTTACATACTCTATCATTAAATAGTTCTGCAGTCCATCAATCAACCAGTAATTTTTTCTTTCATTTAAGAGTAGGGTTTGTTTTAAATATTTTCTTGATAATACTTTAAATAGGTTTAAATCATGGTTAAAAACATCTGAAAAAGGTCTAATAAAACTAGGTAATTGATTTAAACCATAAACCGGATTTTTACTCCGCATTACTTCATCTATTAATATTTTGTTGATAGGTAAAACGCCTAAATATGCCGTCAAAAACTGTAACTCTCTGTTTAAAAGATTTTCAGTTAAACTAGTACTTACTTCTTCTTCTAATATATTTGTCTGTATTTCATGAGTGTCTGTTTTGAACTTTCTAAATGTATTTATTTTTTGAATATCTACAAGCACATCTTTTTCATTTTCCCCAGATAGATGAAAGGAATTTTGAGTTTTATCACTTTTTTTTATCTGTTTTAAACTACCTGTTAAGTAAAGTTGTTTAGGTGTTTTGAGGTCAATATTAAATGTAGTATAATCTTCAAATAGATCATCTAAATTTAAATTGCTCATTAATTGCCAACCTTGGTTGTAAATTGCAGGTGTTATATACCAGTATCTTAACCTATAACCATTTTTATAAAAACCATAACCTGTATACTTAGCATTCGGTATTTTTATAATATAAGTAATGTTTATAGTAATACTTTCATTGGGTTTTATTGCCTTTTCTAAAAATAACTGAACAATATCCTTTCTGTTTTTTAGCTCTTTATATAATATGTTATTATGGTTTACCGAGATGTTTTTTATTTTAGAGGATCCAAGATCCTCTTCTTTTGCAAAATATAAATCTTTTCTAAAATCTTCAATAAACCTTTTAGAGAGTGGTGTTTTTCTATCTTTAAAACTATTTGCCCAATTGTGGAGATAAATATGATTTAAAGTTTCTTTTGAATTATTGTAGTATATAATTTCTTGCTGAACATTTAAACTATTTGTATTTGTGTTTAAAGTTGCTTTAATATTTATTTCATTTTGTTGCGCAAAACTAATATTAGTAAATAAAAGTAGTAGTGTTAATATGTAGCGTGTTTTTCTCAAATAAATTATAATCTAGATGGTATTAAAATTTAAAATTCCCCCACAAATTTGAGGGAAATCAATATTAAGGAATTAGAAGTTAGGCTTGAATTGGTACTTAGCGTAAAATTTATTAATATGCTCTAGCGCTTCATCTGCAGTATCTACAACTCTGAACAAGTTTAAATCTTTTTCGCTAATATTTCCTTCTTCTAAAAGTGTGTTCTTTATCCAATCTAAAAGTCCTCCCCAAAATTTTGTTCCAACTAATACAATTGGAAAACGTCCAATTTTATTTGTTTGAATTAATGTTATTGCTTCAAAAAGCTCATCCATGGTTCCAAAACCACCGGGCATCACAATAAATCCTTGCGAATACTTCACAAACATTACTTTTCTTACAAAAAAGTAATCGAAATCTAAACTTTTTCCTCGGTCTATCCAAGGGTTATCATGTTGTTCAAAAGGTAACTCTATATTTAATCCAACAGAAATCCCCTTTCCTTTATGTGCTCCTTTGTTACCAGCTTCCATAATCCCTGGACCACCACCAGTAATAACTCCGTAACCGTTTTGTGTTAATTTAAAAGCAACTTCTTCTGCCAGTTTATAATAAGGATGATCTGATTTTGTTCTTGCAGAGCCAAATATAGACACACAAGGACCAATTTTACTTAGTTTTTCGTAGCCTTCTACAAATTCTGCCATTATTTTAAAAATAGCCCAAGAATCGTTTGTTTTAATTTCGTTCCAAGTTTTTGTTTGTAATTTTTCCTTTATTTTTCTATCATCGTTCGTCATAATCTAAGTATTTTAAGCTAATTTATTTTATAAAATTTGTTTGCTAATTTAGTTATTTTTTAAGAAATGAATAATTAGATTGGGGTTTTTTCAATTAAGATATCAACCTAAGGAAATTATATTTAGTAATACCCTTTTTATTTATTAATAATTTAATAATTCAAGATATTTTGAAGGCTATTGGGATTTGTTACTGAAAAACGAAACGAAATTTACACTTAACGATTATAAAAAAGTAAATAAAAAGATAGATAGATATACAGAGAATTTAGTTTCGAAAGAAATATTAAGAAATGAAAATAGTCAAATTAATAGAGTATCTCAAAAGTTTTTTTTAATATTTAAAGGATTGTCAATTAAAATTAAATTTATAGGATATTTTCATTTAACGGAGATTATTGCTAAGAATTAGACAGAATTCAAAAAGTTCGAAGAAGATGTTTTTAAAAACGAAAAATATTTTAATCTGTTACAGATAAACGATTAAAGTAATTTTTTTAAAAATTTAGCGGTATAACTCTTTTTATGTTTTGATACTTCTTCAGGAGTTCCTGTAACTAATATTTTGCCCCCTTTTTTTCCGCCTTCCATACCTATGTCGATAACATAATCTGCTAATTTTACAACATCTAAATTATGCTCTATAATTAATACGGTATTGCCTTTTTCTGCAAGCTCATTTAAAACATTCATTAATACTCTAATATCTTCAAAATGAAGTCCAGTAGTAGGTTCATCAAGAATATAAAAGGTATTTCCTGTATCTCTTTTAGACAACTCTGCGGCCAATTTTATCCTTTGGGCTTCACCACCAGAGAGTGTGGTAGATTGCTGTCCTAGCGTAATGTAGCCTAAACCAACATCTTTAATAGTTTTTAGTTTTCTATGTATTTTAGGAATCTTAACGAAGAAGTCTGTTGCATCTTCAATAGTCATGTTTAAGATATCTGAAATAGATTTCCCTTTATAACGAATTTCTAAAGTCTCTCTATTAAAGCGTTTTCCTTGGCAGGTTTCACACTCTACTTGAACGTCTGGTAAAAAATTCATCTCTATTACTCGAACACCACCACCTTGGCAGGTTTCGCATCTGCCGCCTTTTACATTAAAAGAGAATCTTCCGGGTTTATATCCACGAATTGCAGCTTCAGAAGTCTTTGCAAATAAACTTCTAACTTCATCAAATGTTTTTGTGTATGTTGCAGGGTTTGAGCGTGGTGTTCTGCCAATAGGAGATTGATCGATATCGATCACTTTATCTACATACTCTAAACCTTCAATTTTTTTATAGGGCATTGGTTTTTTTACGCCTCTGTAAATATGAGCATTTAAAATGGGGTATAAGGTCCCGTTGATTAAAGTCGATTTTCCACTTCCAGAAACTCCAGTAACACAAATCATTTTTCCTAAAGGAAATTCAACTGAAATATTTTTTAGATTGTTACCAGATGCTCCAGAGAGTTTAATTGTTTTTCCGTTTCCTTCACGTCTTATTTTAGGAACTTCAATTTTTTTTCTACCCGTAATGTAATCTGCAGTTAATGTTTTTTGCTTTTTAAGTTCTTCGAAAGTTCCTGCAGAAACAATTTCTCCACCGTGTTTTCCTGCACCAGGACCAATATCAAAAACAAAATCTGCTTTTTCAATCATGTCTTGGTCATGTTCTACCACTAAAATAGAATTACCAATATCTCTTAGTTTTACCAAGGAGTCTATTAATTTTTCATTGTCTCTTTGGTGTAAGCCAATACTGGGTTCATCTAAAATGTATAATACACCAACCAGTTGAGAGCCAATTTGTGTTGCCAATCTAATTCTTTGAGCTTCACCGCCAGAAAGCGATTTAGAGGTTCTGTCTAGTGTTAAATAATCGAGACCAACATCCACTAAAAACTGTATTCTAGTTCTTATTTCTTTTAATATTTCTGAGCCTATTATTAATTGTTTTTTTGATAAATCTTTCTCAATATTTTGAAACCAATTAGATAGTTCAGTGATATCCATTTGCACTAAATCACTAATATTTTTATCTGTAATCTTAAAATGGAGTGCCGCTGTTTTTAATCTTTTTCCGTTACAAGAAGAACAGGTAACTTCATCCATAAAGCCTTTTGCCCAACGTTTTATTGAAGTACTTTCTGCATTGTTATACTGGCTATCTATAAAGGCAATAATTCCTTCAAAATCTATTTTATAATTTCTTCGAACACCAACAGTTTTAGATTCAATTTCAAATGATTCATTACCGCCATTTAAAATAATTTCTAGCGCTTCTTTTGGAATGTCTTTTATAGCGTCTGTTAATTTGAATTTATAACGTTCTGCAATATTTTCAATTTGTTTAAAAATCCAACTATTTTTCTGATCTCCCAAGGGTGTAATTCCTCCATTTTTTATTGAGATAGTATTGTCTGGAATTACCTTTTTTAAGTTGATTTCATTTGTTATTCCTAACCCATTACATCCATTACAAGCACCTTTTGGTGAGTTGAAAGAGAAGGTGTTTGGCTCAGGGTTTGGATATGCAATTCCAGTTGTTGGGCACATCAATTCTCTACTGAAATATCTAGGGTCATTGTCATCAACATCTATAACCATCAAGATATTATTCCCAGAATACAAGGCTGTTTTTATCGTTTCTTCAAGGCGTTTCTCTACAGATTTATTTATGGCTAGTCTATCAATTACAACTTCAATATCATGCATTTTGTAACGGTCAAGTTTCATGCCTTTTTCAATCTCTTGAATTTTGCCATCTACACGAACTCGTATAAAGCCTTGTTTAGATATTTGTTCAAAAAGCTCTCTGTAATGTCCTTTCCTAGATTTAATTAAAGGCGCTAAAACCGCTATTTTTTTACCATCAAAATCCTTTAAAATTAAATTTTTAATTTGTTCATCAGAATAACTTACCATTTTCTGATTGGTATTGTAAGAATATGCATCTGCCGCTCTTGCAAAAAGTAATCTTAAGAAATCATAAATTTCTGTTATAGTACCAACGGTAGAACGAGGACTTTTATTTGTTGTTTTTTGTTCAATAGATATCACAGGAGAAAGTCCATCAATTTTATCAACATCGGGTCTTTCTAATCCTCCTAAAAATTGTCTAGCGTACGCAGAAAATGTTTCAATATAACGTCTTTGCCCTTCTGCATAAATAGTATCAAAAGCTAATGAAGATTTTCCACTTCCGCTCAAGCCAGTAATTACAACTAGTTTTTCACGAGGAATTTTAACATCTATATTTTTTAAATTATGAACTCTTGCTCCGTAAACTTCTAAATATTCCTGGTCTTTCAAACGTGCTGTTTTTTGAGAAAAGCAAAGTTAATCAATCCTATTTTAATTTAACAGCCTTTCTAAGAACCTTTTATTAATCTTTTATTATTATTTTATCTTAAACCATCAGTAAATTTTAATTAAAAAAACAGCATAAAATAGTATCTTGCACTATATTTTAAGAAGAATGATAGATAGTATTAGGCATTTTTTTGAAAGACATGGGTTTGGTGTTTTTTCTAGATTAGCAGATAGGCTTGGGATGCGAGCTTTAAACGTACGTTTATTTTTTATTTATATAACTTTCTTTACCGTTGGTTTATCATTTGGTCTTTATCTTACAATGGCATTTGTTTTAAAGTTAAAAGACATGGTATACACGAAAAGAAGTTCAGTTTTTGATTTATAAAATATGATGATTGTAAAATCGAAAGTAGCCAAAATAGGTTCATTAGTAATCTCGAGTATTGTCATTGGTACCATTGGTTATATGTGGCTTTCTGGCTATAATTTTGTAGATGCTTTATATATGACCGTGATAACTGTTACTACAGTTGGTTTTGGAGAGCTTCAACCATTTTCACCAGAGGAAAAAATATTTACAATTTTTCTAATTTTAACAAGTATTACTATTTTTGGTTATGCAGTTTCTGCATTTTCAGAATATTTAGTTAGTGGTAAATTATTTGAACAACTTAAACATCGAAGAGTGGAAAAGCAAATAGGATATTTAAAAGGACATACGATTGTTTGTGGTTATGGTAGAAATGGTCAACAAGCAATATTAAAACTTGGAAATTATAATAAAGAGTTTGTTGTAGTCGAAAAGAAAAAAGAGATGATTGAGACTTTAGATACTCAGGATATTTTAAATATTGAGGGTGATGCTACTTTAGATGAGACATTACAAAAAGCAGGGATTGAAAAAGCATCTTTTTTAATTACGGCTTTACCATCAGATGCAGATAACCTTTTTGTGGTTTTAACAGCCAGTCAATTAAATAAAGATTGTATTATCATAAGCAGAGCAGGTAATGAATCTTCATATAAAAAATTAAAATTTGCTGGTGCAAATAATGTAATTATGCCAGATAAATTGGGTGGAGACCACATGGCTTCTTTAGTAACAACACCAGATGTTATAGAGTTCGTAGATAGATTAACTATAGAGGGTGAAACTACAGCAAATTTAGAGGAAATTTCGGTAAACGATTTACCAGAAAAATATATTAATAAAACTATTTTAGATCTTGATCTAAGAAAACAGACAGGTTGCACAGTTATTGGTTTTAGAAATCCGGATAAAGAGTATCTTATAAATCCAGAAGCAAATATAAAGTTGGTTGCTGATTCTCAGTTAATAGTTTTAGGAAGACCTGAGCAGATCATGAAATTAAGAGAAATTTTTTAAATAATTAAAATTTCACAGATAATAATTTCATTATCTTCTATAGTTATTTAAAGAAAAGTTCCTGTAAATTTACTTTTACCCCATAAAACTTGTCAAAAGAGCATTTTTTTATCATATTGCGGTAATTAAATAAAAACAAATCAAATTACATTATGAATAAAAAACTTCTTTCGTTGTTATTTTTAGCAACACCATTTTTTACATTCGCACAAGAAAAAGGTCTTGATCAACAGATTGATGAAGTATTTGGGAATGCAACTGGATGGTTTGTAGATATTATTTTTTATCAGATTCCTTTTTCAGATACAGTTAGTATTTATTGGGTTTTATTTCCACTAATTTTAGGAGCGTTGTATTTTACTTTCTACTTTAATTTTATAAACTTTAAAGGTTTTGTTACCTCAATAAATATTGTTAGGGGTAAATATGATGAGGTCGAAGGAATTGGAAAGAAAGGTGTTGAAGTTTCATATAGTGTTTCTACAACTGCCGAAGGTGATAATCCAGATACTATTAGGGTAGAAGGACATCAAGGAGAGGTTACACATTTTCAAGCGTTAACGGCAGCTTTGTCAGCAACAGTAGGTTTAGGTAATATTGCAGGTGTCGCAATTGCTGTATCTATTGGTGGTGCAGGTGCTACTTTTTGGATGATTGTTGCAGGTTTCTTAGGGATGGCATCAAAATTTGTAGAATGTACATTAGGTGTAAAATATAGAGATATTGAGTCAGACGGAACGGTTTATGGAGGTCCGATGTATTATCTAACTAAAGGATTAAAGAATAAAACATTAGGTAAAATATTAGCAGCTTTGTTTGCAGTTTTTGTAATTGGAGGTTCTTTTGGTGGAGGAAACATGTTTCAAGTGAACCAAGCATTTCAATTAGTAGAAAATATTACTACGCCAGTTGGTGGAGTCTCATTTTTACATGGTAAAGGATGGTTATTTGGTTTAGTAATGGCTGTTTTAGTTGGTATTGTAATTATTGGAGGTATTAAGAAAATAGCTAAGGTAACTGATAAGATTGTTCCTTTCATGGTTGCAATTTATGTAGCAGCTTCACTTTTTGTTATTTTTTCAAATTATAATATGATTGGTGATGCTTTTGCTCAAATTTATAATGGTGCATTTAGCCCAGAAGGAGTTGCCGGGGGTGCTGTAGGTGTTTTAGTTCAAGGGTTTAGAAGAGCTGCTTTTTCAAATGAGGCGGGTATTGGTTCTGCTTCTATTGCACATTCAGCAGTAAATACAAAATATGCGGCAAGTGAAGGTTTGGTTGCTTTATTGGAACCATTTATAGATACGGTTGTAGTTTGTACAATGACTGCTTTGGTATTAATTATTACAGGAAATGTAACCGCAGAGAACGCTTCTTTAAATGATGCACAAGCAATTTTATTAACTTCTGGTGCATTTGAATCTGCAATTTCTTGGTTCCCTTACGTTTTGACTATTGCAGTAGTTTTATTTGCATTTAGCTCTATGATATCTTGGTCATATTATGGTTTTCAAGGATGGGCATATCTATTTGGTAGATCTAAAAGAATGGAATACGCATATAAAGTAATCTTTTGTATTTTCGTAGTAATTGGTGCAGCAGCAAGTTTAGGTTCTGTAATTGGTTTCTCAGATGCAATGGTTTTTGCAATGATGGTTCCAAACATGATTGGACTTGTTCTTTTAGCGCCAAAGGTAAAAGAAGAATTGATAAAATATAAAGATGCTATCAAAGCTTCAAAAGCATAAACATATATAATGAACATATTTAAATCCCATTTCTGGTACCATAAAAGCCAAAGAAATGGGATTTTTATTTTAATACTGTTAATTGTTATATTTCAATTTATTATTGTGTTTGTTGATTTTTATTCTGAAGAAAAAGTAAATATAGACACGCCTAAAGTTATAGCATTTCATCATCAAATAGATAGCTTAAGAAAAATTAACTTAGAAAATAAAAGGCTAAAAATTTTTCCATTCAACCCGAATTATATTACAGATTATAAAGGTGCGCAGTTAGGGATGTCTTTAGTTGAAATAGATAAGCTTTTAGCATATAGAAAAACTGGTAAATTTATCAACTCAAGAAAAGAATTCCAGAAAGTAACAACAATTTCAGATGCTCTTTTAAACAGTATCTCACCATATTTTAAATTTCCGAACTGGGTTGTCGAAAGAAATCAAAATATGCAATTATCAACTTCTCGAGATACGCGTTTGTTTGCTAAAAAATCAAAGTATATATTAACATCAACAGATATAAATTTAGCGGTTAAAGAAGATCTAAAAACTATCAATGGAATAGGAGAGAAGCTTTCTGAAAGAATTATTAAGTATCGTTCTAAATTGCAGGGTTTTTCTACACTTAATCAACTCTACGAAGTATGGGGTTTAGATACAGAAGTAGTAGATAAATTGCTACTTGTTTTTAAGGTTATAAATTTACCAAATATCAAAAAAATTAATTTAAATACAGTGTCTTTTAGAGAATTACTTAAAAACCCTTACTTAGATTACGAATTGTGTAAGAAAATTTTCGAATACAAAGATGAGGTTGCTGAGCTGCAAGATATTTCAGAATTAAAAAATATCATTGGTTTTCCTTTAGACTTGTATGATAGAATAGTCTTATATTTGGTGGCTGAATAAATAACTCAAATTCACATCAAATGAGTAGTATGTATTTTACTGAGGAGCATGAGGCTTTTCGTTCTAGTTTTAAAGATTTTTTACAAAAAGAAGTAGTTCCGTTTATTGATAAATGGGAAAAAACAGGTACCATTGAAAAATTTATTTGGAAGAAGTTTGGTGAAATGGGTTATTTCGGACTTTGTACTCCAGAGGAATACGGTGGTTTAGATTTAGACTTATTTTATACAGTGATTTTTTTAGAGGAATTACAAAAAATAAATTCTGGAGGATTCGCTGCTGCAATATGGGCACATGAATTTCTGGCAATGACCCATTTGAATAAAGAAGGAACTGAATTTATCAAACAAAAGTATCTTATACCAAGTGTAGAAGGAGAAAAAGTGGGTTGTTTATGTGTTACAGAGCCTTTTGGTGGAAGTGATGTTGCAGGGATGCGATCTACAGCAATTAAAAAAGGCGATAAATATATTTTAAACGGTTCCAAAACTTTTATAACAAACGGAGTTTATTCAGATTACTTAATAGTTGCTGCAAAGACAGATCCTTTAGATAAGTATAAAGGTATTAGCATTTTTGTTGTTGATAGAGAGGCCGCCGGTATTACCGCAACTAAACTAGATAAGCTAGGTTGGAGGGCTTCTGATACGGCAGAACTGGCATTTGATAATGTAGAAATTCCTATAGAAAACTTAATGGGAGAAGAAGGAAAGGGGTTTCCTTATATAATGCAGCATTTTGCTTTAGAGCGCTTAATAATGGGTGTTAATGCACATGCAAGAGCCGACTTTGCCTTAAATTATGTTGTCAATTATATGCAAGAAAGAGTTGCTTTTGGGAAATCTTTAGATAAATTTCAAGTTTTAAGGCATAAAATTGCTGAAATGGCTAGTAAAGTGGATATGTGTAGAGAGTACAATTATTCAATTACTAAAAGATTAGATCAAGGTGCTTATGTTGTAAAAGAGGCAAGTATGTCTAAATTATTATCAACAAAAATGGCAGATGAAGTTATTTATGATGCACTGCAGTTATTAGGAGGTTATGGCTATATGGAGGAATACCCTTTAGCGCGTTTATCAAGAGATAGCAGGTTGGGCCCAATTGGAGGTGGAACTTCGGAAATATTAAAAGAGATCATTGCAAAAATAGTAATTGATAATAAAGAGTACAAGCCAGCAACTTAGCTCTTTAGGCTTCCTTGTGAACTAAAAACTAAAAACTAATTGCCATTTCATAATTTGTAATTATATTTGCAGTCCAAAAAAGGAAACCAATAGTTTAATTACTATTCAAAAATATAAAGATACTATGAAGGGAGGTGCCAACTCATGTTAATTATACCAATTAAAGAAGGAGAGAATATCGATAGAGCTTTAAAGCGTTACAAAAGAAAATTTGATCGTACAAAAACGATGAAAAACTTGCGTGCTAGAAAGAACTTCACCAAACCTTCTGTAGCAAATAGAGCGCAAAGAATTAAAGCTTCTTACGTACAAGGCTTAAGAACCAAGGAAGAAGTAGGTTAGAAATAACTTATATTCCATAATATAAATCTCGTAACACGAATTAGTGTTACGAGATTTTTTGCGTTTAATTTTAGTAACTTTGAAAGAAACATTTAAAAAGTATTGATAGCTAATAATTATATAACACCTTTCTTAGAATATCTTTTGTTGGAAAAAGGCTATTCTAGGCATACTATAACGGCTTATAAAACAGATCTTATAGCTTTTAAGGATTTTTGCGAAGTAGTTTATGATCAAGATAGCTTGGTAAGTGTAAATTACGTGCAGGTAAGAAGTTGGGTAGTCAGCTTGATAGATGCAGATATTGCTAACAATACTGTGAACAGGAAGGTTAGTTCATTAAAGTCTTTTTATAAGTTTCTTCAAAAAACAGGACTAATAGAAATAAATCCACTTGCCAAGCACAAAGCGTTAAAAGTATCAAAGAAAGTACAAGTACCTTTTACATCTAAAGAAATTAATCAAGTCATTTTAAATATTAATAAAAATAAAGATTTTGACTCAATTAGAAATAAGTTATTAGTAGAATTATTGTATTCAA
>Ga0115008_10002823_pt1 | contig 14408 bp, 18 predicted proteins | sample FraStrMetagenome_FD_87164 | JGI IMG/M metagenome (GOLD analysis project Ga0115008, IMG submission 87164) | Marine eukaryotic phytoplankton communities from Arctic Ocean - Fram Strait ARC3M Metagenome | ecosystem: Environmental > Aquatic > Marine > Oceanic | place: Fram Strait | collected...
ATCCTGTTTGAATGGTCACAAATTTAAAACTATTTGGACAGACCGCGCTGTTTACTTTCACAAGTTTTATTATACAGTATTTTCAGTAAGTTAACCCTTGCGTGGAAAGTGACCAATAAGTTGTCTAGTTGAATTTCGCTAAAAATGGCTGAGCGAAGCGAAGCAAAAAGCGCGAAGCGAAGCTTCGCAACAAAAATAAAAATTTGAAATATTTTGATGCGAAGCTTCGCTTCGTGCTTTTAGCTTCGCTTCGCTCAGCCATTTTTAGCCAAACTGAATCGGACAACTTATAGGTCACTTTTCCCGCAAGTTTTAAACGTGCAAAATTTAAGAAATTTTTCACCATTGCCTGAGCTCTTTGCAGAGCGAGTCCAAAGATTGGGATCATGTCTGAAACGTGCACTCTGAATATTCCTTCCCACTTTCCGATTTGTGGAACAAGCTCCGCGCCATTTTCGCTCTGCTGCAAGCTGACGATCGCTAAATGTTCCTGGTTGATCGTGTTCCAAATTTGCATGAGCTGTTTTCTTCGTGCCTCAACGAGCGCTGACTGCAGTCGCAATTTTGTGTGTTCCACAAGCTTTGAATGATTCTTCAAAGCGCGCTCAAACCTCAAAAGTGTTGCCTGTGCGACTTGCAGGTTCTTGCGCAATTTATGCCAGCTTTCTTGTTTATTGCGTGGCGCCCGGTCCAATTTTTGGACCGTCTCCTGTGCTTCAAGCACCAGGCGGTTAATGCGAGTCAACGCAGTCGAGCAGATCATTGCTACCATGTGGTACAAGTTCTGCAGAGCGTCAGCCAGTTCCAAATGGCAAAGAGTTGACGCTGTTTTCAAGTTGAGAATTAGTTTTAAAATGAATAAAAAAGTTTTAAGCAGAAAAATACTTCTCAACTCTTCCTTTTTCGAAGCTTTCAAAAAGCCAGCCCTTGGGCAGATACGGCAGAAAGTTAAGATCTTTCATCTCCTCAAATAGAGACGAAACTGCCAAGATGGGCTGCGCCAGCTCCACCTCCGACAAAATGTGATTTCTGCTTAGAAGAGTACGGTGGAGTGAAACGCGCGCGCCATCGGAAAACTGTCTCCAGGCGTGGAAGCCTTTCATCTTCTTGAAGTTTCGGAAGAATTTTACTTTCTGCAGCGATTTGAATTTTCTGTATTGCTCCGCCCAAGCGGCGAGAGTGAGGAACTCCGCGTCGTCGGGCGACGAGTAAAGAACGCCATGGTTCGAAAAGAGCCAGAACTCGGATGATGAAATCACGTCCGGAACTGTTTCTAAGACGAGGATTTTAGAAGCTTCTTTAGTTTACAGCCATAAAAATATGACGGCGTACTTTTTGTTATTTGTAATCCTTTCCTATATCATAATGATTTGAAAGCACTTCACCGATCGGGAACTTTCTCTTCAAAAACGCAAAACCAATTTGTTTCTGGAAGCCAGCTCTTGTGAATAGCTTGAAGCATTCCATTCCGTCATGGCCTGGCTTTAAAGTTTGAGGAGATTTTCTACCACCGCCCATTCGTCTTCTCAGACACTAAAGCAATTTAAAATGCCAACTTTCAACCTTTTCATTCGGTTTGGAAATCCGAGATTTGTAAATAAACTTACATCGGCAGCTTTCGAAGGTGTCAGATCATCGGGAAACAATGGCGGAAGTCGATCGCCAGCGGCGCGTTCGGCTGCACTCTGCTGTTCAGGCTGACTCAGGCTTACACCAGCAGCTTCAACCATAAGTTTGAGTGACTGAAATATGGTGTAAGTCGCAAACAAATATATTTCAAATTTGACAAATCAGCGGTCCTTTGAATCAATATTTGTGAACCGCGCGACAATTCAATAATTGCGATAATTTGCATATGCTCTCAAAGCGTGTTAATACGCGTGAATAAACATGCTACTTGGTAAGTTTCTAACCTGCTCCCAAGGTGTTTCGAACTCGGCATATTCTGCAGCAACGCTTTTGTGGGGCCGACATTTTGTCTCTTTCGATTTCGATAAAAACTCTATCGACCGCGTTTTTATAGAGGTCGTAGAGTTTGATAAATATGTTATTTTCTCTATCTTGATAGTTTCTTGGCCCTTTCCTGGCAGCTGCTTCCTCAAGCTGTGAGAGTTTGACTTGTCCGACGGTGTTGACAGGTTCATATCTGCTTTTAACCGCGTCAAGGCTTTTCGCGAGAATTGAAGTTTTTGGGTAATTCCGCACTCTCTGCTTTCCTGTCGGCATTCTTTTTACTTCTGTTTTTTTCGTTTATTTATCTCCAATTGAGCATAATTTTCTCGTCTTTCTTGTCGTCGGCGCAATAACTGATCTCTAACAAAAACAAACACACTCCCCTCGAGGCATGTTCTAGAGAAAATCGTTCTTTTTTTCCTCTGAGAGCCTCTGAGAGCTGCGCGAAACTACTAACTCGATCCAAATCTAAACAAAAGCGAACGTAACGCGCCAAAATTTGCGCTACGCTCCAGTATTTTCTTGCTTTGATAGGCCCTTGAGTGCTCTCCTCTTGCTACTGTCGTTTCTTCGCAAGCTTTCGAGGGTTGATTCACCGGTTTTTGTTTTACATAATGCAGGTCTAATTGATGATTTACAGTTTTGATTGATTTTGAATAAGCATTCAGGAAGCTGTCTTAGAATAATGGTAACCATGGAAATTGGTGAGTTATTGGAGCTACGGGAATCCATCATTGCGCAGTAAAAATTATTATTTTCATAAATCTGTAAAAACCTGACCAAGCAAATAAATAAAAATAATTTTATCAAATGCCGGAGATACAATTTAGCTCTTTATAAACTCAAGGATGCTTGATCAGTTGACAATTGTCTCGTTCAAAACCACAAAAAACAAGATATCTCAAAATGGAAAATGATAGCTTCGAAATAGAAACAAAGCTTAATCTTGCTGTACTAAATGACAGCGACGAAGAGGGAACCGCTTTCGATAATGAGGCGAAATCAGAATCGGAGTACTCTTCCGGAACAACCCTCCAGACAGTTTATGACAGAGAAAGGGAGCCATTCACTCACATTATTGAGGGCGTTCTAAATCAGATAGAAGTTCAGGATATGAGTCAAAATAATAACGAATTATTTCATCAAACTAGAAATAACTTTTATAAAATTTAACATCCAAAGATTAGAGCGCCAAGCTGGAACACATGAAGCAGAATTTAAAAGAAAGTCTTGTTTCTCCAGACGAAATAGCGGAAATTCCTGGAAGCGAAGAAATTGAGGTCCAGGCGGTGAAGACTGCTGAGAAGCTGAGAGACATAAAGCAAGTTATCTTCGAAGTCCAATCCCAAGCCGAAACGCGTGCAGCTGCGTTTAATAAAGGCTCAGAATAAATTACTTTTATTATATCAAATATCAAACTTCTATTCTAAATGAGTCTTGAAATCGAAAAGCGTTTCGTCGAAATCTTCGACAATCAGAGCAAACGATTTGAGAAAATTCAAAAAGAAAATTTCGAAAAAATTGCGAATCAGACAACTGATCTGTCGATGAGGATCGCGACTTTTTCCGACTTTCTAGCTAAAATGGAAGCGAGTTTAAACGAAAGTCGCTTGAAAGAAAGGCAGAAAAGGCAGCAGTTGAGGCTGATGGCGACGCTCTTTGGTGAACCGCTTGGACTTTCTGACCCAGCTATTGTAAAGGACAAACAATTTGGACTTTCCAGCGGACGAGGAGGGGATTTGCCACGGTTGGACTACTCGACCTGGCAGCCTGCGCTTCTTGAGGACCCGGAACCTTTTGTCGAAGTAGATTTTCAAAAGCCCTTCGTTGTTCGTGGGTTACTTTTGAGGTACTTCCTGATAGCTATTTTCTTCTAACTTTTCAGGTCGGAAAAAGGAGATCACTACGCGAATCTTTGTATGATCAAAGACGTCAAAATCGAGTTCTACGACCTCAGTTCCGCCAGAAAATCGTACCACGAGGGGAAATGGCTAGTCGGCAACTCGACTATCGGTCAAACACAACTTGTAAGTTTGCCCTATCCTTTCAAGGGAATGGGTATTCGCGTCTTCCTACGCGGCAGTTTGTTCATGAAATGTTCTATGGAGATTCTGGGCGACCAGGTGAACCTTGGCGAGGAGCTCGACCTTGACACTGGTATCTACAAAAAGCGCACAGTGGATAACAACAGAACAAGTCACATGATACAACCGTCATTTTTAACCGGTGTCCGAATCCGGATCTCATTTTTGACCGACGAGTCGTGCAAAATCAGGCAGTTCTCATTCTTCGCAAACGACAAAAACAACAAGTCAAAGCTTATTGCGACTTTCAAGGCACCAAAAATGACGAACACGTGGGTGACATATGCTTTCCCTACAGTAGTCAGTACTTGGTCCGTTCAGGTAACAAAAATTTGCTTGTATAGAGCGCTTTTATCGATAATTGAAGGTTGAGCCAAAAATTGATTTCCAAATCGGATCAGATGTAGTTGTTCGCGTCAAATACCAGTTTCTTGGCTACTACGACAAAGGATACTCAGAAACAACAGAAGATTCCATCAAATTTGCAACATCGCAATGAAAATGTTTATTCTCGCTTATATTTTTGAAAATCGATAATAAAAGATTTTTCTTTAAATATCAGCAACAATGAAGGGAGAGAAGATTCGAATTTTGTTCTTTAAAATTTGATGATTAGATAGTTAAGCAATGTTATTATAGTTACCGATGGTTTGCTCGGCATGTTTGATTTTGAATCGTCAACCAGTGGGACAAAAGGATCTTCTACTGATCGCCCGGTTCGTGTCGAAACAAGCTGGCTTTTAATAGTTGATTGTGAGAACGTAGGATTTAATCCGCTGAATGTCGGATTCAGTGACGAATGAGTTAATTCTGATAAGATGCTCTGCACTGAACAAATTTTTCCAATGCTGTATCACTGACAGCCTGTCAGTGACAGGTCAAGAAATTATTACCAGTTGCCGGTCGCAGGGGAAGAGAATCAACAATGACATGCATGATTTCATCGCACATCATCTTGTTATTCTGCCTTTCTGTAGACTGAGTTCTTGATGACTCTGTCCATGTTCGCAAAGTGCTCTCGTAGCTTCTCGTTGTTGTTATTGCAGATCCAAATGATCGCGAAGCTGTCCCGCAACCGATGCTATAGCTTGCTGTGTCGGCGATATCAGTTAAATCAAACTTTGGCAGCGGAGCATTTATACAAGCTCGAGCGCTTTCAATTAAGTTATCTTGAAAATGCGATCGATGAAAATGCTTACCTCGGGTGAAGAGGATTTTCCCGATCTATTGCCGAGGAATTCCCAGATACTTTGTCATCAAAGCAACAACAAAACTTGCGGAAAAATTTCATTTGATAATGTTGCTTTCTTCCGCGGATAATTGTTGTTGATTGCACTTATGCATGACAGATAAACAATCATTGAATTCTAGAAAATCGTAGTTATTGAGATCTTCCAAAAATCCAAGAAGCTATCGTGGTAAATATCGACCGCGGTTGTTGAAAGCAACCATGTTGTCCCCACGCGCTGATTGGCGGAGCGCGCCATTCTCAGCGAAATCTGTATCCAGAAGAGAAATGAATCGAGCCGTTCAGAGGATCAATAGACTGCCGAGAGTACGTAGTTTGCATTTTATATTGATCGTTGCGTGTATAGGCACATCTTAATCATTCTAATTATGTTTTTGCAAGTCATTATTTATTCAATTTAGCTTCCGAAATCAACATCACCGCCAGATTCATCACTTCCACAGTTTTTCGAAAATCTACGCGGCGTTTTCCCCATTTACAAACCTCCTCATACAAATCTTATTGACCTCAAAGCCGACCTTGAGCACACTCTTCTTCAAAATTACGATAGCTTGCCATTCTCTGAAGACATTCCACTTCTTCTGCCGCCAGAAAATGGCAGTAATATTGTCCGAAGCGACGCTCCAGATCGAAGATTTCTCCCTGGCGTTGAAAACAAACTTGATCGAGTAAAAAGAATCGGTTTGCAAAGTCGATTTTTTCCTGAAATAGGTTTTCACTCGTCCGGCCTGACATTCTGCGCTGTTGGCAAATACGAATCGCCAGAAGAAGAAATTTTTACAAGATATATTCAGAGAGGGCAAACATGGCATGTCAAGCTTCTTCTCGGGGTTTCAACTGGCGAGACAATTCATCCAGATGAGATCGCACCAGAGGATGTGAAACTGATCGAGAAGGAAGGACTTTTTACAATTGAAGGATTCCTTCTTGCCAGACAGAAGATTAAAAATGACGAAAAATCATGCAGAAGACTTCTCAAACTCGGGCTGGATAGACTCGTCACAAACGAAAGATATAAAATCATGGAGAAAAGTCTGTACGAGCATGGCCCTGACGAGACTTTTGTCAATATAGTTCTTGGAAACAAAGATTTGTTAAATGAGTTCTACTCCACAGCCGTAACACGAGTTCTTGATGGTCAAGTTGTGTCATTTTCAAAAGTTAATAATGAGCTTGAACTGGAATTGCAAGTTCTTGGAAATCCTACTCATCATTTTTTCGGCGTTTTTGGCGATTACTTTACGAAAAGCGCTCTAGGCGTCAATTCTGCTGTTGTAACGTCCAGAAGGTGTAATTTTGGTGGCGCTAGCATGACGAACATTTCTGATAATGCGCTTACACATTATGAGCTATACGAGATCGAAAGAATAAAAGAATCTGTTAAAGCTACAAAGAAATATGCCAAGGTCTTTTTTTTCAAAATAACCAAGTAACAACCATTTTAAGACAATTCAACAACGTCTGAAAGCAGAAGCGAAGTCTGACGATGCGAAATACAGAGCGTTAGTGAAAGAGAAAGGAAAATTTGTGACAAAAGTGCACACACTAACACAACGAGTTGAAAAGCGATCGACTGTTCTTCAGGAGAAACGCCTTGAGCTGTCAAAGACGACTTCCTTACTTGACCATATGATTGCATCGGGATAAAATCAATATTTTACAGTCTTCTGTTTTTAGAATGAAGTTAGAGCATGTCTTTGCAGCAACGAATCGTCAGCCAGACTCGACTTACTGGGTTCCCGAAAGCGATCTGTTACTCGCTTCAGCACGCTCAACATTAATCGTCCACCGTCTGTGTCCTCATCGCCAAAGTAGAATACAGAGCTTCAATCGACACTCATCCGATATAAACAGAATTTCCGGTGACAAGAATTTTATCGCGACAGCGTCAGTTAATGGCGAGATTATATTGTGGAAAGCGATAGAAAACGAGCTGATACAAATCAAGCTTCTGGAAAAGATTCATTCTGATGCGATTGGTTCTCTGAGCGTCATAAATTTCGACAAAGATAATAATGTTATATGCTCGATTGCTGGAGACTTTTCGTTATCGCTTATTGGAATAAATACACAAATTGAAACTGTAACATCTAAGAAGCATTTATTCAAATCAATCTACCCTATTTGTGTCGCGTCGACAAAAATTCATAGAAATAATGGAAACACGCAGATTTTGTTGGCAGTTGCTACCTCGGACTTCTTTGTCCGATTCTTCCTTGTCGATAAGGAGCTTTCTGCTGAATTGAAAGAAACTAGTAAAATTCAAATCGGAGAAGATTGGAGTACGAGCTTAAAGTTCTCTTCGTCTTCCTTAAACGAAAGCATATTCCTGTCTGTCGCGAATAAAGATAGTCGTGTGCGGGTCATCAAAATATTCAAGCAAGTGGGAGAAGAAGAGCCGTCAGAAGATAGGCTTCAAGTTGACAAGAAGATTTTGATCGAAGACGAGTTTGAAATTAAAACTGAAACTATTTTACGCGGTCACTCGAATTGGGTCACTTCTTCTTGCTGGGTTAATATCAACGATCAGCTGCACCTGGTCACGAGTTCCATGGACAAATCCATTGTTATATGGTCATCTGGAAATGAGCATGACGAAGAAAGCACGGGTGTTTGGCCAGATAGCGCGCGACTCGGTGATTTTGGCGGAGCTAATATGGGATTTCTGGGCGTCACTGCTGGTCGCTCAGACTCCGGAAAACTTGGCCTTCTTGCTCACTCATATAACGGAGCATTTTATCTTTGGTGGTGGAATCAAGAGCAAGAGAGCTGGAAGTCGAGTATCAGTCCGAGCGGTCATTTTGGACCAGTGAGGTTGTCTTCATTATCTTTCATTTTCGTTAATCATGATTTTAGAGACCTGTCCTGGTCAGAAGACAAGACTTTTTTACTGTCAACAAGTTTCGACCAGACGACACGTCTTTACTCGCGGATCAACATCTCGGACTCGGTCTTCTGGGCGGAGTGTGCGCGACCACAAGTGCACGGACACGACATTAGATGTATGACAACAATCGAATCAAATCGCTTCGCATCCGGTGCTGAGGAAAAAGTCATCCGAGTTTTCCGTTCCACAAGAAATTTCCGCGAGAACTTTGAAGCAATTACTGGTTACAATGTGGGAGAAACAGAAGGAGAGCCCGAGGGAGCAGCTGTACCTGCGCTGGGATTATCTAATAAGGCTGTCTTTGAGAAACAAGGAAAAGTCAATGCTGACAGGGAAATTGCTGCGCACGAGTCTTACATGGAAGATCAATTTACCGCTTTGAACGTATGCTGTTTTAAAATAGTATAAGAAATGTTTTTTATAGCTCGGAGCTGTACCACTGGAAGCAGATCTTCTTCAAAATACTTTGTGGTGGGAAGAACGCAAGTTATACGGACATGGCTCAGAACTACAGTCTCTTACGTCTTCACCTGATGGAAAATGGCTTGCATCGTCTTGCAAAGCGTCCAGACAAAGTCAAGGTAATCCGTTATTTGGTTACTCTTTCTAAAACAGGGTTAAAGCGTCTATTTATATTTGGGATGCTTCGCAAAATGGTAAGCCAGCTGCGTTGGCGAAGCTTGAGCAGCATCAGTTAACAGTAATTCAACTTCGATTTTCGCCAGACAGCAAGCGACTGCTTTCTGTCGGACGCGATCGCGTCTCGATGGTTTGGAAATTAGCGTAAGATGATTAAACTGGTTCGAACTTAGAATTTAAATATCTTCAAGGGATGAAGAAGGAGCATCGTGGGAGTTGGAAAAGATTTTCGATAAATCAATGAAAGCTCATTCGCGTGTCATTTGGAATTGCTGCTGGCTCAGCAGTGAAACATTTGTCACCGTTGGTCGTGATAAGCAGCTTATAACTTGGAATTTATCTGATGGAGAATGGATCAAGTCGAGCTCTTTCACGTCAGATCAGGCGTTGACCGCTGTTGATTGTGTAAAAATGAAGGATAGTGAAGAGTCTCTGTTGCTTCTTGGCAAGGAAGATGGTACTTTGGAATTATACAAGTCGGATAAAGGCGAATTGAAGCTCGGTAAAAATAGAGCATCAGAATGTTTTCTTGAAAGATTGATTTCAGAAACGACAGTGACAAAAGACAATAGCCACCATGGCTTTGTATCACAGGTTCGCTTCCGAGACAGTTCAATGGTGGCAACATGCGGAGAGGATCATCAAGTCAAGCTTTTTTCCCTTTGAAAAATTCTTCAATTGCACATAAAATCCTTGACTCGCCTCGTAAAGTTATTATTTGGATTGAAATTATTTGCCCACAGTGGGGTCAAGACCATGCCGGTGGCGTCTCACATGATCTCAATGTCTCATGTGACCTTTTTTAGAATGCTCATCCAACGAAAAAAATATGACGAAAATTGACAAATTGATTTTTTCTTTTGAAAACAACCACTCATGTGACACCAGTGGCGTCGATGAGCCGGCAAGTATATAGCTCACGGCCTGTTGGAAAAATTTATCAAACAACACTGAACCGAAAAAATGACGAAGACAATTCTCTCTCAAGAAGAGATCACCTCAAACTTTGAGAATAATTATTACGACGAGTACGACTTCATGCAAATTGAGAATATCAAGGTACAGCTCGATGCTCGTGATTTATACAATGAGAGAACTTATTTTTTGATATAAATATAAATAAAGCTTTTAGGTAAAAGGAAAGCACGGCAAAGATGGATCAAAAAAGAAGCTCGTCAACCCTTCAAGAACTATGGCAATTGGCTCACAGCTCGGAAAAAGAAACAAATCAAAGTGATTTGACTGCGTATCCGTATCATATGATATGAACCAAAACTGCCTGGATAAAATGGATTTCGCTCGCTAAATACTGTATTGATCTGTTTGCTTGAAATAAAACTGCTATCATGAATCACAAAAAAGAAATTAATCAATTTCTAAATGAAAAACCATGTTTTGATTGATAATTTTAAGAGGCAAACGATGTCGGTACCAAATGGAGTAAATGGATTTCGAAATAGAATCCCAGTAGGTTATGAACTCGCCACCTTCCAAATCCCTAAAGATGTGGCCAAGACTTGGAATGCATTTCAGTTCGGGGTCAAACTTGTTTCATTTGCTTTTGTTGCAATTCAAAGCATTGAATTTCTTGGTATTTGCGGAGCCAACATTCCACGTCCACGTGGATCCTTTTCGACCGCTTTTAGGACTTACGCATATTTTGACCCTGAGAAAAGAAATCGTATGATTCCACTGCCGATGCTCTCGAGGACCTTATGAACAAATTCAAGCCCGGCAAAGTACCTTACGAACGCTCGGAAGAAAAAATAGTCTATCTGAAATTATGTACCAAGGAAAAGGATTGTATCTCGTCAAGCTCTGCTGACAATCTGGAGAAGAGGCTGCGCTGCGTTATTCACAAACTAACAACAAATACAGATACAGGCTTTAATCTACTCGAAGATATCTTCGAGTGCATGGTGATGAACGACTCATTTCAAAATAAGTGAGTGTTTCTAGATAAAAATTCGCAGATTAAAATTATCTACTCTCTGATTTTTGTTTGATAAAGAGCCAGGAATAGTATGATTAAAACTAGACAGTGAGTGACTCTATGACAGAACTTGTATATGTAGCATTTATATACAGATTGAATTTATATTCCTGTGCCTTAAATTGACTATCTTTTTTAGGATGGCCGAGGAAGCGCGACGCTTAGAGCTTCTTGGCCTGAGGCGCATCATTTCACCGTGTTCAGATTCCGAACCGCCAAAGCCACTGTTATATCACGGATTTCTGCGAAAAGAGCTTGTCGTCTTTCTAGGAAATTTTCGCGGGTACGACAATCGAATCAAATCACAATATCTAATTTTTTTAAACAGGCAGTCAAGTCAAAGAAGTAAAAGAACGAATATTGATCCGTCTTTACTTCTTGAAGGGTAAGTATCAGAAAATCAACGCTCGAATTTTATGAATCTTAAGAAATCAACGACGCACTCGTTCACAAACGTCGCTTATGAATAAAGGCAAAGAACCTGATATTAAAAAGAGCGCGAAGGAGCTCTTCAATGACCCTAAGACTAAGAAAAACTTTGAAAAAATCTTCCAACATAAACGCAGATTTGATCCTATAAGTGCCGAGGAAATCGAGCAGTGGCAACAGATTATCAATAAAAAGGCAAGAAAGACTTTCAATGATCCGACGTTCCAGGCTAACTTAAAACTGCCTATTCTCCAAAAGGTATTTAAATTGGTAAACAAGAATAAACAATCGATTCAGTCTCATATGCCAAGCAACGAGGATATTTTGGACATTCTTCCACTAGATTTATCTATAGGCAATTAAGCTCCTCAACTCGACCACTTCCGAGCAAAAAATACTTCTTCTTCTGTATACTAGAATTTTCTACTTTTGGCTTATGCGTTTATTTCTGCCATTACTCTTCAATATTGATACCTCTTACATATGAAATAAATTTCTCTGATAAAATATCGTTCAGAGTTTTCACATTTGACTTCGCAAAATGGTGATGGATCCATCTTTTGAACCGGGCAAGCTTTATCCAAAGCCGAAGCAGTTATCTCATGCCGATCGGCGGCGTATGGAAGGAGAGGTCCCAAAGAAGCTTTCGCGCAGTGAAGCTCGGGAGAAAAAGGAACTCGAAGAGTCGCGAAAAGAAGGAACAGCGCAGCCGGAAAAGGATGAAATGGGCGAAATCATCAACCCGCATATTCCAAGCTATATTGCCAGCGTGCCATGGTACATCGACAAGGAGAAAAAACCTTCCTTGTCCCATCAGCACAAGCCGAAAGACTCGTTGAAGCACACAATCGGTGACTGGTATCACCGAGGAATGCCAGCTCAAAAGTCGTCGACACGATTTCGAAAGGGCGCATGCGAGAATTGTGGAGCAATGACGCATAAGAAAAAAGCCTGCCTTGAGAGACCGAGAAAACGTGGCGCAAAGTGGACTGGCGAAGAAATTGCGCCAGACGAATTTGTTCAGCCGGCTCTTGATCTTGGATTCGAAGGCAAGCGTGATCGATGGAACGGCTACGATCCTGCAAGACATCGTTTTGAGGTCTTCGAAGAGTATCAAAAGATTGATATCGCCAGAAAGGCTATCAATGCTCAGAGGTTAGTCAACTAATTTCGCGCTTCCTTAGACAGATTTTTCAGGCTTCAAAATGAAATCGAATCGGGAACAATTGACGAGCCTGATGTAGCGCACAAGGATGATGATAAGTATGAAGAAGATGAAGTGAAAATGCACAACCAAATGAATGTCGACCAGCGTCAAACTGTCTCCGTCCGAAATTTGCGTATCAGAGAAGACACGGCGAAATATTTACGTAACTTGGATCCAGAGTCTGCATTTTATGATCCGAAAACGCGCTCTATGCGAGAAAATCCATATGAAAAGAGTGACAAGGTAACATTTTATTAAAAATAGTTTTCTCAAATATTTTCAGGGAACTGATGAAGTCGATTTTGCGGGTGAAAATTTCGTCCGCCACACAGGAGAGTCTGTTGACTTCGCAAAAGCACAAGTGTTCGCTTGGGACGCCATGGACAAAGGCGTGGATGTTCATTTCCAGGCTGAGCCGACAAAGGCTGCAGTTTTGAGGAAAACATATGCACAGAAGAAAAAAGATCACTCGAGTAAGCTGAAACAGTCAGTTTTGGACAAATACGGCGGAATGGAGCACTTGAAGGTACGTTTTTTCATATCGGAAGACCACAATTTAAGCATGAACGCCAGTGGACAAAAGTTTAATGTTTCTTCTCATTTTATAATTCCAAAATTTTTGACAAGTGGCCTTTAACAAAAATTTAAATAATTAAATGTGAATTTCAACTGTTTATGAACTGTTCTTTTAAACCAAAAATTTAAGGCTCCACCAAAGGAGCTCCTGCTCGCACAAACAGAAAACTATGTCGAGTATTCGCGAACGGGTCAAGTGATCAAGGGACAAGAACGAGCCAAAGTAAAATCTCGCTACGAAGAAGACGTTCTAATCGGCAATCATACCGCAGTCTGGGGCTCTTTTTGGGAAGCTGGCGACTGGGGTTATGCGTGCTGCAAGTCAACTGTCAAGAACTCTTATTGTGTCGCTAACAAAAAGCGTAAAGGATCATCAGAATCTAACGCAATCGAAATGGCTCCTCCTAAACTCGTGCCGCAAATTATAAGATCGGAAAATCCGTCAAAATCTGACGATTCTAGCTCCAGCTCTTCCGATTCCAGCTCAAGTGAGAGCGAGGACGAGAATTCTGGTAAATCGCTTGTGGAAATTCACCAGAATAAAAAGAAGAGCAAGAAGAATTTATCAAAAAAAGAATTGAAAAAAGCCAAAAAAGTTTGTTCAATCAATATATTTAAAATCTTATATTTTTGCAGGAGGAGAACAAGGCAGCCAAAAAAGCTAAAAAGGAAGCAGACAAAAAACGAGAACAAGAAATTGAAGAAGCTATCAGAAAAGAACGAGAGCGAGTAAAAGAGGTACGATTCTCATTTATAGTTGCTGTTTTTTAATTTTACAAAAAAATTTACAAAATTTTAAAAACAGGTCGATAAACTAATGGCAACCGACGAGAGAAAGCGTAAATACAACTCAATGGCTGCTGTATCTGAACCTTCTGAAGCGGAGCTCGAAGCTTTCAAACGGACGCGTGTCAACCGGGCCGATCCTATGGCGGGTTTCTTGTCCAAATAATTGTACTGCCTGTTTACCAAAATAACATGTTCACCAAAAAAATAAATATAAAAACAGATAAATTCAGATAAATTGAATGACGTTTTTGTTGCGCAGTTTTTGCAAAATGGGATTTTTGAGAAGAGCTTCAAGTAAATTTAAGCTTGGCAAGTTTGTTGATGGGAACTTAGTTGAGCATATTATGGAGGTAAACGCTTCTGTATTTGATCCCTGTATTGATTTCGATTCAGGAGCAGGAAGTCAAAAGCACAAGCAGGTCATTTGTTGAAGCAAAAATCGACGGAGAACTTCATTATCTCTTTCCCCGCCCTGCTCAAAAGTATCTCGGCAAGCACGAAGGAACAATAATCAGTTTACGAAGAACGCCAAAGGGATATCTCTTAGGGCTCGTTCAAAACAAAACTGATGGGAAAAACTACAGATGGACTCCGAAAAACAA
>Ga0115008_10002826_pt1 | contig 14399 bp, 11 predicted proteins | sample FraStrMetagenome_FD_87164 | JGI IMG/M metagenome (GOLD analysis project Ga0115008, IMG submission 87164) | Marine eukaryotic phytoplankton communities from Arctic Ocean - Fram Strait ARC3M Metagenome | ecosystem: Environmental > Aquatic > Marine > Oceanic | place: Fram Strait | collected...
ATTCAAATAACAAGCCTAAAGCTCGAAAAACAGTCACTGATAGTTTGTGATAGTTTGACAGTGAAAATTGAGCCGACAGTGTACTGTCTGATAGTTTGACAGTTTGACAGTCAACTATCCACTTTCAGACAGTGGATAGTTGACACCTCTAGTACCGACGTACCGAACCTCGTCGACATAAAGAATTGAACGAATGTAGCGAGATGAAAATTAGCGATACCTAACAATTATTATAAAATAATATACCTACATGTGTATGCTGAGAGATGACCAACGAGCTAGCACAGCATGACGAATATATTTAACAATTAGATTCCATTTGTATATTACGTGTACGTTATCGTGATGGTCGTAGGTTGACATGCATTATCAATAAGTTTATTGGTCGTTCGTAATGGACCACAGTACTAGAACACTATTTTTTCAACTGTCTAGGCGCTTCTTCAGATATTCTACCGGTAGTCGGTCCTTTTCTTCATTCTGATAACCCTTCTTTATATTAAATTTATTAAATAAGTTATATTCATGGCATTAAGGCTATGAGTAGCTATGAAGCTTTTAATGATGACGAAAATTCATTTGGGATGTCTGCTGATGAGGAAGACATTATGAACTCCATGCTGATTAAAACTGAATTGGCACAACCCGTACGGTTAAGTAAAAGTATGCTTTATGATTTAATTTCAAACTTCTATAGTAGAAACGGGATCAAGTGTTGGTCGGAGGGAGTTGTTCCTCACTTCATTACGTCAAATGCTTTTGTTGCGAAATGCTACGTTCATATATTTGCTGGGTTTATCGCAGATTGTTTCCTGGAAGGATGTGAAAACGAATCTGGTTTTCGTCTAGATCCTAATGAAAAGCTATACATCATAGAAATTGGTGCTGGTTTTGGAAAATTTGCTTTTCACTTTTTGAAGATACTTCATGAAATCAGTAGTACGTTGCGATTTCCAATGAACCAAATTTGCTACGTAATGACGGACATCGTTCAATCCAACATCGACTTTTACAAAACTCAACAAAATCTGAAACCATTCCTAGACGAAGGAATTATCGATTTTGGTCGATTTGATGCGACTGCTGACGTATCCTTAACTTTACAAGTATCTGGGGTTGAGATTTCATCAAAGAATCCAGCGGTAAATCCTATTGTGTTCATAACAAACTATGTATTTGATTCTTTGCCGAATGACGTTTTTCAGGTGAGGGATAGCCAATTGTATGAAGGGTTGATTACACTTGGTTCCTGTAGAGAAAACGAAACAGATCCAAATGATCCTAAATTTTTGGAATTCATGCAAAATAAATTTACTTATAAACGCGTTAAAAATGAGTTGGACTATTACTTGAATTGCGAAGGCAAGAAAACAGAACTTGAATGCCAACTTAGTTTGATCTTAAATTTCTATAAACAATCATTTTCGGAGAGTTCTGGTCTTGATGATGCGGCAGCGTCGTTTATATTGCCTGTTGGTGGCATGAAAATGCTTAATAATCTTTCAAAATTCTGTGAAAATCGAATGATTATGATAACAAGCGACAAAGGAACCTTCAATCCAGATAACTTTTATGGACTAAAGGTGAGTGTGGTTGGGGTGAATTTAAATGGTCAAGTCGTGTTCTTGAATTAAAGTTGATACCTTTATTATAATTAGGATCCATGCATAGCCGTTGACGGAACTTTGTCTTTGATGGTAAATTATCATGCTTTACGGTTATTTTTCTTGAAACAAGGGGGCTCGGTTTTGCACAACAAAGTTGATGATGCAAACCTAAATACGTCATGTTTTATTTCAAGTGGAAGAAAGGAAGACGAGGCTACAATTCAGCACGCTTTTGAGTGCGTTATTTTTGAAGATGTGCTGGGTGCTGTCAGTGACAAAAGATTGAAGCGTTTCCCCAATTGCGTTTTGGCTTTTGATGACCTTATTTCGTTTGGACCCGGTGATTTCTATCGATTACAACAGAGAATAGGTTCTTTCGCATACCCCTCCATTCGAGATGTTAACATGGTACTGAAAGTGAGCAACTGGGTGAGTTTGAAGGAAATGTATGTTGTATGCCATCTTACTCAATTTGGCAACCCTTATAGGATCCAGACATTTATTTCAAGTTTCGAGAGACAATTTTACACTGTTTTTTGGCAGCAAATCTTGATTTGAGAAAAGATTTACTTAACAACATTGATAAGGTGTGGTCAAACTTTTTTTATTTTCATTCATCAAATGATATTGCGTTCGAATTGGGACGTTTCTATTTCGGATGCGGTTCGTTCAAAAAGTCCATATCATATTTTGAGAAGAGCATTGATTTGTTTGGGTATCACCATATTACTTTACACAATATGGGTTTAGCGTACCATTGCCTAGGAAATCACGACAAAGCAGAACAATATTTTAGAAAAAGTCGAATGCGATAGGGGAAAACTAAGTTTAGCTAGACTTGTGACATAGCAGCAAAGTATAGTTAAGTAGTTAGCCTTCTTAGTACGATCAAAGAAAATCTATCCTCATGAGTTCAATAATATTTTTTGGTGCATGGGAATAAACATTTTCTGATCACCGTTGTCCCTCTCCATTATGAAATTGATGCTTCCGTGAGTAAATCCAGAAAGCATGCTATCTTTTAGAAACAAACTTCTATAACTGTTTCTTTATGAACTTTTTGGTTCCACACAAAATTGATTGAATCAAGTGCTTTGACTCGTTCTAGAGTAATAGACCTAGCTCCTTTCACCTTCTTATCACACATGTGCTTATACGCAGTTCTTTGGTTATTACACCATTTACCAAGCTTCGGATCTCTCTTCCAGCATTTAGGTACCATCGTATGGCCATATTCTTCTTTGAAATCTATCAGCTTTTTAAGCATATTATCCCAGGATGAACGGCGTTTCAGAAACCATACAAAGCCAATATCATCCAACTGTTTTACTTGCTCAGGACTTATTGTATTGGAACTCTTGGCTCCAAATTTGAAGTTCCGGTAGGCATCCCTCTGATGATTTACCCTTGCAGAATAATCATGAGATATCAACTCTTACAAAATGAAATAAATATTCTTACCATTTGCCAAGCTGGGATGAGGTCTGTGGCACAAGACAATCGCCATGCACTCCCTTATATTTCACCAATTCTTGAAATCTCTCTTCCCACGAAACTTTTCCTGATGACTTACGTATAGACCATACAAAACCCAATTCCTCTAAAGCTTCAAAGCGTGCCACAGTGAGAGAATTCTTCTTGTTCATTTGCATTTTCTTGTATTCACCACGGTGAAAACTAACCCAATTTGACAACGATGTATTTTCTTCATAACCAGCGGGGACTAAACAGTCCCCGTATTTTTCTTTGTAAGCAACGAGCTCGTTGAATTTTAAACTCCACTTTTCATCAGCTGACAGTTTTATATTTTCGGGTACTTTTGCTCGTTCGCAACTTGAAATTTTTATCCGAGAATCGTTTTTGAATTTTTTGTTTGGACCTAATCCGACGGCATTTGAAGGTATAATACGTTTCAAGTTTTCCGTAGTACGCGATGATGTGATAGCTGTATCACGAGCTGCTATCTGATCGCTTGAATTTACGTTTTGAGCACCTGTTTGAATTTGGTTTTTATAAGAGTTTGGATCTTTTCCTGAGTTAGCTTTCCCAAATTGCATCATTTCGTTGTTCCACATTTTGATTCCGTTCCACAACTTCATGTTAGAATCAGAAGTTAATTGCTCGTCACAAAAAGACCGATCATTTGATGTACGAGAGGTCCTACCACGAACTGTTGCTTTGTTCGGCTTTGTAGAAGTTAACAAATTTGAACTTCTTACTGTTGATATTTTTGTTTTACTTCGATATACCCAATGGCTTAAACCCGTGCCTTGAGAAAAAGAAGTTGTGCACGTCAAAGCCTGGCTAGAAGAAGACATATTTGTGCTAATCAAACTTTCAATAGCAGCAGAAAACATACTAGAATTCAAGAAACTAGCCGTCGTAGAGTATTCATGATCAATTAGCGTGGCCAATTTTGTTTCAGTGGCGGAAATCTCCTCTGTCGCGCTTGCTTCACCTTCATGGTTCTTCTTTTGGGCGATAGTAGGGGCGGCTTCTCGGCCGCTGGGCGCAGAGGGTGCAAATGAGTAGAATTCTCTCAAAAAATCATCGTCGTAATCGTCAAGGATGGTCGTCTCTTTTATAGGCTCGGTCATCCTACCATATTCGCACGATTGTGACAAACTCGGATAATAGGTTTTGAGATTATTTAGAACGTTTCGAAGTGATTACAAAATGAATCAATCTGAAAATTGATTCTTAGTCGCGTTAGCTTTTCAAAAAATAATTGGCATCGAAAGTTGAACGGTACTTTCCTAATTTTAAAAATTGTTTGAATCAGCGTCATTGGTCAATACTTCAACACTAAATCCAGCTTTTCGCAAACAGTGGGAAGTAAGGATTCTGAGTTCCACAAGTGGAGCCTTTTGAGCAAACTCTTTAAGCTTGAGAGATTTCTCTCCACAGGACACTATTTCAGCACAAAGCTGATGTAAGACACGCGGATCCCAAAACTCATCGTCCGTGTGCCTGTCACAACATCCTACATGTTCTTCAAACCACGTCTTACATCTGTCATCATTTTCTGATAATATGCGTACGCCCTTTCGAATCTCCGCATGAAGTCCTTTGACGCTGCATGCATCATACTGAATGGAGGAATCACCAGTAGATGTACTTTTTCGATCGTATGATTTCGCTAAATTGCTCCAAAAGTTGGCATTTTGCCAACCAATCATTCCAAATTCCCCTACATTAGGTCCTTCCATTCTATGAACCAACGAATGTGCGTAACTAGCCTCGTACTGCGCAGCACTATTCAAAATCACTGGACCATACCCCATAGACAGATCCTCGTCCCAAGTAAGAGGCAACACCAAATTATGACAATAGTCCGCCCCGACGGGTCCTGCTCCACTCCCCAAATAAAGCAATGCGAGTGCTACCCTGCCGTAATCTTTCGAACTTTCTCCATCCCCTTCGAGGGACTGTAAATGTACCGGTACGGACTCGGGACCATCCAAGATCGGAACTGCACCCAGACTTGAGATAGGTTGATAGGACAAGGGTTTAAGCGATATGTGTTCTATCTTTGGCCATTGCATCGATTTATAAGCGGAAATAAAAACAGGTTGCAGCGGTAGGTTTGCAGACATCGAGGTGCTCGTTGCACATCCGGCATTCATATCGGTTGGAACGATCATTGTATTTGGTATGCGTCTATGAGCATGACATGCATGGACAAAGAGACATAGATTGATTCTTCACGGTTTGAGAGAGCGGGAGTGCGACGAAAGCTGTAACTGTGATAGTGAATAGATACAACTTTTCTGTGAAATTTATATGAGCCCGTTCGCACGACAGGGTTCGAACAAAGGGGGTTCGCAATCCGAAATCCGTGGATTGAATATTGACATGAGTGAATAATACACGAAGTATCTCATAATAAAAGTAATATGGCATTGTAAAAATCTCTTTCAAAAACTATTCTTTACCGATATATTCGCCATAGGGTAGAGCTCTCTCCTTTCCTTTTTATAGAAGTGCAATCACGAACAGTTGCAAGAGGCAAGTGAAAAGCGCGCCAAGTTTGAATTTTTCCTCTCCTCATAAACATGTCATCCTTTGTAAGAGGAAAGAACAATCCGAAAAGAAATGACTTCTCTCTTGTTCCCTCGTCAACAGCTATCATTATTATTGATGTACAGGAAGAGTTTGGCTTAAAAAGTAGACATTATATTGAATCTCTACCAAGCGTGATTGACAATATAAACAGTATTAGTAACGCGGCAAGGTCAAGCAAGTCTGAAGTTGTCTTTACTTATATTGAGGCGCTTACTAGCGATGGACGGGACATCAGTATCGATTATAAGCTTAGTGGAGAAGCATTTAGTAGTATCCCTGGTCCAGGAAAGGCAAGACTGTTACCAGCGCTAACACGAACGCCAACAGATATCTACATCCCGAAAACAAGTTGCAGTGTATTTGTCAGTACAAATATAGATTACGTCCTAAGAAATCTAGGAATTGAGCAAGTTGTTATTACTGGACAGCTCACGGACCAATGCTGTGAGTCTGCTGTTAGAGATGCAGCAGATTTGGGATATTTAGTAACCGTCGCAGAAGATGCGTGCATTGCTTCTACTCCCGAAGCCCACAAGAAATCTATTTATTCTATGAAAGGATTTAGTCGCCTTTTAAGTGCCACTCATATTGTTAATGAATTTAAGAATGCAAAGAAAAATCCTACCAAAATTAAAGATGATAAGATTGGATGCTATGGAAAGCATTTGAATTATCAAGAATCCGAGAATGTAGTAGAGAACTATTGTGATTTACACGATGTTACGCTTTCTTCTGAACGAGATCGCTTCCCGCCACCAATTGAAAACGGAGTTATTCTTTCTCTATATCGCGCCCTATTTTCTGCTGGTATCAAGTCTATTCGTCTTATGGCCATTGACGTGAACGGCTCGATTAGAGCAAAGTCTGTCCCCTTGAAGCGGCTTTTGTTACAGAAAGATAATCCAACTTTCGTTAATGAAGTTGTTACAATAGCTGAAGTTAGCATTGGTGGTCTTCCAACCTACGCCGATATTATAGTTCCTGCAACAGGTTTATCTGCAGCAAAAGTCTTACCTCTTTCGATCGACTTCACAACCATGAAAATTCTCCCCTACTCCCCAACGACAGCATGCGCATTCGGATACTTATGTGAACAAAAAAGTGGTAGGCTCTCATCTCTATGTTCAAGAAGTTTTCTTCGGAAAATTACGAATGACGCGAAAAGTCAGCATGGCATCAACTTTAATGTTGGGGTAGAAATTGAGTTTTGCTTGTACAAAAGAGGCAGCAAAGAAGAAATGATCAGCAATTTGCAAAAGGACAACACTCTGAGAGCCTCTTCCGCTATACCAGTCGATTACTCTTTATTTGCTTCCTCGATCACATTGAATGAACAAGGTGACTTTTTAGATGACGTTATTGATCAATTGGAAAATCAGGGAATTGAAATCGAACAATTTCATTCCGAAAGTGCTTCCGGCCAGCTTGAACTTGTTTTGACTCATACGCAAAATGCATTGCAAATGGCAGACCACGTGGTATTTGCGAAAGAGGTAAGGCAAACCAAGCGCGCTATATATTTCAAATCCTTAACTCATTATTTATTTTTCAGACCATTAATGCTTGTGCAAAAAAATACGGAATGCGAGCTTTATTTTTACCAAAAATTCAAAATGAAGAGGCAGGAAACGGACAGCACATCCACCTTTCATTTAGCGACATCGATCAAAAAACTGCTTCAAAAAATTCTTTTTCTACCGAAAACGGAATAAGCGCTCGAGGAAGATCGTTCATGGTAGGCGCAATGTTTGATTCTATATTGTATACCCCGCATCTTTCACACTTGCTCTTAAACATTGTTTAGGAGGGAATTTTACAGCACTTACCTGCATTGGTCGCTATCACAACACCTTCAAGGAATTCCTTCCTCCGCATTGGACCAGGTTGTTGGACAGGTAAGTTATCTTGTCTAATTGGCTATTCAAATTGATGGATCTATCATTCAAATGTTGGAATCGCATGTTGTAGGGTCTTCTGTTAGGTGGGCCGTGGAAGACAAAGAGAGCCCGGTCAGAGTATGCTTGTCTAAATCAGGTACTGTTTCGGATGTCGAATTAAAGCTCTTCGATGCTTCAGCAAATATTCATATTGGACTTGCAGCTGTTTTGGCAGCAGGGCTCGACGGCATAAACAGAAATTTACATCTTCGTCCTCCCTCAGAAGGTGGTAACGATCTTCCCAGAACCCGTAAAGAAAGCCTTGAATTCCTAAAACGGGATGACTTTCTTATGGCCGAGCTTGGTCCTGAGCTAAGCAAATCGTATCTTGGTTTGAAAGAAGCTGAAGAAAAGCACGATTCCTCAATGGCCTTATCAGAGCAGACCAGCAACGCATGGTTGCAAGCATAAGATTTGAATTAACATACATAACTTTATTCAAGAGAGTATTTGTAATATTTTGAATTTTGTACTATGATTATAGGTTTGAGCAATGATAGCAAACGATAGCAAACGATGAAAAGTTAATGAGACCAAGATTTGCTTTCAGATTTGCTTTCATATATTACCTAACAACTTATGCCTCGGTTGATGACACAGGTACTGCAGTCACTCCAGTAGCTACCGCAATTGTGTCAAAAACACACATGTGGCTTCTTTACCATGGGTATCGACCAATCCTCGTCGCACATCGACTTATGTTTTCAAGAGCATTTAGAGTATCCAAAAAGATAAAACACCAACCGTCTATTGAGAGTTTACGTTAATACAAAATGAACTGCTGCCCAAATTTACACTGGCAAAATAATGCAAATGCTAAGACTCTTTTCCATTTACTGCAGGGAGACGTTATGCGAAAGTGCGGAACTGAGTCTCGATCAAACGTAGCTACGTGGGGGCAAGATACTAAACCTATAGGAGACAATCACTAGCTAAGGACATTGTAAAATCGGTGATGAGAGTCAAGACAAGAATGGCCAAGTCATAGCCTCCGTAACATTTGATTGCGGTAGGGACAAATAGATAGCTCAGCCTATTGATTGAGGTGAAAGAGGACGTAGCAGATAAAGGAAAGATGTCTGTCAGAGCTTACTGATATTTCAACATTCCTATCGAGTTCGCCTAGAAAAGTTCGGAATCAGCCACCCAGATTCTTTAAACCTTCCTCAGGTTGTTAACTTTATCTTCGACTGTAAGTGCTTCAGTTCTCCACCATCTTCGATACATGATCCCAACGATTCGATCCATACCTCCTTTCGTCACTTTCGCCCCTCCCGTCAATTTTTGTTTCAAATGCACAAGAGGAGAATATACTCAATTCTAGTCTCACGTATTCCATCAACTGGATTGTAAATGTCACAGGCTGCTATATATTCTGCCAACCCCAACTTACACCCATTCCTATAGTAAGAAACAATCTCTAACTATCAACATACAGTAGACGAAACAGTGTGCATCATTGGTTCTACGGACACATCGAGGTAGTGGAGCACGGCTTCAGACTGCCATCCACTAAGGAGGTAGAGAATAATGATATTGGAGGCAACTTTTACACAGAGAAGGTCCATTGCGCTACCCTTACACACCCCTACTGCGCCCTGTAAGAATTTAAATGCCGGAGGGTCAGCACTGTGAGATTTGAATGAAGGCTGTAGTATGAAAATTTATCGACTAGATCTACTACGTATGTGGTATGTGTCAAGTGTCAAGTGATCATGGACCCGTCGAGTCGAGTCGAGTTCGAGTTCGAGCGTCGCGCGGAGCCTCTAGAAGAGGTCAAACCATTATCCGAACTTATACCGAACATCCAGTACTGCTGTACATACTCGTACATTCGAACATCATCATCTTTTCTTTCACCTCCACCACCTTACACATTTACTCGTACCATTCACATCTACTACAATCACATTTTTAAAAATTCAAAATACATTTGCTATGTACATGAACACTGTTTGCTCCTGGAACGTATAGAAAGCCGTTCGATGCCATCTCGTATATCGATGCGATTCAGCCCTCTGTTGTTAATGGCTGTTCCTTATTATTATTTGTTCGTTCTATTTTTGTTCCACACATCGCCGAGAATATCAAGTTCATGTAATGCAATGATGATACCATCTACAGCGACCAAAATTGCATCAGTTACGTCCGCCTCAGCGATATCGGAGGGTGTCTGGAGAAAGATGGCACAGGATCATTCCAATCGGATTTATGCATTGCTCCGACCTGGTCTTATTGATAATGTTTGTACTAGTAATGATACCGGTAATAGAAAAACCCAAAGGAAAGATCGATGGAGCGCTATTGATTCTAATAATCCTGTATACAACTTTTTAGAGGAGTACTATGGAGTTAAAGGGGCTAAGGGAGTTCGGAGGTTAGCACGATGGTCCCCGCCTTTGTCATGGTCGTCTGATGGAAGTGTACCTGTGCTAGCTGGGGCTCGAGATGATGACGTATGTGGTGGTTGCTTGCATATGCGAGGATTTGAATTTGTTTATGCCCAGCATGAGCATTTTTTGAGTGAAGATGACGATACGTCCATTGTTGGGGTTCAATACGATCCTCGTCAGTATTTCTCGCATCGGGTTGAAGAGTCCTCAGATAATGGGACATCTAAAGCAATCCTTGCAAGCCCCTTCATTTGGTATCGAAGGATTCTCACAACAACGCAAAACAATGATCCTGTCACACATTGTCATGGCTTGCATGAGTGGGCGATGTTGTATAGACCGAACGGAGCGCCGCCTCCACCAAGTACCAAATACCAATCGCATCTTCCTTTGCGCGTTGATCAGACAACAATCAACGCGGCTGTAGAACGACGTGGAGTCTCCTGTACACATGTAGATGCTCTACGTTTTTTCGCGAAGGACGCATTGCCATTGAATAGAGAGGGAGCTCTTCTAAGAGAAGACCAAATTCGTGTGGAGCAGCCAGCATGTGTTCATGCAAATATGGACTTGCTTAAGATCGCACTAAGATTGTCTCCATGGATTGATTGTCGTTTAATTGCCGATGCCTTGGAGGTTGCTATAGAAGCACGAAAGTTGGACATTGCTGCGAGCCCGTACGACGTCTCAGCGTATGGATTCCAGCCAATTAAAATCGAAAATAGCCGAGGAAGAGATGAGTACAGAGAGCGTCAACGTATTGTAATGAATAAGGCTGCTCCAGTTCGTCAAGAGCTTCTCAACGCTTACGATGAGTTTATAGATTATACCTTTGGAGAAGATGTAGCGAATGACGCTGAAAATCAACACTTGCCCATATCCAATTCCTTCTCTAGGAGCACCTTTTAGATTCTATTCTGTGTTTTCCAAATATTTCAATACATTAAAGCTGATCCTTACGAATCTAAATTAAGGACGACCTTCGACACCGAGTTACAGTGCAAGGATAAATTTTAATCCAATTAAATTTTGACGAAGTAATGGACATGGGAATACAATTAATTTATAAACTTACCTCAATGGAATTTTCATCTCAAATCAATTTATATATATCTATATATATATTTATAAGTATATAAATATATACATATACTTATACATATGTATAAATATATATATAAGTATATATGTAGGGTCTCATGTATCTACTTCACGATGCGCGAGAAAATAAATTAATACGAATTTGCTAATTCCACCAGCAATACCAAACCTACGTCGTGGAACCCTACAACATACTTGCTGGTATATTTTGCAGAGTATGTTATGTATAAAATGCGATCATTTGAACGTTTTGATTGACGGGTCTCCAACGAGCAGCGATGCAATGGTGATACAATTAGAAAGGATACAGTCATTGAGGTGAAAGCACTGCATAATGATATGAAAACTACCAGTGAGGAGATAGGTATCTTCGAACATGCGAATAGAATTTACACGGGACATAGCACAAAATATAGATAAGTCCACAACACGATCGCTCATGAAATTCTATAAATGCCACAAAATGATTGCGGCCGCGGAGAAAGTCTTAAGCTCCAGAGTTTGGAACAGGAAGAATGCTAGATATCCTCTAAGAATTCATATTTCAAGGCATTGCGAGGCATGCAACGATTTGACCAGGGCATCTTAACATATTGCCTACGACAAGCCAAGCGAAAGGTCGAGGGTGAGATACCTGCTCAACAGCATTCAAACATTGGATCCCATTATATGCTCGGGGAAAATAACGGTGTTGGCAGACGCTATCAAGAAGAATAATTTTGAGGCCGCGGTCATGACCATATGTCCACCACCGAAATAACAAGGAGACCCTACTCATAGAGTCTCTGCCCTATGGTCTGGGAAGAAAGGAAAGAAAAACCGGAAAGGAAACTGGAGTTGAGATCAGCTTCTACAAGCGCCATGAATGGGAGAAATTGACAAGGGAAAAGCAGAATGAAGTTTGCGAGTACCGCAAGGAAGAGCTTAAGAGAAAATCTGAAACGGATGACAAGGGTGATGTCGGCAAGAAGATTGCGGCCCTGGAAGCAAGGATAGAGGAATTGTCGCAAATAACCGCATATCTTATTTCCAGCTTCAATAAGGAAGAGAGACATAAGGAGTTGAAACTATTAACGACTTTGAAAGGGGCCTTGAAACCACTTCCTGGATTCACGCAACGAAAATGAAACAGTGCAACTTCGAGGGAGCAATGCATGATATCTGATCGCTTCTCCAATTTCTTGGCATACCAGCTCAATTCAATTAAGGTATCAGCTATATCGCAAGATGACGACGAGGACGTTGTATCAGCTACTGAAGTGGATAGTCATGCTGATTCTCCAGTGGTAGGTAAGTACGCGAGAAATATATTGGTGCACAATTCAAATAAACAATGAAACCTGTAAGAGATCTCCTGGTCGATTTACAACCTGCGAAAGATGCATCAACGAAAGCTTGTATATTAATTCGTTCACCAATGATTCAGGTATATTTCCTGGGATACTTTCTTTATTTACCCCATACATACTACTCCAATCTTTAATTTGAAACCTGTCCATCTCAATGTCTGGATACGTCGGGTCAAACGCATTTCTTGCGTTATGGTGTATCTTTAGATACACCATAACATATGCCCTTCCCTTAGCATTGCAATGATCGGCGATAATGCGGATACTTCCATCGAAATATACATCTCCACAATCCATTTTAAAATCCCATTTAGCGATTGACAATAAATTGCATCTTCTGTATCCAGCTCAGCACTACCGTCTACCTCCGGTGCATAATTGGTTGTCATCGGCGTTGACGCTTTCTTAGCCAGCCTCAAGTCCCTCTTTCGAAAATAATCCTCCACATTCCTCACTGCTTCCTGTACGTATTGGCTAGTACTCCATATTTTTGCGTATCTGAAAATACACCATAACGCAAGAATTGTGTTTGACCTGACGTATCCAGACAATGAGATGGACAGGTTTCAAATTAAAGATTGGAATAGTATGTATGGGGTAGATAAAGAAGATATCCCAAGAAATATACCTGAATCATTGGTGAACGAATTAATATACAGTTGATGCGTCTTTCGCAGGTTGTTAATCGACCAGGAGATCTCTTACAGGTTTCATTGTTTATTTGAATTGTGCGCCAATATATTTCCTCTCAAAGAAGTAGGGATAGTACTCCTCATTAATCCATGCCATAGCGAGATCCCGACGAAATTCCATATGTGTTCTTCTATCTTTCTAAGGAGTTTTTTCATCGCACATTTTACAATACATTACATATGCATTCGTCATTAGTACAACAAAACCCCAGAAAAGATTGACCACCACCATTTCCTGTTTCTGACCCTGCGGTCAGGTCGATAAGACCCGCAGGTTGATCAGAAAGACAAACATCACCCATTGTGCTTGTCAAGAAAGATCAGGTGTGAAAATTGTCTGACACAACTCTTTTTGCTTTAGATGTCTTACCTATAGGTGTCGTAGCGAGATTTTTTAATGGACTCCATCAACTCTCGTTTGTCTTTAATAATCTTCCGAAATCTATGACATTCACATAAACGATGATTGTTAAAACCAAGATGAAGAAAACATCTATCGCAGACCTTTTCCAACCTTTGAATTCTGCGTTCGGGTCACCTTATAGTGTTGCTTCCTCCTCTTCGCTTCAGACTCCAGCACCACAACGCTCTAAGTCTCCCTCCCAAAAGACCTAATCTAATCAGCCTAAGTCAAATGACCCTTAGTTCGCTCCCCATACGAGCTATTCTCGCCCCGGTGGTGATTAGCAATTTCAAGAACGGATCAATCTTTTAGAGCAGATGGTTGCAAATGTCGACGCGCAGGGTTTGGCGTTGATCCACGATCGAAAACCCGATAGTTGCTTCCTCCATCTTGGTTTTAACAATCATCGTTTATGTGAATGTCATAGATTTCGGAAGATTATTAAAGATAAACCAGAGTTGATGGAGTCCTGACAAGCGATGAGATTTATCATCTAACATGGAACTATAGTTTGTAGAACTTTAACATATTAGCTCAGTATACGTTAAATATTGGCGCTCAACTAAAGCTAACTTATAAACTAATTTAGCCTATCATATCTGAAATTACAAATACCTATGCTTAACCAATGGCTTAGGTGGCGGATCGCTAAATGGGCGGCTCTAAGCCATTGAACTAGATACAGTAGTGGGTCTTTCATCATCTGTAGTTACTTCTTTGAATAGGTGATTCACTGGTACACAAGAATCTGGATTAATAGAAGTATTTCTGATAGGACCACACTTGTCTTTTGTCTTGTTTCCCTTAGTATCAGGTATTGTTGTATTGTGATGGTTTGTTGAAATAGTCCCA
>Ga0115008_10002828_pt1 | contig 14395 bp, 19 predicted proteins | sample FraStrMetagenome_FD_87164 | JGI IMG/M metagenome (GOLD analysis project Ga0115008, IMG submission 87164) | Marine eukaryotic phytoplankton communities from Arctic Ocean - Fram Strait ARC3M Metagenome | ecosystem: Environmental > Aquatic > Marine > Oceanic | place: Fram Strait | collected...
TAATGTGTAAATGTTATGGATGTACCACAATGCGCCACCCCTGTATCAAAGATATTGGGAGCAAGAAATAATGTGTGATGATCCGTGTGATAACTGGGATGGTAAACTTCCAGAAAATAATTTAAAATAATTGCAATTAGGGGTTGACAACCAAGGCGTATTACTTTATAGTAAGATGTATAAGTTAAACAAAGTAAGGAATTAAAACATGGCAATGGTAAACACAGTAGTAGATCAAATTGGTCGTATGGATCGTGAAGAACTAAATCAAGCAATTTCAGCAATTAAATTGCGCCAAACATACCTTGCTCGTCAAGCATCACGTTCGTTTATGGTAGGTGACATTGTATCATTTGCAGGACGCCGTAATGCTACAGTAACAGGGCGTGTTACAAAAATTAACCAAAAGACAGTTGTTGTACTTGATAACAACTCGTCTACACAGTGGAAAGTCACCGCATCAATGTTGACACCACTAAGCATAGGAGCGTAAATGAAAATTAATAGTAATGAAAAATTAATCTTAACAGACTGCGATGGTGTGATGCTCAATTGGGTATCCGCCTTCGATGGTTGGATGGCCAGCAAGGGCTATGTTAAATCAGATCTAGATGTATACGATATGTCAAAAGTATATGGTATAGACAGGGATCATTGTACTGACTTAATATACCAGTTTAATGCCAGTGCATGGATGGGTTACCTAAAAGCATTCCGTGATGCAAGAAGTGGCGTTGCCAAGTTGGTTGAAAATGGATATAAGTTTGTAGTAATTACAAGTTTAAGCCTGGATCGAAAAGCTCGACTATTGCGCATTGATAATATTAAAAATGTGTTTGGTGAAGATGTTGTAGAAGAGGTTATTTGTCTAGATACTGGTGCAGATAAAGATGATGCATTAACATACTATACACAAAAATATCCCAATGCAGAGTATTGGATTGAAGATAAGTTTGAAAATGCTGAAGCTGGTTTGCGTTTTGGTCTAAAATGTGTTCTTATTGCACATGGACATAATGAAAATAAAGCTAATGAGGCTTTGATTAAGGTCGACAACTGGGCCGACATTACTGATTTAGTTCTTAACAATTAACGGTGGAAGTTGAATATTGCGGGTAGCTCATCTGAGATTTTTATATCTTAGGTGGGTACTTATTCGTCTTCATCGCCGTAGATGGTTAATACTTCGCTAACTACTGCATGTCGTCTAACATCAGCACGTTGGAATTCTACTACGCCAATCATATCTGATCCACGTGATTTTAGTTTGTGAACAAAGTCTTTAAGGCCATTTTGTTCGAATCCTCTATCATGCTGGTTAAGGTCTCCAGTAACTACAATGCGACTACCATCGCCAATGCGTGTAAGCAGCATCTTCATTTGCGAAGGTGTTGCATTTTGCATTTCATCTGCGATAATATATGCGTTTTTAAATGTACGTCCACGCATGTATGCAAGTGGAGAAATTTCAATAACTCCATCTTCAATCATACCTGTTACTTGCTGTGGTGTCCAATATTCGTTAAAGACGTCAAAGATTGGTCTAGTCCATGGTGCCATTTTTTCTTCCAGTGTGCCTGGTAAGAACCCGTGTTGTTCATCAACACTAACTGCTGGTCTTGTAACTACAATCTTTTCAACTAATCCGTCTTTAAAATCACGGATTGCTGCTAGTACACCAAGTAATGTTTTACCAGTGCCTGCAGGTCCCATTGCAAATACAATGTGAGTTGATTCGTCTTCGAGGTACTCTATATAGTCCTCTTGGGTTAAACTTTTCGGTATAATAACAACACTGCGACTGCGGCGTTTGTTCATTGCTGAAATGTTTATAACATCTTCATGATGTTTTTGGTTTTGTTGGTTCTTAGTCTTACGAGCTCGTTTAGCCATTTTAACTCCTATCAAGTTGTTAAGTTGCTCAGTGTGAGCTACCCGCATATGTATTTAACAGACTAGGATTATAATTAAAGCATACTACATTGAAATATAACTTTGATGAGTTATCAAAGGATAAATAATATTATATAAAGAAACGGATACAAATTATGGATCAAATGGATATCTTAAACAAACTAGGTGAGAATTTTAACTCATCAAGTTCATTACAAATTCTTATGCAAGTAGACAACGTGCTGGAAAAGCTAAATGTGTATACATATGAAAATTGGATTGAAGGAGAAATAGTGGACGGTCCACTAACAGAGAGATACTGGGTTACAGTAACACTTATGTATCCTTACAAGCTTATGCCAAATCCAGATGGTGCTCAGCGCATTATTGATTTTGGTGGTCGTGTAGATTATGCACAAGATGAACTAATTACAGCAGCAAAACTTGTAACTCCAGACGATGTAGAGTACAGTTCTGCTGGTCCAGACGCATTACGTCCAGGACAAAGTCGTGCTAAACAAGTAAAACGTAAAATTTGGCTAGTAACAATACAAATGCCAAGAGATGTTATGGACTCAATGCAAACGGCACAAGGCGAAATTGATAATATGAATGTGGACAACGATGCAGTTGACCAGGCATATGATGACGGATTGGGTTCTGAGGAGGCATTTAGAGATGAGTGATTTAAATGAAGGTATCAAGTATAACGATTTACGTGGATTGATTAAAAGCGTAGTAAGTATTGATCAATACAAGAGCAAAAGCGGCGATGACAAAAATGTTTGTGTACTTGCAATTAAAATTAACAAGAATGATCCAGCTAAAGATTTAAGCCAGTTTTTAGAAACTGGTATATTATCTGCTATTGATGTAGATGTTAGCCCAGGTCCTGATAAAGATGGTTACTATACAGTATTTGTTGAGTTTTCACGTGATAGTAAATTATTCGCAAATATTGACGTAGTACTTACAGATATTAAACAAGCTGATAACGATTTGGACGTTATTGTTTTTACAAGTTATGAAAACAAAAGTCCTAGAGAATGGAACAAAGAATCATTTGACGATAGCATTATTACTAGCAGTTATGATTATGTGCTAAAGCACGATCCAGATGCGAGAGCTATCAGCGAAAGAATTAAGTTCCTTAATAAGTATTAACCCGTTATGCGTATTTTATCAAAACTTAAAGTTTACTTAATTATGTTTGCAGCATTCGCAGCATTCGCGGGGGTAGCTTATTGGTATTATCAGGATAGCCAAGCAGCATTAAAACAATATGCTGAAAATCAAGCAAAACTTGAACTCGCATTAACTACTCAAGCACAGGCAATGGAAAGTTTAAAGTCAGATTTAGCACTAATGCAGGAAGTGCAACAGAATTTAATTACAGCATTTTCTAATAGTCGTGAATTAACAAAGTCATTGGAAACGTTGTTTAATGAAGATAGCGATGGCAATCCTAGAGATTTTAGTGTTTTATCAGCTGAACAGCCTGAGTTAGTTACAAAAGAGTTAAATAGAGGTACGCACGAAGTGTTTGAATGTTTTGAGAATTTATCAGGAAATGAAAGAAATGGCACAGATCAAGAATACATTGATTGCTTTGATAACAGCAACTAGTCTGACGGCATGTAGTAATATACCACAGCCGGTCGTCGTAGATGCTAAACCCATAGACCGCCCAGTTTTAATCATACCGTCAGTTGACGAATTCAATTCCCGTGATGTGGAATGGATCGTAATTACTCCTGAAAATATCAATGTAGTATTTGCAGACTTACAGGATGCAAATGAAGAAATAGTATTAATAGCAGCCACTCCAGCGGGAATGAGAAATCTTACCCTAAATATGGCTGATTTGCTAAAGTTAGTTCAACAACAAAAAACAATTATAGCAACTTATCAACAATATTATGAAACACAAAAGCCGTAGTCCTTGGGATGTATTAGGTGTAAACGCAAATGCATCAAAAGAACAAATTAGAGAAGCTTTTAAAAGCTTGGCTCTTAAGTACCATCCTGACAGAGGCGGTATTACAGACGAGTTTGCAAAAATAAACGAAGCTTATAACAAACTTAAGAATAAAAAATTGGTACCTATCGTAGAAGTACCTAGTACCCAATTGGTCAACCTCAAACTTACATTAGAACAACAAATAAATGGTTTAAATGATTACATTGAACTGGACAATGGCACTGTCATTAATGCACAAATACCGCCAGGTGCATTGAATGGTGACAAATATAAGTTGACTAGTCAGGGAGAAAAGTATATACTAAACATACAGGAATTATATCACGATAGATTCGAACGAAGTGGATTATCATTAATTTACAAATACAAGCTAGATGTGATTACGGCTATGACAGGTGGAAAAATATCAATTATTGGACCAACATATGATACAATAACACTTGACATTCCAGCAGGAATAAGTAATAATGAAAGCATAACTGTCGCTAATCAGGGATTAATTAGCAAAAAAACAAAAATAAGAAGTAATCTATTTGTATCCATGGTAATTGATATACCAAAGTTAGATACAAACGAAAAGATAGAAACATTAATAACAAGGTTAAAGAATGTCAGAAATTGAAAGTATTGTTTTAAAAACAATTGATTTAGCAAAAGAAATGCGTCACGAATACGTTACTATTGAACATTTAGCAATTACTATTTTAGATGATGTATCTATTAGAGCAATGTGTTATGAAGTGCATGCAGATTGTGTAGGTATTCAAGAATCTCTAGGTGATTATTTGAAGAATGATTGTGCAGAATTAGTCAGTGCAGATGCGGACATAGAAGTACAACCAAACAAAACACACATGCTTGAGCGTGTATTTAATCGTGCTTTGACACAAGCTTTGTTTCAAGGCAAAAGCGCAATTAACCAAGTTGATTTACTACTGAGTATTTTAACAGAATCAAACAGTGCTGCTAGTATGTTTTCTACACAGTTGGGTCTGGATAAAAACACAGTAACAGAATGGTTACATAGTGTACGTGTAGACAACACATATGATCCAGAAGATTACTTAACAGAAAACGAACGTGAAGAGCTACAACAGTATGGACCAAGTAGTGAACGAATCCAGATAGGAAATGGTGCAAGTCAACGCAACAACAAAGATGGATATGCAGAACGTGCTGCATGGGATGTTTTATCACAGTTTACAGAAAATATGAACGTCGAAAGTCAAGATTATGATGATGTTGTTGGCCGTCGCGAAGAACTACGTGATCTAGTTCAAACCCTTGCACGTAAGAAAAAGTCAAATGCTATTTTAGTAGGGCCAAGTGGTGTTGGTAAAACAGCTATTGTACAAGGATTAGCAAAACTTATTGTAGAAGGTAATGTGCCTGACTCAATGGCTAATCAACGAGTATTGAGTTTAGACATGGGCAAGTTAGTTGCAGGTACAAAATATCGTGGTGATTTTGAAGAGCGTATGAAAAAATTAGTAGAAGCTCTAGAAGTAGTAGATGATGTCGTATTGTTTATTGACGAGATTCACATGGTAATTGGTGCAGGTAGTACAGGTAGTGGACAAATGGACGCTGGTAATATGATTAAACCAGCACTAAGTGGCGGCAAGCTAAAAGTAATTGGTGCTACAACAGATGAAGAATATCGTAAGATTTTTGAAAAAGAAGCTGCACTTGCTAGACGCTTTACAAAGATTCAAGTTAATGAGCCGTCAGTTGACGAAGCAAAAGATATTCTGCGCAATGCCGCTCTAACATACGAGCTACATTATGGAGTAACAATTGATGTTGAAGCGATTGATTTAGCAGTCGACTTGAGTAACGAATATATCTTTAATAAGCAACTTCCAGACAAAGCATTTGATGTAGTAGATCGTACATGTGCATACAACAAGATTATGCCAGCAGAAGAACAAGTTACTGTAATTACTGCTGAAGATGTTCGCGGAGAAGTATCACGTTTTGTAGGTATTCCAGCAGAACACTTGGGTACTGAAAGTGAAACACAAACAATCAAAAAACATAGTGAAGTAGAGCATTATTTAAACAGTACTGTATTTGGACAGGATCAAGCAATCCGCAAAGTGTCAGATAGTATTACAGTTAGCCTTGCAGGTCTTAAAGATCCAGTTAAGCCAATTGCAACATATTTGTTTACAGGACCAACTGGTGTTGGTAAAACAGAGCTTGCCAAACGTTTGTCAGAATCAATGACTATGAAACTTGTACGTTATGACATGGCTGAGTATCAAGAAAGTCATACAGTAAGTAAGCTTATTGGTAGCCCTCCAGGATACGTAGGACATGGTGATGGTAAAGCAGGTGATGGTTTGCTAATTACACAATTAGAAGATAATCCAAATTGTGTATTGTTGCTAGACGAAGTTGAGAAAGCATCTCCAGATATTATGACAGTATTATTGTCGTTAATGGATGAAGGTACAATTACATCTAGCACAGGCAAAGTAGTAAGTGCAAAAAATGCTATCATTATTATGACTTCAAACTTAGGTGCTCGTGAAGGTGCAACTAAGAGCATTGGATTTGGCGAAGCAGCATACAATCACAGAGCAGTAGATGCGGCGATTAAAAAGTTCTTTGCACCAGAGTTTATTAACCGCCTGGATGGCATAATCAAGTTTAATGAATTGCGTCCAGAATTTATGGCTAAAATTGTTACCAAGTTCTTGGGACAAGTAGAAAACTATATTGAAGGTCGCAAAGTAACTTTACATTGGGATCCACGTTTGAAAGACTATTTGGCAAAAGAAGGTTATGATCCAGCTATGGGCGCACGACCACTTGCACGTTTAATTAATGAAAAAGTAAAACTTCCACTAGCTAAGTTTATTATGAGTGAAGAGGTTGGCAAAGAGATTTACATTGATTTTGATGGTACTGATGTTACTGTTACTTCAAGACCAAAAATTGAAGCGCCAGTTACTGAACCAGTTAATGATTGATTTTACTACATACGAAAACTGGAGCCCTAGTACTAAGCTATACTATGGGCTCTACGAATGTAAAGTAAAGCTGAAAACACAGCCAAACAAATTCAATTTTAACAACATTAATAGTTTCATTATGACAAGTAATGAAGAAATGGTATATAGAAAAAGAGTAGAAACTCAGTATAATTATAACTCAGCTGATATTAATGTTAAGTGGAATTCAACTCCAACTATATATACTAGTCATAGAGGACTATTAGATTTTATATGTAACACTTATACAGTAAGTGAAATATGTACGCCTGCAAGTAAAAGCCATATGGATGCATTGCACAGTTTAGATATATCATCTGAAATTAGACAAACGTTATATTATAAAAAATACAAGTATAAGTTTGAAGGATGGCAAACATATCGCAATGCTAATTATGGAAATGTAGAAGCACTACAAGATGCAGTCAAATGGCTATATAATTATTATGGCAACGACTCAAATACAAGAATGACTCCAGACAAATATATCTACGATCCAGCAATGGCAAGATATAGCTATATGGGGCAAGTGCCACGTATATATACAAACGATCAAAGCGGACTAATGTTGTTTAAACTAAGCTTTAATAATATTATTGACAAAATCAAAGTTACAGAAGCCGTAATTTTGGACGAGATTATCTAACACTGAATGTTCACTTTTACATAAATACATGTAACAGAGGAGAATTCACAATGGCAAAACTTAATGAAAGCATTATGGTTGTTAAAGTTAGTGAGCTTGTAAAAGATAATGATCCAATTATGCCGCCAATCAGTCCTGAGGTATTGGCACAAATTGAGCAAATCATTGCAGAACTAGCAGGCCCAAGTGCCCTAGTAGAACTAGAGATGGTTGGCAATGAAGAATAATACTTTACTTTTAACAAATAAACCAGAAATGAGTTATACTGGAGAAGCACATCGTGGAGATGGTTTCTACGGTTTTAGTGATGGGTTGCACACAGTAAGTTTCCACGTAAAGCAATTTACTGGTAGAATTTGGTTACAAGCTACATTAATAGATGAACCAAAATCTGAAGATTGGTTTAATATTCAGCTAATGGTAGACCAGACATTTATTCAATGGGACAATGAAACAGAAACAATTGGTGTTAGTTTTGTTGGTAACTTCGTTCATGTAAGAGCATACGTTGATAGAACATATTTGGTAGATCAAGATTATAGTTCAAGTGTTCACGGAACCGTTGACAAAATAGTATTAATGATTTAAGGTTTAACACATAGATGGCAATTAAGGCATACAATTCAGGTACAAATAATCACCTAATAGACACAACAGATCGCTTTGAGCAAGGAGATATGCTTGCATACAATGCACAAAAGAATCTGTTTACCACTAGTATCAAATTATCAGATTTTGCTACCACATCTTCTTTAGCAGCTTTACAAGCTTCCGTAGACTCGTTAGGCGCAGGACAATTCGCTACACTCGACGATATTACTCAGAAGATTGCAGAAGCCCAATTAGATAGCGGTGCTACGTTAGAAGGTTATGTACAAGATGCAGACTTAGCAGCGGCATTAGCTAATTATCAGCCTTCTATAGATTTGTCAGCATATTATACTACTGCTCAAGTGGATGCACTTATTCCAACATCATTTAGTGGTGACTATAATGATTTAACAAATGTACCAACCCTGCCTACAGCATTTAGTGGTGACTATGCAGATTTAATTAATAAGCCTACAACATTTAGCGGCAACTATGCTGATCTAAGTGGACAGCCTACCATACCAAGTGTTGCAGGATTAGCAAGTACTACATATGTTGACAACGCAATAGCAAACTCTGGCGGTGGCGGTGGCGGCAGTAATGCCAATATTCCTACAGATATTAGTCAGCTAACAGACAACAATGGTTTAATTCCAGACTTAAATGGATATGTTACAAATGCAGTATTAGCGCAAGAGCTTGCATCTTTTGATTTATCTCCATATGCATTAGCTAATGACATACCTGGAGATGTAGCTGATCTAACTGATAATAATAATTTACTACAATCTAATTCATTAGTTGGCTATGCAACTGAAGCATATGTAACCGCTCAATTAGCATCATATCAACCAACAGTTGACTTATCTGCTTATGTATTAGCAGCAGATGCATTTAGCGGCGATTATACAGATTTAACAAATAAGCCTACAATGTTCAGTGGACAATATGCAGACTTAATTGGGGCACCAACTATCTTTAGCGGCAACTATGCTGATCTAAGTGGACAGCCTATTATTCCAAGCATTAATGGTTTAGCATCAGAAGCATGGGTTGCACAACAAATAACAAATATTGGTAGCGGTGGCGGAGTTGATCTTAGTAGCTACGTTACCGATACTGAACTTAATACAACTTTAGGAGCGTATACAACTACAACGGCATTAGATGCAGCAATTGCAGCAATTGTTCATCCAGTTGCCAATTGGAATACAATCCAAAATGCTCCATCTATACCAACAGATATCTCAGATTTAACTGATGGACAAGGACTTTTAGGTCAAGGTAGTGGTGGCGGTGGCGGAGCAACTATGCTCGATGGTTTGAATGATGTTGCTATTGATGGAACAGAAACAACAAACCATGTATTGATGTACAATGCAGTTAATCAGTTATGGGAAAACATTGACTTAGACGAAAACTTTGCAACTCGTGCATATGTTACTGAACAGGTAGCACAAGTTGTAAGTGGTGGACAATTAGACCTAAGTGGGTATGTTACAGAAAATTTTCTAGACCAGAAACTATTAGAACGTGGAAATCACTTTAGTGGTAACTACAATGATCTAGTAAACAGACCAAACTTGTTTAGTGGAGATTACAATGATTTGTTTAATGCTCCTGCTGGTAACAACGATTTGCGTATGCAACTTGTTGGACAAGAGCTACAATTAATTAATATTGAGCCAGAACCTGACACAGTAATTAGTACTGTTGATTTAGCTGACTTAGGTGTAAGCCTGGCATCAAATATCAGTTACAATAACTTAGCTAATCTTCCTACATTGTTTAGCGGAGATTACAATGACTTAAATAACTTACCAGTATTGTTTAGTGGCAGCTATGGCGACTTAGCAAATAAACCTTACATTCCAAGTATTGCTGGTTTGGCAACTGAACAATATGTTAATGATAAACATGCTGAACCAACTATTTGGGGAGATAAACTTTTTAAAGGTAGTATTACTTTTGAAGATTTTACAAAGCAAAAGACAAGTATTGTTAGTCATGAAGCAAGCAAACGTGAGCTAGTAATGGCGATACAAACAACTGATGCAGTTCCAACAGAAGTATTATTAAGTGATTCAACACGTATTGCGATTGCACAAAATTCAACAGCAATGTTTAAAGCAACTGCGGTTTGTTCAAGTGATACAGTGGCATCCAGCTTTATTGTTAGAGGAATAGTTAATCATACAGCATCAGGTAACATTCAATTAGTAGGAACAAACATATTAGAAATCCTAGCAGATTCACAGGACAATTGGAATGTAGACTTAACTGCTGATGCAACAAATAATAGTTTAAATGTTACGGTAACTGGCAGTGCAGCTACAACTATTGATTGGACATTATTTGTTGAAATCACTGATGTACAACGCTAAATTTTGATTACGAAGCATAAATAAGTATAGTGCAACAGCACACGATATAATCATTTTTAGGAGAAAATAAAATGGCAACAAGAAATCCAGCAAACGAAATCGAATTCGGTGTACTAGTACATGACGTAACAGATACTCTAGGCTTTGGCGCAACAGTAGCACCATACGTAATCTCAGGCGCAGTAGGCGCAGATGCAGAAATCTCACCATCAGAAGACATGGAAAAGCTAGTAGAAGCAATCCAAATGCGTGGTACATGGGTAGGCCTAAGTGCATACGATGCAGGTGTATTTACTATCTATGTTGAAAACTCATCATGGGCAGACGCAGCGGCAGTAGAAGCAGCAGTACAAGCAATCGGCGGTGTATTTGCAACAGCAACAGTAGCATAAACCATAATTTAAACTAACACTAAAGGACTCAGTATTAATTTACTGGGTCTTTTTTTATGACTAAATATTATTATGAAACAATATAAAAAAATACGTAAAATAGAGTTTGATTTATCCAGTAATTATAATTCATATCGTAGCCTTGCATATGTTATAGAGGACAACAGTTTAAAACTGAACCCCCATGTAAATTTTGATAGTAATATTACAGTAGACATAATTAGCAAAGTGTTTGATAATGCATTTGTAGATGATCATGTAGAAGTTAGTATGACTGCAACTACTGGAGATCCAATGACTAATCCAAATATCATATCAATTGTAGAAATGATATATGAACTAAAACCTGATGCTAATATAGTATTACACACAAATGCTGGATTAAAATCACCAAAAGTATTTGTTCAGATGGCAGAAATAAAAAGTTCTAGCGGCAAAAAACCAAGTATATGGTTTAGTATTGACGGTTTAGAAGATACCAATCACTTTTATAAAGATGTAGCCTGGGAAGACGTATTTAAAAATGTAGTCTCATTTACAGGAAACAGTGGACAAGGCCAGTGGATAATGATGGAATTTGAAATTAATAAACATCAAATTGAAGAAGCAACTGAAACATCACAAGATTGGGGATTAGAAAAGTTTGTATTGATACCTGATAATCTTGATCCTGAACAAAGAGCAGAATTTGATCAAGCATTTAAAAACAAAAAAATTAATGAAACTGCAAGTAATGAAATAATTGAAGATGATAGAGTTAAACTTCATGCCTATTCTCCAGTAACAGCACAATGTCTAGATGGAGAAGAGATTTATATTAACTCAGATGCAATATTAGTACCATGTAGCTCAATTAATTCATCATTAATGGAAAGCGCCCGTATGCGTGAAACTAATACATTTATGTATAAAGAAAATAATAAATCCTGGAACAGTTTACATCACAATTCATTATTTGATATCATGGACAATACCTGGTGGAATAAGCTAGCAGGTACTACGACAAGTACAGAACAATCGTGTACTATGTGCGTACAAAAGTGCGGTGACTGGCTAGGATAACATTGGATTTACTTGACTTGCGTATAAATACAAGTATAACAAAGGAAAATAAACTATGAACTTAGATTATAATAATGACGGCAAAACAAGCAAATGGGAAGTTTTTCCATATTGGTTTGATAGACTACGTATCTTTCCACGATTGTTTATTAGTATCTATATCTATATGTTCTACAATGTAGTAGACTGGTTTATGACTTTGCCAGAGCCAAATATGGCACAAAGTGGATTAGTTAGTATAGTAGTTGGCGCAGGTGCAGCATGGTTTGGTTTGTATGTAAATAGTAGTAGTGGAAATCAAAAGCAAGTAATTGTACAAACTACTGCACCATCGACTACTTCAAGAGTAGATGTAACTAATTTTGAAGAAGATCAAGAAGATAACCCATATAGGTAAGCACATGTATCAACACCACATCCAATTAAAAACACCAGAAAAACTATCGTCAGAAGATGCAATCAACTGGTTTAAATCAGTAGACGAATTTGGTCCTGAAAATATTGTATATAATAGACAACAAGGCGACCATTTCGTTGCTGTTGAATATGGACTATGTCAAGATTGTGAATTCCCACATACATACTTAATATCACTAGCCCGCGATATAACTTCTGAAGAAGCACGTTTTGTTCTTGTTGCTTGGGAATATATGTATGATGGTGATTTTGACATTGAACTAAGTAGTGGATTTGAAAGTGGAATGTTATCAACTGGTATTGAGCAAAACATAATCAGTATTGATGAAGAAGTTCGAACACAAGCAATTAGTGAAATGCAAAAGTGGAGACACAATCGTTGGTACCAGCAAAAAATGACCGAAGGCTGGAGACATGGTGCATACTATAATAGTACAGAAAAAACACATCCAGCTCTAAAAGATTGGGATAATTTAACGGAAAGCCACAGGCGTTCTAATGAATATACTGATATGGAAATTTTAGAATGGCTAAAGAAGAGTCAAGTAATTAAATAAAGTGGCACTTCCAATATGGATATCAGGATTTACAGGAAGCATGCCAGACGCTCTGGCATGGTTAATCAATGGAAGCCCTGAGTGTTGTCCTGAACTAAGTAACTGTTTCGATACATTTGATAACGATCTTGGTGGTATGTGGGATGCACCTGGAGAAGCAGATCTTGAAGATTATAAAATTCTAGGCAGAAAGAAATTTTGGAATCCGTTAATTGCTAGTACTGATCCTGAATACATAGACCTACGTCATGAATTTGACGATGCCACTAAACTAGCAAGCTTATTAAAAAATGATGTAGAAATGATAGGTCGTAGAGAACACTATGAGCATTATGCTGAAAAGTGTTCACTATTGCCTCCAAGGCAACGATTTCATGGCATGCAAATTAGAACAGCTAATCTAGATAGTGCGTTACAATGGGTTCCTGGCAGCAGAGCAATATGGGCAAGTGCTTGGAGTATTAATAACCCTACTGTTATATACAACTGGACTGATATGTCAGTAAGAGCAAACATGGAAAATGGACTTGGCAAAGGGTTGCTTACAAATGAAAAATTTAATACAATAAATTGGCCTCCTGAAACAGGCAATAGTAGCAATGGATATATACCTGAACAAGATATGGAATCTATATCACATGCATATTCAAAACATATTTTAGCAAATATGTCATTATGGGTAAAGTTACAACCCAAAGGAGTTAAGTTTATATCAATTGATGATTTCATGAATCATGAAACAGTTATGGATTTATATAAGTTGCTTAACTTAACCCCTCCAACAAATGAATGGGTAACCAAATGGTTAAACATGTTTAGAGAAAAGTCAAATTATAGTAAAGTAGGATACAATCCTAGTTTAGACGACATAAAAGAGTTAACTCGTATATCTCTAATAAACAAGTTAGACAATGAAAGTGACCACTTATCAGATTTTGAAAAGGCGTGTGTGCGAGAAAAAATAAATGAACTAGCAGAAAATTAGCTATTGACATTCAAGACGTGTTGCTTTATAGTGATGATATAACATTCAGGAGAACCTTATGCCAAATAACATGCCAGCTTACATTGTCACTAACCCTTGCTTAACCGGATTGCACACTAGTAAAGTGTTAACAAAAAAAGAATATGTGTCTGCCCAAGAAATTTGGGGTAAGCAAGCATTTGTTGTTGCGCCTTTCTCAGAAACATTGTATAATAAGTTGTATGCGCAATTTACACAATCAAAAGAATTTATCCACAACCTAATCCCCAAAATGAATTCTCCGCAATATATCGCCGCCCATGCTAAATTTTATAAAAAAGTAACTAATAATGTTTAATCCTAATATACAACGTGTAGGTTTTGCATGCAAATACATGCACCCAGACCAGACGCAAAAGCCAAAAATCCTTAAAGAAATACAAGGACAATACAGTGAGCGTAGTACTACTATTACATGGCTAGATCGACAAACTCCAGATGTAGCAGAA
>Ga0115008_10002829_pt1 | contig 14390 bp, 9 predicted proteins | sample FraStrMetagenome_FD_87164 | JGI IMG/M metagenome (GOLD analysis project Ga0115008, IMG submission 87164) | Marine eukaryotic phytoplankton communities from Arctic Ocean - Fram Strait ARC3M Metagenome | ecosystem: Environmental > Aquatic > Marine > Oceanic | place: Fram Strait | collected 2012-06-18
GTTAACAAAGTATATATATATACTAATATATTCTTTATAGTCTTTAAATTTATACAATTATATAATTATTTTTATAGAATAAATAATAAATTTGATGCGTATGTATATACGCGTCACCGTATTATATTCAGTGTTGTACGTGTGTATTTGTCTTCAATGCCATTAACCACCATAGACAAGCACCGGCAACTAGTTATGAATCATTTATGTCAAGATATTCATATGAAATGTAACAATAAACATCGCTTATGTGCGATTATTACCAAGGGAAAAAATAAAGTATTATTTATTGGAAATAATGATAACAATCGTACTAAATGTGGAAATAATATTTCCTTTAGCACACACGCAGAAATGTCTGTCATTCACCAATTTATGAATCAAGTTCGGAAAAACGAACATAAATTTATAGATAAATCAAAATCAAAAAATAAATTAAATCGTCGAGATCATCGAAAATATAATTTTAATAAATATACATTATGGGTATATCGAATTCGTCATATACAAAGTAGTTTACATACACCTCATCCACAAGAGTTTGTATTTGATATGTGTAAACCCTGTACGAATTGTTGTAAATCGTTAAAAGAACTTGGTTTTAGAAATGTTATTTATACAAACGAAGATGGGATAGAAACAAAAATGGATATGCGCTATGAAACAAATGATTTTATTACCTCAGGCAATCGACGGTCCATTCAAGTATAAATATTCTGTTGTACATTCTGGATATTTTTCTAATATAGGTAATAATACATGTAACCGTTTTTCAATCGCACTTGTCCCTTTTGCTCCTCGTCTTTTGTTTTTTGCGGTGCGTTCTATCGATAAGGCTTCACTTTTAGTCAAATTGGATACATACATGTAATATTTCCATTCCCCTTCTCCTTTAAAACTAGTAGTATATTTAGCACCACCTTTTAATTCGCCGTTATGCTGACGAATACGACGGTCTTTATGATTTGTAATACCTAAATAGGTTCGATTATGAATTGTATGATGTAATAAATAAACCATATAATCTTTAGAAAACATAGTGATGTAATAGTATAATATATATATATACAATAAAATAAAATAAAATAAAATAAAAATAATACTTAATTTCAATATTATAATATTCATCCAACGGTTGGACACGCGTTATATGCCCGCCATCCGTGTGTTTGCTGCTGCTTGAGCGCGAGCAAGTTCTGCTTGTAAGTTTTGAAAATTATTCTGTGCGGCAATGGCATCGTATCCATAAGTTCCAACCGCGTGGTCCAATGCTCGTTGAACTTCTCCACGAGTGTCGTCAGCAACAGTGGCGCCCTGCCCCCCCAAACGCATCAAGTTGTCAGCTTCTTGACTATGTTGAAGTGCGAGCCAAGGACTTGTACCTATCTCTCTTTCTATTAATCCTATGTGCATAATTACTAAATTTATTATTGCTTGGGCGGCTGTTTGTCCTATTCGCGCGACCAAGGGAGATATTTGTCGTCCAAAATCGTGCCCATGTTGTGCTACAAATTGTTGAGCAAGTTGATAAGCAGCACCTGCTCCCCCAAAGGCTGCGTCCACGTGACCTCTTGCGACCATACTGTTAGGTGCGACTAACACTGATGCAGCCTCGAGCTCAAATTGTTCCATCATACTGATAAAATGAGTTACTTCGGCGGGTGTCAGATGTGTTGATAGTAGGCTCATTTCCATAGTATTTGGAGGTGGCACTGGGGGAGGGGGCATCGCTGAGGAAGAACCGCCACCACTGTCGCCACGTGCCGCAGAGGCAGAAGAAGAGCCGCCACCATTTTCTTCTCTCGCTACGCTCGCCGCGGCGAGTGCTTCATCTACCGTCATCGTTTCGACTGGCCCTCCGTGTCGCGCGGCCGCAGGGGCACGACAAAGAGGACAAGTCCGACGCTGAACTCCACCAATCAGTTCACCACCGCCCTGCGTCGCGAACCAACCATTTAAACAATCTCCACAAAAATGATGATTACACGCCGTCCGTGATATGCCACCACCACTACTCCCTAACGTGTCCATACAAACTGAGCAATTAGCTAAATTTCCACGTTCAGCGAGACCGCCCTCCTCCTCAAGGAGTGCACCGCCTTTTTGTATTTTTCTGGAACGTCTTTTTGAACTGCGTCTTTTTGAACTGCGTCTTCTGGAACGTCTTTTTGAAACACGTTTAGTATAAGAATGTTTACGTTTGGATGAACGCTTACGTCTTCTGCTTTTTCTCACAACCATGTAATATTATATTATATAATAATATTTTTTTAATTAATAATTATAAATTAATGTTATTTAAATTATTTTAAATTATGTATCTTATACCATATAAGATAAATTTGATTACAATGTAAATACAAATGTTTAACAAGCATACCGAACACATACATCTATGGAACAAACTAAATCGTTAACGAATGAATCATTAACGAATAAATACCCTCAAAAAAAAAAAGTTAATGAATTAATAAATAAAAAATATGAAATTATAAATGATATTATCCATCATAAAAATACAGTAGCATCCTTACAATTTGATAAAACTATGATTGAACTACAAATATGGGATACATGCGACCATACATGGGTAAGAGACTCAACCGCCCTGTTTGATGATATATATAAATATAAATGTTCTACGTGTCGTTTATATAACGGTAGACGTTTGTATGTAATCTAAGTATCACCATAACTTTATTCTTTTATACTTTTTTGTAATAAACTGTAAATTTATTTTATTTTGTATATTTATATCTATTTATATACTAATATGGATGAATCTATATATCATGTATTAAAAATAAAAAAAAATACACAAACAAATAAAAAAGTAACACGTTCCACGCTAAAAAAAGTTCTTAAAGAAACCTATGAAACGGTTGCATTTTCAACAATCCCTTATTTTAGACACAATACCTTGTCTTCTTCCTTTTGTTTAAAATATTATCATTCGGGTAATTGTATTGCAATGTCTATGTGTGCTCAACAAATTTTAAAAAAAAAATATAAAATACATAGTTTTTTAATACCCGCCACAATACCGTCGATCTATCAACGAGAAGGTTTTCTGGATATATCCCATGTTGCTTTGTGTGTTCCTAATAGCACAAATGGATTTTTTATACTAGACACTGCTTTTTATTTTTTAGAACCTATCTATTTACAAACTACAAATCTGTCAAAAGTAAAAACTATTACAAATAAAAATGTTTATAAAAATAATCAAATACAAACATTAGAGTATAAAGGACATGTTCTTGATAAATACTTAGTACTTAACTCATATCAATCTATACCTAAAGATACAATTGTATGTTCTGTTAATTATAAACATAATCCAAATGATTCGTGGAACTATTATATAACAGAAATCATTAACCCTGATGACTCGATTGGAAGAATATTTTTACATACACGCAAAGATAATTTTATAACCGTAACGGATAAACATTGTAATGTTATTTTATATATTAAACAACCCATACAATATAAAGATGATATAATTATTAAATTTAAACAAAAACATATATTTAATGATATCATACAAAATATACATCAACCATTATTGATAATACTTAATGAACAGTTTACTTCGTTTATTCCTTATGGTTTATTAAATGCTTTTATGTAATAAATACAACCCGTAATATAATTATATTTGTATATTATACTAATGTTAATTACATCTTCACTAGACAATGAATTATTAAAATTTATTGAATCCAAACAACTAGACGCTTTAGACATAACACCAAAAGAAATATATATTTTATACACCAAAATGATTATTGATATTTTATACTATATATACCAAGCGTTTAGTAATATAGAATACTCGTTATCTTGTTGTGAATTATGCCATTCTATATTTATTATTACTCTTAAAAAAACGTATAATACTAAGCTAGCAATGTTTTTATGCGATCGAGCCAAAACATTATTTATAGAATATATTAATATTTGTAAAAAAATGAGTTCGAACCGTAATATAAATTTAGTTGATATTAAAATTTATATTTATGGTAAAACGATCGGACCTCTGCGATTATCAAACTATACGTTTACTTTTAATTCTAAGAGTAATTCATATTTAAATTCCTTACATCATTCAAACAAGAATTCTAACAATATGTATAACAATACTCAAAGTATTATTTCGAAAACAAATGAATTATTTATAATGTATAAAAAATTTATCTATAATATATATACGTATTTAATTAATAATGTAGAAAAATACACTTTTTTACAAGAAAATAACGGTGAACACTGTGAGCACAGCCTTAACGATGAAGATGAAACAGAAGAAGATTGTGATGAAGATATTCCTTTCGAAAATCTTACGAAACCCATTATACATATACCGAATATATATAAAAATGATACAATTTGTAATACATTAGAAAATATACGAAATATAGTATCCGAAAAAATATTTGATTGTTACCAAGTATTTAATATTTTATATATAGAAGAATTATTACACATTGATTTTAATGCCTATAATACCATATACATTCCTATAAATAAATTATTAATACAATTACAAATAATTATAGATTTTCGTAATCATACAAAACAAACATCCAAAGAAGTATATACCGTAATACAAAGAATTCCAAAAAAAAATTATATACATCATAATTCTTCCTTTATAGATAGTTTATTTATAAAACAATTGGACATATATACTCTAAATATCTAATTAATGAATATAATTATTTAAATATTAAATATATATATTATATATTTATATTGTAATATATTCACAATGAAACATTTTTTTATTAACAAATATATTTGCGATAAAGAACCTTTATACAATGGAGTTTTTTCCACTTTATTAAAAGGATATGGAGTAAATAAACAATCTACTTTATTGGTTATAAAAAAAATTAATAAAAATATAAATAAACGCTATATTCGTGAAGAATTAGACATTATGAAAACAATTACACATAAAAATGTGTTGTCTATAATAGATTCTTTCTATAAAAAAAAAAAATTACATATAGTGCTTACTTATTGTAATGGAGGCAATATACTACAATATATTCATAGCCATGATCATTCATATGATCAAAAATATATTACGGAAATATTAGACGGTATTACTTATTTATATAAACAAAATATTATCCATAGAGATATTAAACCTCAAAACATTCTTATTCATGACCATGTTATAAAAATCTGTGATTTTGGATTGTCTAAATCAATGTATTTAGATTCTATTAAAAATAGTATTTGTGGTTCTCCTAAATATATTGCTCCTGAATTATTTTTATATAATAAATATAGTCGTAAAAGTGATATATGGTCTCTTGGAATTATTTTATATGAAATATTATTTAAATCGTATCCTTATAAAAATATGACCGCTCAAGAGTATACTGATTTTGTGTTTACTAATGATGCGATTAAACAAAAGTCGAATATATACAATGTTATAGAAAATATGCTTATTGTAAATGAATCTAAACGTATGAATTGGTCCGATTTATTAGATTATACGCTGGTATTTGAATCAACTAATCTATCTGTTACATCTTCAAAACCTATTACTATAGATGTTACTTCTTCTTATTCGCGTAATCGTTCTTCCAGTATTTGTATACAAAATGTTCATACAACCAGCACATCATTTAATAACAATAATGCTTTAACGAAAATTTATTCCACATCCGCACCAACTACCTTTAATTTATCACATACGTTACATAAAGATTATATTGATACAAGAATTAATCAACAACAACATCCTACTTTACAATCTTCTACAAGTTCAAATAATTTAAATTATCATGATATCATTGGAGAATCACCGGAACGACAAACAGATTCTACCTTTGGATATTATTATAAAAAATTATTTACATCTAAAAAATAGATATTATTATTATATACATATATACATAATTATATACATATATATACATAATTATGTATATATATATATAATAATGGACAACAAAATTGATAACGGAAAATATTTTTATGATATAGAAAAAACGACCTTTTTTAATAATTTAAAAAATATACATACGCATTCGAATCATGTATTAGAACAATTTAAACATGATTTTAATATGTTTACATTTACCATTAACCAAAAAAAAATTACTCATAGTAACGAACTATTAGAATTTTTATTACAAAAATATGAAAAATATTTAGAAGAAATTTTATTACTGTCTAGTCAATATGCGATAAAAGAAATTATTAAAACGTTAACCCATATACTGTGGTCCTCTTATTATATTAGTGAAAATAAAATACAAAATAAGAAACCTCAAATAGACATTCAGTTACATCTTTTTATGAAACAAGTCATAATAACATTTTATATTGATATACTTGAATGTACTAAAAAAAGCTCCCATGTAACGCATAAACAGGCCCGAGTTCAGTTAATATTTAACATTACTAATTTTAAATATGTGCGAATTACTGTAGAAACTATATAAATAGTTACATACTTAATTATATAACTAACTTAATACATACTATTATTTAAGTAACATTAAATCAACCACTTCTTTAATCGTTTCAACAAATAGAACTTTAAAGTTATTGGTAATAAGTGTAGGATCCTTTTCAATAATATTTTCATAATCAGGTTGATTCATTTTCGGACACAACACGGTTCGTACACCTGCACTTTTAGCACCATTTAATTTAGAATGTAACCCACCTATTTGAATAACATTGCCATCTAAATCTATTTCTCCGGTGATCGCAAAATCATTACGTATTTTTTTATTGGTTATAAAGGATATAATGGCCAATGTAATACCGGAACCAGCAGAAGGTCCATCTTTTGGTGTTCCTCCATTAGGACAATGGATATGAATACAATACTCTAACTTACTAATATTTATATTTTTAAAATAGGTCGTTATATAATTCAAACAAACAGTTTTAGCAACTTTCATACTTTCTTTCATAATATCGCCTTGATTACCTGTTAGTAATAAATCTAATACATTTTTACTATATATTTTTTTTATTTGTATCGCAGTAATACCACCTATACCCAATGCTGTAGCATATAGACCATTTACTATTCCTACTTTTGGTTTTTTATTTATTGTTTTTATTTGTACTTTTAAATTATTTTTAAAAATAGTATCTACAAACTCTTTAGTAATAGTAAAGGGTAATTCAATAGCGTGAGTTAAAATAAGTAAATTAACTTCTCTTATGATTTGATATAATTTTTCTTTTAATTTACGAGCTCCTGCTTCATAGGTATAGATACTTATTATATATTTAATAATTGTATCGGAAATAACTAAATCAATAGTATGGATACCTATATTCGAATATATTTCTGGAAGTAAATGTAGTCGTGTAACTTGAACTTTATCTTTTTCAGAAATAGGATCAATTTTAATAGTTTGAATTCGATCCAATAAGATTTTGTCTACTAATTCAGCATTATTATAGGAAAATATAATTAAACATTTTGAAATATCTATTGGAATTCCGGAAAAATATTTATCATTAAATTCTTCATTTTGCGTACTATCTGTTAAATGTGTTAAAATGCCAATGATTTCCTTTCCATGTTCTGTTTTACTTACTTTATCTAACTCATCAATATATATAATAGGATTCATACATTTCGTTGTAATAAGTGAATCAACAATTTTTCCCCAATTCGAACCTACATACGTATAATTATGACCTTCCAGTGTTGAACCATTACACGATCCGCCCAAAGGTACAAATACAAACGGACGAGTGGTATTATCAGAATCTTGTAAGCAATTACCGATACCATATTTGGCTAATGTTGTTTTACCCGTTCCTGGAGGACCTTCTAAACCTAATACATGTCCTTTGTTTTTACCACTAATCCATTGGGCGATTACACGTTTTATTTGTCGTTTAGGTTCCTCTAGACCATAAATGTTTTGATTTAACAGTTTTGATACATTCTGTAAATATTGTGTTTGGAGCGTATGATATTCTGTTATCTTATCTAGTATATGCTGTATGTTGTTGATTATTTGCGAATATACATGATTAATATTTATAATATGATATAAATCATTATCACTATCATTTAAACACATCTTATTTATAATTTTATTAATTAATTGTTGTTTGTTACCTTTTTGTGTTATTTGTAATATAGCACATACTTTTCGTAATGTTTTTACAGATAATATATATATATTTTGAATAGATATATTTTGATTTTCCAATAACATATGGTTATTTTGTATATTTTGTTTTGTATTCAATAACTGTGTGTGTAATGCTTCTAGCTTTTTAATAAATATATCCGTATTACAAATATTTATTTTTTTATGAACTGTAGACAATATATTTCTAATTGTATTAATAATATCTAAACTATTATCATCTAATTTATATGTTTCTTCTAATTCTGTTATATTTTCCAGTATAGTTCGTTTATAATTAATAACAATAGACGTACACGTCTGTTTATGAATTAAAATAGAAGGTTTTTTATATATTCCAAAAGGTATTTTTAAAAGGCCATCTAAATATTGTTGTGCTTTCGAATTACTTTCGCCATTTTTACCTGACTTTACTTCTTTTAATTTAGTTAAAGCTTTATTTTTAATTTCATTAGACGTTTTTAATAATATAATACGTTGTTCGTATGGAATATTTTTAATATCAAAGTCGGTTATTTTATTTATATTTTTTGTAATAATTTTATCAGAATTTTTAATGGTTTTTTGGACCGGCCAAGATAAACAGTTATAAATATTATTAGAACGACCTTTATTATATGCAACCGAATGGTTAGAATGTATTAAATCATATAATAAATAGGCTATATAATTATTTTCTTCATTGTTTTTATCTAATGTTAATAATTTTATATACTTATATTGCTTAAACATATCCACCATTAAAAAATCTTTTACTAAATTAGAAATATTTTTATTTTTTATGTTTTGTAAAAATAAATGATGTTCTAATATTTTTTCAAGTATCGTTTTATTTGAATATACAATTAATTCTTTTAGTGTTATTTTTTGGATATATTGCTTGATAAATGATTTAGGTATATCTATAGTATTAATTATTTTATGTATATTCATATAATTTTTTTTTAACATTGGATGTTCTTTATACAATTTAAAATTATCTTTAATAAAAAAACCTGTTGCGACAAGTAATAAATTTTTATAAGGAATGTATAGTTTAGCCCCATATATTTTAAGTAATAAATTATTACTATTCGTTTTAAGATCAATAAAGCTAGGTTTGTATAATTGTGTAGACATTAATGATACCGTTGAATTGGTTATATACGAAGTAAAGGAAATATTATTTTCGTTCGTACTTTTAAATAAATCTATAGATCGAACTTTAAATATTTGATTATATAAAAGAATCGTATGTTTATAATTATATGTTCCTATCTCATCTACTGTTTTATTTATAAACAAGGAAATAATATTTGTAACAGTAATACAGCCAATTTTCATTACAATATGCATTATATTTAATCGTATAATGGAAAATTTTATATTTAAAGCACATTTATAAGTATTGTTTAAATATTTTATAGATAACTGTTGAGGAACATTTATTAATTTTTGTGATACATTATTTAGTTTCATCATATATTTTTTATACTCTTCCATGCTTAATAATTGATCATCATATAATTCTAATAATTTTAAAGAACTATCCTCTATTAAAGATGATAAAAAAGTATGTTCAATATTAAATGTTTGTATAATATGTAAACGTCGTTTAAAAAAACGTTGTAATACAATTATATATTTAATATTATTTTTTGTAGTATTCATTTTAAATTTGATATATATATATATATTATATATTTATTTAAAAATTTAATTTTATTTATTATTACGTTAAGTTATATCATGGGTAAAAATATTAAAGGAGGTAATAAGCATAAAAAATATGCTAAAGAAAAAGAACAGGTTATTAAATTAAATTTATATGATTTAGATAAAACAGACGATCAAGAATTTGCGTTTGTTAGTAAAACACTAGGAAATAAACGGTTTGAATTAAAATGTTATGATAAAAAAATACGTGTAGGTTTAGTTCGTTCAAGTAAACGCCAAATGAGTAAACGTAACAATTGGATTTCACCTAACTCCATTGTGTTAATAGCCAAACGAACGTTTATGAAATCAGATGATAAATGTGATATTATTAAATTATATAATTCAGAAGAAGTTGCCTTTTTAGAATCACATAAAAAATTTCACAGTAATTTTATTAAAACCGGCTCAGTTATTAAAAAATCTATTAATGAAGTCGACACTTTTTCCTTTACTCGAGATGTAAAGGAACTATCCAAAAAAAAGAAAGCAAGAAATTACGAAGATGTATATGATTCCTCTTCAGAGGAGGAAGAAATCGATTATATCGATGCGATTTAAATATGTATAATAATAAAAAATAATTAAATTTGATTTATAATCAAATTAAATATTTTTTTATATAAAAGATTAAATATATAATTATATAATATACTAAATGGACATATCAGAATTATACAAACAACGATTCATACATTTATGTAATATACGTTCATCTACCCCTAATATAGAATTAGAATGTTTATTTAATAAATCAGAATCGATACATTTTACTGAATTTACAAAACTCCTTACTCATATCAAGTCTATATCTAATGACGAACCTGAACAAAAATATGTTCCGAATACTTGGAATGTTATTGGGCAAGAAGATACTTTAGATATTACCGTTCATAAAAATAATAATGTTCATAGGAGAAGTGATTTAAATATACGTACCACTATTTATTCAAAAGAAAATATATCAAAATATTGTCAAACAAATTCTTTAGATGGAGTACGTGTAACAAAAGTCTATAAAAATAGTAATATTAAACAAGATATATCAAACAATAAAATGTTACAGCAAAAAATCAATACACTACATTCAGATGCGTTATTAGTAGGTGATCGAGTAACACTACGAACAGACAGTGAAGGGATTATTAAGGGCACTATTAGTAATATTGATATTGAAAATAAAATATATTCTGTCAAAGACAGAAGAAATAATATATATACAACCAGTAATTATAAAGAAATTCGCTTACAATATTATGGGATGTATATGGAAGATTTTGATGTCCAAGTAAATATTAAAACCGAAGTTTCTTTAGATAATTTAGAAAGTAAAACAAATCCAGAAACTTTAGAAAAAATTGCGTTACAAAAACAGGAAGAATTCGATTCGTTTGTGAATGGTCGATTTTCAGAAGTATATAAAACCTATCGATTAAAAAATAGGTATTCGTATAGATATAATAATATACGGTTAGATATGACGGTCGTTCGTTCTTCCAGTTCTGAATTAAATAATAAAGGGATGATGGTACAAACACCACAAAAAAATTTAATTGCTTCTAATTTAATTAATGAAGATAAACAGTATGAAATAGAATTAGAAATTGATTATAATTATAATAAATTGCCCGGAGTATATACACTGGCAAATATTACACCACGTATACTGGATGTAATATATATGTTGAAATTACATATTAATTTATACCCTAGTATAATTAGTAAAAAAGAAGCCAATATTGTATTAGAAACATATAAATCATTAATACGAAACAACCATAAACAGATAATTGAAAAAAAAATTAGGATTCTAGAATATAACGCTCAACAAAAAAAACTACAAGAATTAGAAACGGATAAAGAAAGAGAAGAGTTTGAAAAAACAGAAACACTACTATCTATAGCCGATATTCAAGAATACGCTAAAAAATATAAACAATTACTGACACAAACTAATTCTAATACAAAAAAATTAAAACAAAAATATTATACTATGTTGGAAAATATTAAAAATAAAAAATATGCTTATGCGAATAATAGAACGTTTTTTATAGGTCCTAAAGTAGTAAGTATGAGTATTAAAGATATACAAAAAAATAGTTCTGATAGTATTTTAAAAGAAAATTACAGTATAACCGATAAAGCAGATGGATTAGGTATGTTATTATATGTATATGGATATTCACATTTAACAGATGATGAAATACGTTCACTTGTTCCATTTGATGATATACGCGATAGTCGAGATGAATTAGATACATTACAGGGACACATGTATTTAATTGATCAAAATATGCATATTTATAAAACACACATTTCACTTATCGATGAAAATAAAGAAGAGTTGAGTAATTCTTTGTTTAATGGGGAATATTTAGACCATGGTATTATTAATAATACTATTAATATATTTAAAATATATGATGGTTATATATTTAATGGAAAAGATATTAAACATTTACCGTTAAAACATCCTAAACCAAGCACTGAAAGTCGTATTAATTATGTTACCGCATTCTTATCTTCTGAAGAAGATATAGATAAACATAGCATACTGTATAAGGGAGAGCCTATTGACGATTATACATCAGATATAGTTCGCATATCAAAAAAAAAATTTTTATATTCCTATCCCAAAGTATCTAAAAGTTCGAAAAAAACAGTCAATCATTTATTTAAACATTCTAAGGAATTGTGGGAAACATTTACAAGTTCACTATCAGAATATAAATATGATGGTTTAATTTATACACCATCCGATACACCAGTGGCTTTTACAAATAATTCTTGCGATTATGATTTATACACACATACTACATGGAGTAAAAATATAAAATGGAAACCACCATATGAAAATTCAATTGATTTTTTAGTTAAAGAAGTTAAAAAGGAAACAAAGATTCAAGATACAATTATTTATTCACCACTTATTCGAACAAAACGAAACACTCTTGATGGTAATGTTGTATATACTCAATATAAAACGTATCATTTATATGTAGGTAAAAATATTACAGATAATAATAATGCTTGTATAACTAAACTTCGACAGAAAAACCGTTATCTTCCGATTCCCTTTACACCCAGTATTTTATATGATGATATGGCCTATGTAGCAAATATAGAAATTAATTTATCCGATAAAGAAGTCCATTCCAAACACTGGGATCATACTACCAACCAATGGAAAGAAAATAAATATGATGCTATTAAAGATAATACTATAGTTGAATTTGCGTATTCAAATTTTGATGAAGAAGATGGTCATTATAAAGTTGATAAAACCTATCGTTGGATTCCTATTCGAACTCGACATGATAAAACATTTTTCTATAAACAAGGATCTATTGAAAAACAAAAAGTATATAATACATTAAAATATCTATTACAATTACGACCAAATAGTTATCAAAATAGTTCCAGCAGCGAATTTAAACGAACAATACAGCAATTTTTATTCACTGTTAAAAATGCCATTATAGATATTCCCGATATACAAGTCTATTATAAAACTCGAAATTATAACACCTTATTAAATAGTATTATTTCCTATAAAGATACAATTATTAGTTATTACTCTAATTATGAACATATAAGTAGAGGTATAAATATTAACTATGGTAATAACTTTGATACGGCTAATAATGTATGGTTTTCTATTCATAATCCTATTACAGAATTTATGATTTCAACGGGTAAAAATATTCCCAAAATGGATGTATATGAATTAAAATATTACAATCAAAAAATAAATGTTAAACGGTCTAAATCAATTTCTATTCATATGCAACGATTTCATAATAGTATTAAATTAAATATGATTAAACAAGTAGCTACAAGTTTGAGAAAAGATAAAACAAATAAAAAACTTAAGTTATTAGATTTAGCTACAGGTAAAGGAGGAGATATATATAAATGGATTAGTAATAAGATTCATACCGTTGTAGGTATCGATAAAGTCTATGATAATATTTACAATACGTTTGATGGTGCTTGTGTACGCAGAAAAAACTACAAAGAAAAAAATAATAATAAAATGCCTAATATAGATTTTATTGTAGCAGATGTATCTAATAATTTACAAGATAATACACATTTTATGGATATGTTTTCAAAAAATATATGGTTTTCTACTTATGTAGATACTAAATTTTCTATTGTAACTATGATGTTTGCACTACATTATATGTTTAATGATATTGATTCTGTTTCGACATTGGTTGCGAATATTAATGATAGATTACAAGAAGGTGGATATTTTATTGGGTGCTGTTTTGATGGTAAAAAGGTGTTTCAATTATTACAAGATATAGAAATAAATGAAACCAAAATAGGTCGTAAAGATGGCGAACTTATATGGAAAATACAAAAAAAATATAATTTACATTCATGGGATCAAGAAGACGACAGTCTCTTTTATGACTTACCTATTGATGTATATATACGCTCTATTAATATGAATATTACTGAATATTTAGTTAATTTTGATATACTGATAAAGGAATGTAAAAAGTATAATATTAAATTAGTACAAAGTGA
>Ga0115008_10002830_pt1 | contig 14385 bp, 13 predicted proteins | sample FraStrMetagenome_FD_87164 | JGI IMG/M metagenome (GOLD analysis project Ga0115008, IMG submission 87164) | Marine eukaryotic phytoplankton communities from Arctic Ocean - Fram Strait ARC3M Metagenome | ecosystem: Environmental > Aquatic > Marine > Oceanic | place: Fram Strait | collected...
ATCGAGGGGTGGTTTTAAAACAACAAAAACAAGGAAAAATAAAACAACAAAAACAAGGAAAAATAAAACAACAAAAAAGACACGTAAAATTAAAAGAAGAAAAAAGACACGTAAAAGATCGAAGGATATATCAAAAACAAAAACAAAAACAAGGAAACACAGATAATTAAATATTGTTATGCAACAATATGCGTACACCTTTTTACATTCCAAACACCGATGATTTTATATACAATTTTTACTCATATTTAAATATATTTATAATGTTTTTTTGTCATTTAACAACGATAAATAAAAAGGAATTTCTGCACACATGGAACCTAATAATGCAAATAACATAAATTGTAATTGCATACTTAATGTTACCATAAATCCAACTATACCTAGAAACCACCATGATAATGGGTGAACCCATATTAAATATTGAGCTTCAGTTCTAGTAACATCCAATTTATTTATCGCATGGTTAGCTAATTGAGAAGAAAAAAATCCAGTTGTAATATTTGCTCTAAAAAATTGTGTTAAAAATGCAGATAAAAAAGAAATTATATATACTAATGTAGTTTTTGACCATGTATTAACTTTTATATTTAAAAATTTAACATCGTTTGATGGGCCAATATGTGTAAATTTTTCAAATGCTCCTTCCTCGTCTAAAAAAATCAATATAATTATCATTGCTACAAGAAATAAATTCATTGCAGTTACTGTACCAAAACGTTTCATTCTATATTACTACTATATTTAATTACATATTTGCGGTGTAAAATAAAAGATAATCATATTTTATCAACTAGACAAGTTAATATAGCAAACTCAATTATTAATGTTGCGTAATTACATGTTTCGTGAAAAAATATGCTTAAAACAATTAAATGATTATATTTATAATGGATTTTCATCATAAATATAATAGATTTATCACTCCCTTATACGGAGAACCAAGAAATATAACTGTAGACAACGAGCTATTAAAAACAAATAGTGTTTCACATGAATATTGTATCGAAGATCGGGTTGATATGACAAACTATGATGTGTATAGCATTGATCCCGATGGCTGCGAAGATGCCGATGATGCCTTTAGTATCTACGAAGACAATGGAAAGTTGTATCTTGCAATCCATATTGCAGACCCAACCGAGCACATTCACCTGAACTCTCCGTTATGGAAAGATATTGAAAGACGCGTTGTTACAAGATATCCGTCAAATAAACCCCCTATTCACATGATGCCAAATGATATTATGGAAAGGGCTAGCTTAATGGATAATAAACATGGATGCGTTAAAATGGCACTCACTATTGTTACAGAGATCGACGAGGCAACACATACTCCAGTCGGAAAGATCAGGCTCCTTTTTACAAAAATCAAGGTGAAGAGAGAAAACTCGCTCACATATACGGTAGCCGCATCCCAGTTTTACAGTAATAATGCTATATATCTGGGATGGAAAATAAGTGAAGCGTTGCAAACCAAGAGAAAAAAAGAAACAAAGGCGGTTGTTCTCAACGAACTAGCAACTTCTTATATATTATTTCACGAAAATCAACCAACCCTATGCAAAGACCATAGCACTGAAAGATTAATGAAACAAATGATCGCAGAGTTTGCCATCTTTTCTAATTCATTTATAGGCGAATACTTAAAATTAAACTTCAACGGGTCAGGACTATATAGAATATGTGCCGCAAAAGAGTGGCTGAATACTGTAAATGAAGATATAACAGGAAAGGAACTATTAAATGAAATTATTGCGAACGGGATTAACGCAGAATACATGTCGTCGGTTGGGTCACATGATTTAGTTGGCACTCCAGAATATATACATTTTACGTCTCCAATCAGAAGATTGTCTGATTGTGTGTGCCATTATTTGTTAAAATACATATACCTTAAAAATAAAACACCTTCTATATCTGTGCCATTTACAAGCCATGAACTAGATAAATATTCGTCCGACTGCTCGATGACATCAAAATCTATGAAAAACATTCAGTATAAAGACACCAAGTTTCGGCTTATACAAATCATGCACAATTTATTATCACACGGAACAGATCTGTCAATACAATATTATGTAACTAGCTACAAAAACACGTTTCTGAATATTATTATAAATCAGATTAATCATCATGACATATACATGTCGTACACTCTTCGCATACCAAGCATGGAAAAAGAATATTCAATAAAACACCCAAATACAATAAAAATCACAAAAATACACCCCCCTGGAAAGTTTGATCAAGGAACTATCCCCGAACTGGATAGCATGTTTATTTGATTTTTATGTCATGTTTACACCAGTAAGTAATGCTACTGCGATATTAAATACATTCTTGATAATAGGCGTTTCTTTTGGAGGAATGATATCATTGTAAATAGGTGCATCCTGATTAGACTTTATTTTATCCAAATACAAACGATCCATAACAAATAACCGATGGATCTTTGTCCAAATACTTGAACTGTCTAGATGGAAATATTCGGGATATTTTTCGATGAATGTTCTAACGGTATGCCTCGATAATTCTGGTATAGAAACACACATATCTCCACATGGAATAAACAAATCCATTACATCATCTTTCATTAAAATTGTGTTCATCTCAATATCACACAGTATTATCCTACGAAGCTCAAACATAGGCGTGTCTTCGCTAACCGACACGTGAAATGGTCTGCTGCACGTTGTTTCTACCTCAAATGTAATCTTCATTTATTAACTACTACGTATTTATCATTTACTTTCTCGTGGGTTGCATTTCAACAACTCGTTTCAATTTTAACACATGCGGGAAACTGCAAATTAACGTGTTCGCCTAAATTGAAATGTGTCGCACATACAGATCTATATATCATAAAAGATTTAAATATGTTTTACATGGTTGCGGTATTTGTGCTAGTTGCTATTTTACTACTTGCGTCATTGATTATAGAAGAGAGCTCGTGCAGATCTCTTTAGATAGCATTAGCATTACTATGCGTTGTGAAATATTTATATTCGTATAATATATACTATTGTCTCAAATGTCTGGATATACTTCTGGGTCTATCCCATCTGTTCTATTTATCGACAATGAAGCTATCCGAAATTTTGAACATAATGGAATTAAATGTGGGGACGGAAAGTATTCCGATATCGAATGTTTTCCGTTAAAAAGTCACGGCGACGATACTACAGAATCTGGATATCAAGTCCCACCTTCTATAATAGATACGTTTTCTGGCACCCCATATCAAGATTATCCCAACACAATAAAACAAAGATATTACCCAGGGGATGGGTTAACTATCGCAGATATGGATAAAATTTACAGCGACGAACCAGAAGAAGATGAAACATATCGTCTTGATGGAAAAGAAGCGGTTGTTTTTGATTGGGATGGAACATTAACTTTATTTGAAGGGATTGCTGCACCCAACCCAAACCAGGGGCGGTTTGATTTAGACGGTATAATTATGTTATATAAACAAGTTGGGTTGTTGCTCCCCACGTTTGGATCTCACTCAGATGATAAACAGACACTTGCCGAACTCTTTTTTTATGATGCGGCTGCAGATAAAAATGGACAAGATAGAATTGCATTTCTACAGGGTTTACTGGATACATGCAAAGATAGGGGAATTGAAATATTTATTTTAACCGCCAACGGAATACCAATTAACGGAAGCAAGTTTTTTCAAGATATTTTTAAAATTGTATTTGACTATGATTTACCATTAGATCATATTATAAGCCAACAATCTTTTCGCATACATAAATTAGATATTATAACAGATGTTATCATTCCCATGATTTCCGAAACGGAAAGCGACAGCTCAGACAACGATTACACCGAAAGTACTATATTGGTAAGCGATGATTCGGACAACGATTACACCGAAAGTACTATATTGGTAAGCGATGATTCGGACAATGAACCTCCTCGGAAACGGCAACGGGTAGAGCCGCAGCAACAGGTAGTGTCGCGGCGGGGTGGACAAAGAAAACCCAAAAATAACAAATCAAAAAAGAACAAACCCAAAAAGAACAAATCCAAACAGACCAGAAAATACAAAAAGAACAAATCCAAACAGACCAGAAAATACAAAAAGAACAAAACCAAACAGACCAGAAAATACAAAAAGAACAAAACTAAAAAAATGAAACAATCGACAAAATAAATTGAACAAGTATAATACGATTATTGTATAGGTAATAATCATATTATATAGAAGTTATCATGGGACGATACTACGGTGGAGATATTGAAGGAAAGTTTTGGTTTGGTGTTCAGAGTAGTTGCGATATTAACAATCTTGTTGATATTGAATACATTACTGAATATGTATGGAAAGCCTGTGGCTGCAATGCTCGAATAGAAGACGAAACGTTTTGCACGGATTGCTATGAGAACTACACCGAACACGTTTTGGCGATACAAGAAAACGATTATGATATGGAGGAGGATCACACAATGTATAGAGAGGGATGCAATGTGTACTATCAAATGTATAAAGATGAACATTATGATGAATTAGTGGAAAATCTACAACTAGTTAGACGTAATCTATCAGCTGATATCCTGGCAGAGTTTGATAAGTTAGAAGATAACTCGAATATAACCAGTGCATATTCGGGATACTTTAATCCCATTTATGAAAAATATCAGCAGCAACAAAAAATAAAAGAAGAAGAAAAGGAAAAGGAAAAGGAAAATATTAATCCACACAGCGTGTTTAGACCAGATGGCGAGGCAGAGTTTATTGCTAGGTATGTCATTGGGTTACAGATAAAATATTGTCTCGAGAATTTGAGCAGCTGTACCGTGAGTTGCGAATGTTAAGCATTAGTAGTCGTCGATCATCAAATATAATGTATTCATGTGTCGTGTAGTTTGTATATTTTTGATGGAGTTTTTGGATATTATGCAGTGGATGTTTTTTGTGAAATTTTTTGATTCCCAAACTTTTTGTATATCTCATTTTGGACAATTTATTTTTGTCCTTTTTGGATTATGAAGAACTTTTGAAAAACGAAAAATAAAATTTCTTATGCAGCAAACCTGATAAAATGCCCCACACTGACGAGAGCATAAAAAATATTTTTTGTATTTTCACCCTCCAAAAACTCGACTTTTGAATTTTGGACAATTTTCTGAACATAGACAACTTAGTGAATTTCTGACACTGAATACAAAACATTTTTTTAGTGTATTGCGATTGTTATGATAAATACATGTATATAACGTTCGTGGGTTAGTTGCAATTAACACCATTCTGTGTCAATATGAATTTTCGTATGTTTTAGGTGTAACTTGCAACAAACCATATAAAATAACTATTGCGTAATATGGTCACATTGCAACATAAATAATGTAAACTAATGCAAATGTTATAGAACCCATAATTCATGGTAACAAAATGCAATCTTTTACGATATGTATTACATACCAAATAGTGTTAGTTGCAACAACATACCTAATTTTTTAACTACTTAAAAATATAATATTTATTCATATAAATGCCGAAAGAATATTTTTGTGAAATTTGTAACTATAGGGTAGATAGGAAATCGTCATATGAAAAACATATCGTAAGTGCAAAACATCATATCAAAAATGCTACTATGATAAAAGAAACACAAGTAAAAATAAAGGAAGATATAGATAAAAAAAAACGAACATGCATACATTGTAATCGTGTATTGTTATCAATTGGAGGAAAAAATAGACATGAAAACAAATGTAGACATGAAACTGAAACTGAATATAAACATGTTCCAAAAGACGAAGTAAAAAAAATGGTTACTGAGAACTTAGATGATAAAGTAAATGATCTAATAAGTGCAGACCTTTTAAAAAGTGTTGTAGAACAGAACGCACAGCTTATTAAAATATTGTCGGACACAAAAACACCCACAACTATTAATAATACAACAAATAACAGCAACACAACAAATTATAATAATACATTAAATTCTACAAATAACTTCAATCTTCAGGTTTTTCTCAATGAAGACTGTAAAGATGCAATGAATTTGATGGATTTTGTTAATTCGTTAAAATATAAAATAGAAGATTTGGAACACACTGGTAAGTCAGGGTATGTAGAGGGCATAACTAAACTTATGATCGATGGGTTGAAAGGTCTTGAGATTACCCAAAGACCAATCCACTGCACAGATATAAAACGAGATACAGTGTTTGTTAAAGATAATGATGAATGGCAGCGGGATAATAATAAGGACAAGTTAACAACCGCAATTAAATATGTAGCGAATAACAATCTAAAATTATTGCCAAAATGGACAGATAAACATCCACAGCATAGCGATCTTACGTCTGAAACTCACCGCAGGTATATGAAAATCGTAAGCGAAGCTTCTGGAGGTGGCACTGATGAGGAAGATGATAAAAATATGAAAAAGATTATAAAGAAATTGGCTGCAGAAACCGTAATCGATAAGGAAAACGTGTAGGTTTATAATATATTATATTGTGTGTAATCACAAGTACTTAAAATCATTAATATCAGTAATGTACATATATGAATGATGAATGATAGAAAAATAGAATACGTGTATTGTATGACGAATAAGTCATTCAATAACGATCTCGTAAAAATAGGTTGGACAACGAACGATCCAAATAAACGTGCACAACAGCTGTACACCACCGGTGTTCCAAATCCCTTCACAATTGAGTTTATTATTAAAACGTTGGACGGAAGAACGTTGGAGTCGCGAATACATTCATATCTCGCTAGATACAGAGAAAGCAAGTCGCGCGAGTTTTTTAATATAAGTGTTCAGGATGTGCGTGACATTTTAGAGAAAAAACTGAACCTCACACTGAGTGATCCAGAACCAGAAGTTACCTATGAGCGACCCCATCATAGTACACCAATCAAACGGTTTGAAAGATGTAGTAAACAAGATCTACAATATTTTTACGATATATCAGGAAAGATTGATGCTAGACCAGTTTTTATTCATGACGATCCGTGCGAAGATATATCAACTATATTTGAAAAGTTCCGATACAACCCGTCGCCATAAACTTAACGTATTTAGACCTCTTCTTTTGTCTCCTGTATCTCGACACCTTCGGAAGATACTAACTGTTGTTCGTCGGAAGAAACTGCAATAGGGGAAATAACGTCGGGGTCTGCGTCGTTAAACTGTTGACGCTCAGTCAAGTATGCAGAGTAAAAAACGTTTTCTTTTGTGTTCACGATTGAGTGCACCTCGTGTAACTTAGATGCAATAAATAGCACGTTGGTCAATAACACAGTGTACGTCTTTGCGTCAAGACTATTTTGAAGAATGGGGACAGCTGAAAGACCAGTATTGGCTGCGAACATCACCATGGCTCCATAACCAGCATGTAAGTATTTATGATCAAGCTGGTGGAGCTCGTCTTGTTTGTCTTGGTCAAGTTTCACGAGAGCTTCGCCGACACTTTCGTTGTCTTTGGGGAGCTCGCGGTTGATTTCCAGATAATCGATCATCTTGTTTTCACGCTTTATTTCAACATAGTACAAATAAAGGAATGTTAAGAATGTCACAATGTTTATCGAACCAGCTGCGTCATACAATCCGCTCTTGCCAGCCAACATATTGTCGAGAGTTCCACAGGCGTCATCGCCACATTTCTGAGGAACGAACATGATAAGGAATGCAGCCATGAGAGAACGATAGAACTCAAAACAAAATCCTACCGCAATATCGAACTTTTGAGAGGAGTCGCTTTGTCTTTGTTTCATTTCTCCTTAATTATGTAGTGTACGGATATTATTTTGCAGATAATTATACTTTCTTTATATACTATATAGTATCTTATCTCACTGTGATTTATAAATACTCATGAACCATATTGAACATGATGATCCAATGAAAACGCCGCCACGTAAAAAACAAAAGGTTCACGATAATATACATGCTGTATCATATTCTTCTGGAGTTGATATAACCGACCAACGTGAAATAATATCTCCCATGAAAGATTGGAATATGTTTTACGATGATCGTGAAGATGAAATCCTTTATCAAACCTGGACAGGAGATGAGATGACAATTAAGGATAAAATACATAATGAAATAGAAATGTTCGTAAGAGGAAATGATGATTTAGATCGGTTTTGGACTATTATTGGCGATATTGAAACAGTCCATACAGAGAACATCGATAATTATAAACAACACCAGAAGAACAAGTCTACCATTACTGATTTCACGAAAGACGATCTATATGGAATATTTAACGATTATTTCACAGATGATATGGATACTGCCATGGAAGATTCAAAACAAACTGTTACCGAGAACCAAAGTATTTCAGAAACAGAGAGAAATCAGACATTAAGGGACACAGAACGTTATGTTTTGGTAAGAGATGCTGTTAATGAACGAATAAAACAATACAATATCCAACAAAAGGGTGAGACACTCGGTGGTAAGAAAACAAACAGGAAAACAAACAGGAAAACAAAGCGGAAAACAAACAGGAAAACAAAGAGGATGACGAGGGGAGGAACCATAGCCAATGATAAATATTTAGCATTATTTAAGGATGTTGGATCTGCGCGAAAGTGGATAGAGACTGCACCTAATCTCAATATCATTGACACTGATGGCTATACCGTTCTTATGCAGGCCGTTAGATTTGGTCATACTGAAGTGGTCAAGCTCTTGATAGAGGCAGGTGCTAATCTCAATGTGCAGGACAATGATGGTTATACCGCTCTTATATGGGCCATTATTAGAGGTTATACTGAAGTGGCCCAGCTGTTGATTGGGGCAGGTGCTGATCTCAATGTGCAGGACAATGATGGTTATACCGCTCTTATATATGCCAGTATTAGAGGTGATACTGAAGTGGCCCAGCTGTTGATTGGGGCAGGTGCTGATCTCAATGTGCAGGGCGAGGTTGGTTATACCGCTCTTATATGGGCCAGTTATCAGTGTCATATTGAATTGGCCAAGCTGTTGATTGATGCAGATGCTGATGTCAATATGCTGACCAATGGTGGCATGAGTGCTATCGAAACTGCTTCCGCGGCTAACTGCCGAGAAATAGTTGATCTTCTCATTGATGCACGTGCTGAGAATTATATAGACTATATTCCTGTCGCCCCATTAGTGTCTCAAACATATAACGAAGATCCGTCAAAAATATATAATGGTTCCGCCACTTATGCAATTCCAATTGAGGATGAATATAGTAATCTGCCTGTTGCTGATTATAAAATATCAGTTAATGCTGATGCACCCATTGCCGATGTATCCATTGCTGATGCATCCACTGATCGTCATACAAAGAGTGGACTACTAAAGAGTGCATTAAAAGGAACCGCAAATATCCTTCATTTGCGTAATCATAAAAAAGTTCCTGTTGCAACTCCTACTCTTGGCGGCAAGAGGAAAACAAAGAAGAGAAAGGGAGGAATGCCTACTACAAAGAAAAAGAAAATAACGGCACAGAAGTACCATGATATATCACAAAAGACCATCGATACTTACTCTAACCTATCGGCTGCATTTTATGATAGGTCGTTAGACAAAATGGAAGCCGCGACAGATCGAATAGATGACCAGTTATCAAGACCACATGGTGCGGAACGACGAGCTATATCTCCAATGCCAGATGATGTAGTGAGACGAACTATATCGCCAATACCACCATCATTCGAAACAAAAAAAGGTGGCAAGAGGAAAACAAAAAAGAGAAGAACTCGTTCAAAAAGACACTCAAAAAGAAAACGCAAACATCAAAGAAAATAAAATAAATGTATATAATATAATATCCCAATGCCACAAATGTCACTCACTGCAATGGCTAGAAGACGAAAAGCACAACAAAAAGCACAACAAAGGGCAAAACAATTATATGCACATGCACAACCGCATCATGGTGGAAAAAGGACACGTAAATCTAAAAAGAACAACAAGAAAAATAAAAAGACCAGAAAGACCAGAAAAAACAAAAGAAAGAGTTCTCGTCGCCACCATTAAACCATGTAAAATAACTATGTCTACATAGACATTTCATATGATATTATGTATATACAATATCACATGAAACAGTAAAAATACAATATTTTTACGAAACTTACACATTACAGAAAGGATAATACCACACCTACTGTGTCCCACGGAATACATGTTCTCAGATGTTGCACTGCATTAACATATTTGGAAAGAATATACTGTCTATAAAGCCTTCTGTATTTCTTAATACTAGATATCAAAAGCCTACAATATAATGGATCAATTATGTCTAACTTCAGTTCGTATGCGGTTATCGCCCATTTTCTAGAACAATTATACAAAATGTACGCGAACTTATCGTTGTCTCCAATGTTAAATATTACATCTGTTTGTCGTAATACATGCAATAATATCTTACGTATACATTGAGCTTTATCTTTGAGATACACACATTTTTTCTCTTCACTTAGAAGCTTCGATATTCTCAAAGCCCACGCACTTTTTTGTTTTTCAAACCCTATCATATCAGTCGACATATTCATTTTAAACTTATATCTACGCTCGCGTCCAATGCGATCTATCCTGGCGTATGTTGACTTATACATGTTTCCTTTATTTTATTCATTTGACCATAACAAGGTAGTAAAAATACGTTCAATTTTATATTGGGGAATATTTAGAACGTTACATATTTGAATGAATTATTATACGTACAATGACTGGTTCGTTGCGATATACTTTACAATCATTGTGGGCACATTTGACAACATTTCTTTAAGAGCAATGTCGCCAACAAACTCACACGTTCGCTCCAGTTCACTTGCGATATTCGCAATCTTGATTAATGCCTTCACAAACTCTCCAGTTGAAACAATATCGTTCGTTTCTAGATCCTGAAGTATCAACTTACATTCTTCTTGCGTAGTTGCATTGCACCAGTCAATCACATGCTGGATGATATCGTATGTTAACTCATAATTAGTGCCAGTCGACATCTTATGTGTGTTTTCAAAATCCATATAATAATTTGAATAATCTATGGCATCTTCAATACACGTGCGAAGATGCTTCGGAAGATTAGATGGCGGAATAATACAGCGGTTCTCTTCGGGAACCTTTATACCTGCGAAACAACTTGCCAACGCAATAAACTCCTGCGTCGTTAAAAGTTTAAAACTGTCAGTAATCACAATTTCTGAAAGAACCATGCACGGCACCTCTCGTATGTTTGTCGCATACATCCCCTTCTTGGTAACCATTTGTGTTGTATCGGATGTCATATCTTGAATGAAACCCTCTTCGTAAAACTTATCGATAAGTATTTGTGTGTTGTGTTGAAGATAGTGTGCTGTATTTACACTATCATGTTGTAGGGTATTGATCGAGGATTGCTTTTCTTTCATACGGAACACGGTGCTTAAATCTGTCTTTAGATGTCTATAGGTGTCTTCTATATTTTTAATGTCTCTTTCTGCCTGTTTTCTTACTTTGTTTTTGGAGGAGTTCATCTTTTCTTTCATATCATTATACGTATCAATTATATTAGTTGGCGTTCGCATACTTTCCATTGACCCCATAATACGTTCTAGTTCACTCTGTTCGGTCTGGATTTGCTTGTTATATTCGTTTACCTGGCTGGATATTTCGTGCTGTATCATTGATTTATTACAAAACTCGATGCATTTTTTTTGTCCTGAATTATTGGGCATATCTTCGTTATTCGTTTGCAAACTTGACGCGATAAGATTAAATACTAGGTTATACGATATTCTAAACTTACTCACAAGTGTTTGTGGTTTGCCATGCATCATTGTCCGATAGTTAATCAGATCTATATCTCGAAACAGGTTTGACAAATGGATCACATTTCCGACAGTGTCTATTCCGCGTCGTCCCGCACGACCAGATGCCTGGACAAACTCATGTGGGAGTAACATGCGTCGAGTGTTTCCATCGAACTTCTTTACGTCTGTAAACAACACCGTTTTAATCGGCATGTTAAGTCCTACGCTAAACGTCTCTGTTGCAAACAGTAACTTAATGTACCCCCGCTCGAACATGATCTCTACAATTTCTCTAATTATTGGCATGACACCACTATGGTGAATTGCAATGCCTTTCTCAAGAAGAGACACCATGTTTACATATTCTGGTAGCGTGAGATATTCTTGGAAATTGGAGATCTTAGATCGAAGCAGTTGCTCGCATTCTCTAGCGACGGTATATGAAACCTTGCTATCATCTTCGAGCAAAGGCACTGTGACTTCGCGTGCTGCCTCGGCAATCTGTCTCTTTGATAGTATAAAACATACTGCGGGGAGCATTGATTTTTCCACCATATATTTACACACTTCGTTTAGGATAAACGAACGCTTGATGAACACCTTGTTATGCGTAATCAGGGAAAGAGTCTTCTTTAGTTCGTGATATTTGACCTCATCAAACTTACCATTGGAGTCTTGAATTACGTGAAGCGTGTTTATTTGTCTCCGAATACGCTCTTGTTCGCTTTTATCGCGAACACACTTGAACAGTGCACTTGTCGCGGTAATAAACGAATAGTGTGTTAATGGCACTGGTCTATATGAAGATGTTGCAAGATACACTTGTTTTTCAATGACGGCGTTGGCTCCATCATCGCCACGAGTTTCGATCCATTTTGCAAACTTTGCAGGATCATCAAGGGTTGCGGATAGCATAACCATTTGGATATGACGAGGAAGCATCAATATAGTGTTTTCCCATACATGTCCTCGGTCTGCATCATTAATCATGTGAACCTCGTCTTGAATAACACATGCAAGCTCATTATCAAAATCCATATCAAACATCAGGAGCGGATTTACGTTTCCATGCTGTTCTGTAAGCTGGGTTTTTTTATATAATGTATTTTGTAAGATTTCCGCAGTCATGATAAGAACGTCCGCTTCAGGATTGATTTTGATATCTCCTGTGAGGAGGCCAATACTCAAATGAGGGAACTTCTGTGTGAACTCGTAATATTTTTGGTTGGAGAGAGCTTTGATCGGGGAGGTATAAATTACTTTTTTTTTGGGGGTCTGTGATGTGAAGAACTCAATCGCGAAAAGAGCTGGCAGAGTTTTTCCAGATCCAGTCGGGACACAGCTGAGAGTATGATTTCCAGTTACAATGGCTTCGATCGCAAACTTTTGAAATGCACTCAGTGGAAAAGGGAACTGATCGTGATATTGCAAATACTTGTCGTTGGTATAGGTTTCATTCGTTAGTTGAATTACCATGATTTGTTAAGTTAATACGGGTCGGTATATTACGCGGAATATATATGTATTGTTGTTTATTTTCATATATAAATAATCAATTTATTGTATTCATGTACTGTATATTATGCAAAATAGTAAAAACATTCCTCGAAAAAAACTGACACCTGTTCCCAAGAAGGCAATTACTCTTGACCTGTTATTAAACTCGGGTATGTTTACGAAGATTAATTTTAATCAAGCATTAGCGTTAACCAACGCAAACGCAATGGATGAAAACTCATCTCCAATAGAAGGTTACAATTACAATAAAGAACTTAAAATGGACAAATATACATTTCCATCTCAATTAGAAAGTATTAAGATACTTGGATCCAATAAAGATAATAGATCGCAGCACTATGTTATCTATGTTGTTGATAAAACAAATGAAACAAAAACAGTTTATTCTGAGTTTTGGAATAATGACATGGATACGCAAGATGGTATATACGTTCTCTCACCTCACGGAAAGTCTATTTTAGAGCAAGAAGAGACTGTTATAGACGGATATAATAATCCAAAAAATAATATATCAAAACTTCCCATAGAAATGATTAACAACATATTGGCGAACAATAACCCGATTTATGTCAATAAACAGAGAACAGCCCTCCCACTCGAACCTCAAAGTAATAAACAGGGCGGTAAAAAAAGAACACGTTGCAGACATGGAAAAGGCACTGGTTGCAGTACATGTGTTGGAAATGTAATTGATAATGTAACATTACCAAAAGCAACAAAAGAAACAAACCAAGAAGTAGAACCAGTAACCAATGTTTTTAACATACCAGACGATAGCGATCCGTTGTCTGAGCAGTATAAAAACTGGTTAAGATCTATTCCAACAGCAAGTGTAAATGAACCGGTTCAAACGGCTACCCGTGTTGGTGGAAAAAAAATATCAAGAAAAAATAAAAGAAAATCGAAGAAGTCAAAAAGAAAGACGAACAAATCCAAAAAATCTAAAAGAAAAACTAGAAAAACTAGAAAAACCCGTTAAAACAGAAAGGGGTATATCAGGTTTGATGGTTTACGTTTACCGTTTACTTTTACCTTTTTGTTTTATTTTTTTGGACTTTCTGGACTTTCTGGACTTTCTGGACTTTCTGGACTTTCTGGACTTTCTG
>Ga0115008_10002831_pt1 | contig 14384 bp, 8 predicted proteins | sample FraStrMetagenome_FD_87164 | JGI IMG/M metagenome (GOLD analysis project Ga0115008, IMG submission 87164) | Marine eukaryotic phytoplankton communities from Arctic Ocean - Fram Strait ARC3M Metagenome | ecosystem: Environmental > Aquatic > Marine > Oceanic | place: Fram Strait | collected 2012-06-18
ATATCCAAAAAAAGTAGCATATTTCAACACGTAACAACAACTATTTAGCACTTTTGAAGCTAATCTGTATATTTTTCATTCAATTTTTTGCCATGGTGTCCCATCCCCGTCGACCTGCGGTGCATCATAAGATGCATATATTATCAATAATTATGTCTATTCAAGTCCAAAGAATGCTTCTGTACATTATTCATTATTTGTCACGGTCAAAAGTGTTGCAAGAATTATCCGTACACGATTTGTTTTCATTTGAACTTTTTCTATGTTATTTCATAAGATAAATGTCAATCTTGAACCGGCAAGGATAATGGACTTAAACCACTCCCTTTAGAGAGAAAGCGGTGTAATTCTTTATCTGATGTATTAAGACCCCCACCTAACACAAAGTAACTAATCTATAATTGTATTTGTACGCACTAGGGGAGGACATATTTTGATTATTCCCTCTTCCTCCTTCAAGCTCTAAAGTTTGTGTGTGTATTGCTTTTCTTCATTTTATCATTTCATATCATAACAACAGCCTTAAGCACCTTACGAAAATGAATTTACATCCCAGTCAATGTTCCAATACGATCGTTCATTTGAACCGATGGTACATGTTTTGGCTCATTATTCTGGCGTTCTAATGGGGGTGTAATTATTTATTTCCAAGATGAACATTCCATGTAAGTAAGGATCATTATCCTCTAGATCTAGAAGTCTCATGAGCATTTTTTAGGCGACAAGTTTTCTCAGTACGTAGATTCTCTTTATAGAGTCTCAAGATTAAGCTTTTAATTTAGTCATAGCCGTTATTATTATTTTTTAAGTGTTCTTAAAAGTCGTTAGAAAAAAATAATCTCCACGTTTTTAATTAGAAGAAGATATGGATGACCAGCAGAAAGATTTCTTGAACACTGACTTTATTAATGAAAGTAAATGGCTTTACAGAATAGCAGAAAGACCATTTGTGGTAGGTATGTTGCGGGTGGGTTTCTAATATGTGTTCATAACTTCAGCTATCGAGCAAAAGGAATAATAACAGATGCATAATATTCTTGGCAAAAGCTCAACAATCTTGCCCCACCAATGATGATTTTTCAACTTAAAGAGAAGCATTAGGTTAGATTCTTTTGATGCAAGTAATGAAAACAAAAACTAGTTTATACCGTTACAGCGATAGTGCCAAGTATGTCAAGTGGATATTTAACAAGGAACTATTTTTCTCAATTTTTTTCCATCCTCACGACGAACATGTTCTTATAAGATTGAGCAATTGGATCATATTCTATGAAAATAGCTCAAAAAGGACATTATTAAAAGACATTTCAGAAACGTACTAGCCATATAAAATATATTCCTTCAGAAGTTTGCGATTTTTTTTTTCGTTTCGTTTTGTTTCGTTTCGAGTCATTCGTCGTGAAATATTCTTGTGTTGTGTGTCGTAAAAAGAAGGTTGAAACTAAATATAACTCTAACTCAACGTACTATTCGAGATAAAAAAGTAAAATTATATTTAGGAACCTTTAATTCAGAATGAATGTAGAACGTGTAAATAATTAGTGTGAAACACGGATATCTTTTTGTGACTGCGTAGTGTGTCTACAGGAAGGCAGGAAGAACATAGGAATATTCAAACAAAAATTTCTCAAAAGATGTAGCGATTCATATCTATGTAAGAATGTATTATTTATGTGCATACCACAGAACTGAATAAGTATATATTATCCGTCAAATTAATTCGTATTAAATACTCGTGATAGACACACAAAGCAATTATGCAGCCGCAGCAAAATCCTCAATCAATGCAATCGCATCATCTTCAACAGATGCAGATGCATCAACAATTGCAGGCGGCTCAAATGCATCAACACTCTGCTATGGGTGGTCATCACAACGGAAGCAATATGGGCCCTGGTCTTGCGAACAATCCTGGACAGGCCATGCTATCCTCTAGTAGACATATGGGAAATCTACATCAAAATTTCCCACAAATGGTTCCACATCAAATGCCTCCATTTCCCGGCGGTATGCCCAACCAGCAGGTACAGCAGCCACAAAATATGGTTCAACAAGCTCAAATGGGGTCTCATCAACAAAATCACGCGAAAGCGGCGCAGCAACAATTGTTATGGAACGCTATGGCCGCATCGAATAATCGGAATACGAAAGTTTCTGGTGGCGCCGGTGGCTTCAATAGCGGAAACAGCCCCGCTTCTAACATAGCAAACCCACAAAGCTTAAATGTAGACCCTCAATTAATGCAACAGAGATCTAATCAACCGTTCCCTAATATGCCCTCAGGTATGGTGGCGTCAAGAATGCCCATGTCCACAAATTCTGTAAATCCCTCTATGGAAGGTGGACCGAATATGCAGAACTCAAGTAATAAGAAGATGACCAATGAACAGATGTTACTTTTACAGCAGCAAAAAATTATTGCTGATCTGCAATCGCAGATTCAACAAATCCAGAAAACCGGAGGAAATAATGGCAGACCGCAATCCGCTCAAATGCATCAAGGTATGAATAATAACGACATGTCTTTTAACGACATGTCGTCACAGCAGGGTCAAGGCGACGGCTTCCCCATGTTTGCAGGTGGAATGAATCCATCGCAAGGCGAGAAGCGAAATTCAATAACACAACAGCATCTAGCTATGCCCAACAATCTTCCTAATATGATGAACATGCCTAACAATTCCAGTTCGAACATGATGCGTGACATGAACAATTCTTCTGACTTTAATGGAGATCCTCTTGGAAAAAGTCAACCATTCATGAATCCGCTCGGCGGGGCAAATGGCATGGGACAAGCTCCTGGAGTTATGATGCAGAACCAAATGTTTCCTAATAATATGAAACAGCAACAACGCCGTAGTGTTAATGCTGGCGATATGATGAATCTTCAAGGCATTTATAATCAACAGCAAAATATGGGCATGTTCAACAAACGAAATTCTTTCCAAGCACATCCACAACAAATGAAACAGAGAGCCCCAAGTTCTGGAGGAAAGACTGCTGACAGTAATGATAACTCGAACAATTCTCTTGCGTCTAGCCTTGGTGGTGATGATTTGTTTCGTCATTTACCGATGGGTAATGACGGGAAGAAAGGCAATAGATCAGGTACAGATATTGATGACAAGAAATCTGACGCATCGAGTAGTAGAAGTCGGAAAGGCCTCAAACGAAATAAGAGTCAAAGCGGCAGTATCGGAGGCAATCTGGATCAGCTTGGAAAGAGAAGAGGCGGAGACTCGAGTAGTAAAGGAAGCAAAGGCTCTCAAGGCAAAAACAAAAACAAGAGAAAACTAGAGGACGAATTAGATAACAAGGACAGTCTAGAATCTGATCCTAAGAAATTAAACCGATCTGGTGAAAAGAGTGCCTTTGTGGGAGGGTGGCAGTCAAATGATGACATACCTGATAGGCGTCGAATGATTGTTTGTGTTGTAAAAGTTATCGAACAGATGAGACCTGATGCAAGTAAAATTTCGCACAAGTAAGTATTGCAATTTTCAATATTATTGAAGGAATATCAGAGCAGATTTTGCACATCTAGTACAAACCTTGTGTTTTAATATTTCGACTCTTTTTCTTTTCCATTCATAGGTTTCCACTAATGGCGAAAAAGCTTGAAGAGCATTTGTATCGATCTGCTGCTTCCAAAGAAGAATATAGCAACGTCCTCACACTGAAAAAGAGATTGCAGATGATTGCGCATGCCCTTGGTATTCAAAAGAACCCGGAACAAGAAGCTGAAGCCCCTTTCAATGATAAAATGTTTTCATCAACTGATGATATTGATCCTTTGAACTTTGAAACAGGACTTCATGATAAAGGTGATTTAAGTCAAGCTGATAAACTTGTTGGTATCGATGGTATTGAAGGCGCATTTGCTGATGAATTAAAGTCAGACGATCTTCTAAAGAAAACACAGGACTCAATATTCAACGATCCACTCCTGCCGGAACTTCAACAGAGTGGTGGATCATTGGATTTATTAGGAGATGATCTCTCTGATGTAAAGAGTAATAAACAAAACTCGTTGCCCTTGCCAATGCAAGATTCAAGAAATGCTATGAAAAAGCAAAGGCATGGTATAGATAAACCTGACCCTTTAGTATCTGGCCAAGCACCACCTGGCCCTCTTGATATGTTTAATGAGAATGGGAATACTAAAGCCATGAATTCTAACGAAGGGTTTCCAATGATGAACTCTAGTTCTGGCGTAATGCCTCATTCGAACATGCAACAACTCCCACCTTCAAATCAGCCAGGTGTGAACTTTCCTAATCTTATCAACGGTAACTCTAGATCGAGCTTTAATCAAAACCAATTTGATATGGGACAAGGTCAAGCTCAAAATCAATTGTTAAACACGCAAATGCATCCAAATATATGCCCTCCAGCGGACAGCTTAGCATCTCAAATAGCTGGTGACTCAAGTGTTCAAAGGAAAAAACAAATCCGTTTGCAACAACAAAGGCTATTGCTTCTCCGTCATGCGAGTAAATGTACACTTGGAGCCGCTTGTAAAACACAGTATTGTGCCGAGATGGTAAAACTTTGGAAGCATATTAAGAAATGTACGGACAGGTATTGTTCCACACCACACTGTTTGAGTAGTAGATGTGTGCTGAATCATTACCGTATATGTAAACGAGAGAGAAAGAGCGCCACTTGTGAAGTTTGTGCTCCAGTTATCAAGAAAACAAGGACTAAAGAGGACTTTGATCCAGATGGCGAGGAGGTTGATCAAATTGAGCAACTTGCCAAAGAACAAGAATCGAATCGTCTTAATACCATCGAACCGCTGACAAAGGGCAAGCTTCCCGAAATCCCTGCATCAGGTAATAACAATGGCACTGGGAATAATATGATTCATAATATGATGATGAACCAACAAAATGGTGTACCTAATCTGCCTCCTCATGGACAGGTTCCTATGACACCACAAACTAACGACCAATTTTTACCTAGTCAAACTAACGCCAATGTAAACCAAATGGCAAAGGGACAACAAGAGCAAAAATTGCAGCAGCAGCAACTTTTATTACAACAATTAAATCAACAGCAAGCTGATCTTTTGAAACAACGGAAGCAAATTCAACAACAACAACAACTTGCCCAACCGAATTCAGCAAAAGGTGAACATTTGAGAAACCAATTAAATATTTTATTTCAGTTGCAGCAGCAAATATCACATCAGCAACGTATCCTTCAAAACGTAGTACAAGAACAGCAGATCGCACTTCAAGCTTCTAACCCGAGATCGAGAAATGACACTAATGGATCATCAATGCAACACAGTGCTCACGATGCAGCCTCTGTGGGATCTTTCAAGAGTGTCACAACTGAGAAAACTAGAAATTCTACTAAGCGCAAGTCGAAAGATAATGACTCTAGTAGTGAAGGTAAAAGTAAAGGCAAAAAAGGCAAGCGTGTTAATGGTAAAAATAAAAACCAAAAGAAAGATTCTGGCAAGGACTCAAAATCATTGCAACTTGATAAAATGACAGGCCCAAAAACGAAAGATATTTTGAATGGTGTTTTGCAAAATACTGATACTTTAACAAAAACTGAAATCGCTAAAAATAAGAAAGATGACCCCGAAAACAAGATACACCCCAGTTTAGCATCCGGAATTCCGGTGAAGGTTTTACGAAAACGTCCGGAGCAGTCTCAAAATGCTTCTTTGATTTCTTCCATGTCAACAGAAGATGTTGAAGATCATCTATCATCACTCTCTGAGCCTAATCTTACTCCCAGAACAATAGCACAGAAATGCCTCCCTATCGTTGAGAAACTTATGAATGATAAGTTTGGTTGGGTTTTCCGAGACCCTGTTGATCCACTTGAATTAGGAATCCCAGACTATTTTAATGTTGTGAAACAACCAATGGACTTGAGTTTGGTAAAGAAAAAACTTGAAGATGGGATGTACGAAGACTTAGAAACATTCTCACGCGAAACAACTCTAATTTTTGAAAATGCAATACTATACAACGGGGAGAAAAGTGACGTTGGCGATATGGCAAATTCAATGATAAATATGTTCAACAAAGAAATTAAACCTATAATGAAAAGTAAGTAGCGATTTAAATTTGCTCAGGGCCAAAAGTAAGTAGCAAATTCAATCCCATTGAGCAACAGCAAATTCGACAAATAAAAATAAAATTTACATAATTTTATCATAACATATGAAACAGGTCGTAGAGCTGATGGTGTTTCGAGTAGGAAAAAAGTTGCATGCTGCTTGTTATGTAGTCAAGATCGTCTTCAATTGGAAGGTACTGTTCTTTATTGTAATGGTTTTTGTGGTATGCAACGCATTCGTCGTAATGCAACCTACTATACTGATGTATCGAAGCAAAATCATTGGTGCGGGCAGTGCTATGTCAAACTTAACGATTCAGATCCAATATTACTTGATGATGGGAACAGTATAACTAAAACTGCTCTACAAAAAACAAAAAATGATGCTCTCGCGGAAGAAGCTTGGGTACAATGCGATGACTGCTCAGGTTGGGTTCATCAAATTTGTGCCTTATTCAATGGCCGCGAAAATAGGAATGCAGCCAAATATACGTGCCCTCGGTGTCATTTGAAGCACGCAAAGGAAAGGAAAGACAAATTTGTCGCCCCTTTCAAAACCGCAAAAGATCTCCAATCCTGTAGCTTGAGTAAAGCTTTGGAAGCAGATCTTCAGGGGAGTCTACAGAAACAATACGAAAAAACTGCATTAGAACTTGGTCGTTCATTAAGCTCAATTGAGAAGGCCTCAGGTCTACACATTCGCGTAGTCTCTAACGTAAAAAAGAAGCATGCTGTCCGTGATGAGGTATGACTATTTTACTTATGTAATTGCTTTTGTTTTATCTTTATATTCTTTTAACATTTGTCATTTCCCGTATATCAGATGTACAAAAGATACGCTAAACGAGGATGCCCTTCTGAGTATCCTGTCACATCGAAATGTATCTTACTTTTCCAAACAATTCAAGGTGTTGATGTGCTTCTTTTTGCAATGTACGTTTTTGAATATGGCGACAAGTGTCCACCTCCGAACAGACGTAGAGCATATATTTCGTATCTAGATTCGGTACAGTATTTTCAGCCAAAACGATATCGCACTTATGCATATCATTCCATCTTGATAGGCTACCTTCGCCAAGCCAAGAACTTAGGTTTTCATACTGCGCATATTTGGAGTTGCCCTCCTTCGAAAGGAGACGAATATGTCTTTTTCTGTCGTCCAAACCAGCAGTGTACACCTAATGACGAGATGCTTTGTTCATGGTATCGCAAATTGCTGGAAAGGGCAAAGGAAGAAGGCGTGGTTCTGAAGGTGACAACACTTTATGATGAATACTTTAAAGAAAAAGCTTACTCCTCTGGAGCTTTTGAGCCACCATGTTTACCCTACTTTGAGGGAGATTACATACCAGGAGAAATAGAAAATATTATCAAAGATCTCAACTCTGTCAAGGAAGCCAAACGAAAGGATTCAAAAATGTCTGACTCGTCTAAAGGAAGTAGTGAAACACCAGTTGGGAAAAAGGTTGGTACTAGATCAAATCCTGGAGAACTCATAAATATTGGACAGGACAAAGTAATGCTAAAGCTCGGACAGTCTCTCAAAAATATGAAGCAAAACTTCTTAGTTGTTCATCTCCTTAGTCGTGAGTTTGAGTCTGCTGTTCAAAATGGCGATGATGTCAAGGATTGGACAAAAGAAAAGGCTGAAGGAATATGTATTAAATCCACTTCCTCTGCAATCAATGAAAACCTTCAGAAATCATATCTTGTTGGAGACGCAGAAAATAGAGATATTACTAGAGAAGATGAATCATTTGATACAAGGCAACAATTTTTGAACTATTGCCAAGGTAATCATTTTCAATTTGATCAGCTAAGAAGAGCCAAACATACATCGATGATGATCTTATACCACCTACACAATCCTGCAGCACCCAAAATATTACAACAATGTGGCGCATGTTATCGTGAGATCACTCATGGAATACGTTATCATTGTCAAAAGTGCTCAAATTTTGATTTATGTCAGGATTGTTATAAGCCTATCATTTCAGGCGCATGGGCACAAAGAGATCCTCGCTTCGCGCACGATAAAACTCATTCTTTTAAGAGGATTAATATGGACGATAAGTCTAATCCTCAATTTCATAGTGAAGAGAGAGCAAAGAATTTAGATGAACACTTGAAGCTTCTTGTGCACGCAACAACTTGTACTATTATAGGGAAATCCAAATGTACGGTTCCTCGATGTCATCAAATGAAACAGCTTCTCCATCATTTGAGAACTTGCACCATTGCACAGAAGAATACATGCACTGTCTGCACAAGAGTGTTATCATTGTTGTCGATGCACGCTAAGCAATGCAATATTCGAGGCAGATGTAATGTTTTGTTTTGTGATAGGATAAGGGAGAGAAATAAGAGACTGCTACACCAACAACAACTTATGGATGATAGGAGACGCGAGGCACAAAATCAGTTGCATCGCACACAAAACCACAAAGAAATTTCAATTGTTGAAGTATAGATTTAATTTTTTGTATCTAAATAATTTATATTTAATTAGAATTATGGCATCATTGTAGCCTTTAATTTGGATACATTTGAGTAGTAACATAACAACGGATGATTGAAAATTTGTCACATTATTACTGAGTCCTTTTGGTAGAGAAATCAAGTTTAAATCGAAATAAGCGCCTTTTCACTTAAAGGATCTATTCAATCTTCATTGTCAGCTTGATATTCATACCAGCTAATTCGTTTACTAGGTACCTATAGACATAAGGTAATGCTATCGGCTCGACTTTCACATCATCGGCACCTTCTCTTGATACTTCATTAATGCACATCTTATTTCTACAGAAAACTCTGAGTCTTGCTTTATTCATGGCATCGAACTTGGACTGTCCCGCGGATAAAATCTTTGACCTTTCTGTTGCCGGTGATAGTAAGTCTCCACACCTCGAACAGGCATAAGCAACATGTCGATCACTGCAATTAAACAATCTATCGTGTAGACAGAAAGCTGCCCCATGTGATAACAAAGAATCACGCTCCATTTCTCCCAATCGTATTCCTCCTCCTCTTTTTCGCCCTTTGATTGGTTGTCGAGTCAATTGGTTAACAGCCCCGGTGGATCGAACTTGAGATTTATCAGAAACCATATGACGTAGCCTTTGGTAAAATACAACACCTATATATAGATCTGCCTGCATACAGCATCCAGATACTCCTGAATAAAGAGGTTCAGATCCGTAATAGTTATATCCTGCTGCTTGCAACTGCTCACCAAAGTGATCAATAGCTAGTTTAGATCCTGATTCATGGAACGAAAAGGGTGTGGAATCCTATTGCATGAATGACGAAAAGATACTTGTAAGCATATTGCTTAATAATATATATGAATTAATTGGAAAGCATTCAGTATCACTTACTTGGTACATTCCGTGTAATGCACCACTTTTTCCAGCCATACTTTCAATTAACATACCAATTGTCATTCGACTCGGGAATGCATGAGGATTGATAATCACGTCAGGTGAAATACCACTTTCACTGAATGGCATATCGTGCTGAGGCCACAAGATACTCAGCACTCCTTTTTGACCATGTCGACTTGAAAACTTATCTCCAATGACAGGGTTACGAGGGTATCTCAATGTAATGTTCACCTTTTCCAGTCTTTCCTCTTTCCCCTCTTCTTTCGTTTTCGACACTTTACCCCCTGATCCGAGAAGCGACACTTTCTGAACACAGGCCTTTTCAAACTCTTTATGCTTGCCAAGTTTATGTTTTCCAGTCAATTCATCGATTACACAATACAAAGAGTCTCCTTCCTCGACCCAAGTTCCCACATTTGGCAAACCGTCCTCTCCTAGATTATCATCAAGTTTATTCATATTTTCAAGCGTAGATTCCTTCTCTTCTTCATTTCTTTTTTTTCTAAGCCTTCTTTGCGCTTCTGTATGTTCTTTTGGAAGAGAATTTCCAAATTTTATGCGTTTGTCTCCACCTTTCTCTCCTCTTTCCCCCATATGTTTACCTTCATCATCAATATCAACAATCATGTTCTTATATACGCTTGCATGGCCGAAACCTCTTTCGTAACTTGACTTATTCAAAATCATAGCATCCTCCATATCAAAACCTGTATAGCTTAAAACAGCTACGACAGCATTAGTACCATTTGGATATTCATCCATCTGGAATTCTCCATGACGGACTGTTTGTACAATTGGAGCCTGGGGATTTTGTATGCGATACAATTTATTGTCTGTTCTATGAGGAAGAGAATGGGCAGGAGTCCCCATAGTTTGCTTGCCCATTTGACATTGGTACATGTTACGAGGAGATTGATTGTAGTCAGAAAAGGGAGTCAAAGAGGATATCAAAGATAACATATTTGTTGGGTCGAGTTCCATGTATGTTCTTCAATTTGTAATATTGATAGATATAGAAAAGTATAAGATATTAGATAGAAAGTTAAAGCAAACAGTCTCAAAGCTTTTGAGGAGTTTAAACTCTGGATAAAAAGGTTTCATGTCACTTACGTAATTCCCTCTTTAATATCAGAGGGCAAACAAGCAATATCGAGATACGGTTGTTCCATAGGTCCAATGTATGATGGTTTTGAAGTTTCCAAATGTAGAACAGGACGAACCATGCGGGCTGCTTGTGAAAATAGATACAATCCAGGGAATGGTCCATTGCTGTCAGTAACAGGAATATATGCCACCTCTAACTTTTCGTTGATCTTTCCTTCGCTTCCTTCCACTTTACGTCTTCTTAACTCTGATGCAATGAAACTGCAAACTTTGCTTGAAGCGTTTCCAAACATTCTACCATCAATGCACACGGGTAAATACTGTCCATCGACTGCAAGTCGACCTGCACCAGCGCTTCCACTCAAATGATCTAATGGAGTAACGCCTAATTCCACTAAAACTTCTTCCAACATTCGTTCGGAAGATGAAGATATAAGCGGGGCCGTTAAAATCTGACATTTTAAAGCTAAGTGACTCAGTAAACCACAAGGACCACCATCAGGTGTATGTACTGGACAAAGAAAACCCCATTGATCAGGTAATAATTTTCGAACAGCCGTAGTCCTCAACTCCATAAAAAATGACCCACGATGCACACTCCGAAAATGTGAGCAAAACCTCCAAAAATTAAGACGTTCTGCAACAATGGTATATCCACTAACTTGCATGAGATCAAGACCTGTCGAAGATACAATGTTTCCTGTGGATAAAAAGAAGGTTAATTTTTGTCCAATAGTTCCAACGGAACCTAGTCGATCAGCTGTAGTGCTCCAATACTTGGGATCTTGAATATTTTGAAAGAACTTTGGAAAGTCCATGTACATTGCTTTCCTGAAACCATTAGCCATTCCGATCAGAGATTCCTCAAATTTTTCTTTTATCATCATGAGCATTAAATGTCCTGGTAATAAAATTTCCTGATTAGATAATGAATCAGCATTGTCGGGTGAACATGAACCGGAGGCAAATGCATACAATTTTCGTAAACATAGCAAAACACACTCCAGTTTTTGAGCGTCTGTTTTCAGGTGAATGTACAAATAATGATCACAAACATACTGTCCAACTTCTTCATCTGTGCATGTTCTTGATAAACTACCGAAGACCGAACGAAAACGTTCTCCAAGGTACTTGAGAGCTTGTTTCTTAGTGTAGAGTTTGTACTTTTTTCCCTCTTGCAGTAGTAGTTGAGCTCGTGCCTTAGTGAAAGTATCGTTACTGTTAGTGGCTATTCTACTGAATAATTCTTCATCTGTTTCTTTATTTGAGCTGAATGCTCTAATTACAATAATGACAGGTACCATAAATTCTTGCTTGCGTACAATGAACCTAATATTTGCACATCCTGTAGTTAGATAGTGTAAAGTATTCGTTATAGAAGTCTGATCATGGTTGCTGTTAGAACACTTCATAGCAATTCCATACTCAGTGTACTGATTTCCACGTTTTTTGTAACTACCTCTCAAAATAGCCGTGGGATGGTTTCTTTTTGGAACCTGAAGGAGACGCACACATCGTTCAATTCCATTCACAATGAAGTATCCTCCAAATTCATTTTGTTCCTCTTTCATTTTGATTAGTTCCGATCGATTTTTGTTTCTCATATGGCATTTACTAGACATCGTCATGATTGGTACGTTTCCTATCTGTTTGGTGATTTTGTTGACTCTACCAGCACTTTTCACGACGTACTTTCCTGTCACTGGATCTTTCATTTTATGAAGTAGACAGTAGCACAATTCACACGTCGCTGCTCCTCCATATATGAGTCGAAGTTCTCTGCATTCTCGAGGTGTCAGTCGAGTTGATGATTTTGATAATCTACTTGATCCTTCAGTACGACGAGTAGGTGGAGCAATAGTGACATTTTCATACCAGAATTTGACTGTATCAATTTCATCTGGTAATTCAATTTCGTAGTTTTCATTCCGTGATCTTTGTCTGTTGAAAACATCTACTTCACATTGTTGTAGATTTGCCATAGCACGTGATAATCCTGGTCCGAGAAAGTAGTCATAAGACTCAACATGTGCTGCTGTAAGATATTTGTAATTTTCCAAATTGGATTTACTTGATAAATATCCAGATGTGTATGATGGCCCCGTTTTAGGGCATGTCTCTTTCGATTTCATGTTTCGAGGTGTTTTTAATGTTAAAATTATGTTTTTTTTTTGTTGGTTGGTGGCTGAGATGCTCAATATTAATTGCCACCAACCATCAAGAAATCAAATTTCATGTCAAAAGTATGGAGAAACTAACATAGTACGTAAAAAGACATACTAAAGCAACGAACAAAACCTCGGTACGTACATATCTCTATTCTTATTTTTGTTACTGAATGATGAATGCAACAAATTGGCGAGGTTGATAAACTGCAGCTGAGCCTATTAAGTATTTTGCTTATTTATATTATGACGTCACACGTAGATGCACTATGTGCGATTCGGTTCATGATGTCATGGACACAGAACATCACAAAACATCACGTAACAGACGTCATATGTTACTTTTTTGCGCAAACGACAGACTTGCAAATTTCAGATCCTACATGAATCAGGTTATTGAAGAAGCTTTTGTAAAACTACATAACAACATATCAAGCCTTGTTGGAATTTTAGATGCAAATTTATGGCTTTTTGATGTGCAAAATATTCTGTTACAATTACAACAGGAAAATTTGGGTAGAATCACCTCAAAACAAAATAAAAACCCCAGCAAAAGCAAATTCATTAATTATCTCTCTATTAAGGACTGGATTATGAAACTCAGAATCAACAGTATAGAGGAAGGCATTTGTTGTAAAAAGGACATTTTGTCTCACATTTTTGGGTTAAGACATGCTTTGGGAGACGGTATGTTACAGAAAAAAGATAGCGGTGTAGTTGATAGTATTGTTTTAGGAGTTATTCCCCAAAAACTTCATAACTGCGTTATCAATAGCTGCAAAAATGCAGTTTATAGCGATGTATATTTGGATGATAGACCAGGAAAATTCAATGAATTAAAAAGGCTTTGGAAAGAGATCGTGAAACTCATTCGCATTAATATTATAGGTGTTCATCGGATTTGTAGCGATATAACTAAAGAATACAAATCAAATTGGATGAAGACATTTAATATTGAGTCAGAAAAGAAAATCAAAATTAGGGAAGATAAACTGAGAAATGCCGAATCCAGCTCTGATTCAGATTCGGAATCGGAAATCGAATCAGCCAATGTCCATATCAAAGAGGAAAAAATCCCTACGCCCTCTAACACTGATAATATTCACAAAGATAACCATGACATAAGATTCTGCATGGGAATCAAATGTAAATACCTGGGTTCGGTCTGGCATGGTAATAAAAATGGAAATGGAAAACGGATAAAAACCAAGCAAAAAAATTGTCAATCATGCTCCAAACTAAGAATAGCTCTTCAAAAATGTGTTTAAATCAGCAAAACACTTACTCAGTTTTGCGAAGAAACAAATGAAAATGCGGCTTTTCTCAGAAATTGCGCATTCGATGAAATGGCGAAAACAAAGAATTTAAGCACTATGGGTGAGATTTTGGATGAATTACTTACCGAATTAGGTGATGGTATAAGTTGCGTGCGCATTAAAGACATTAACGGCAAGATCACGGATAGCTCTAGATTGATTCTAAGGTGTTTAGGTCAGACTCTTGGCCTCCAAACAAATCCTATTTTTGCGTGTGAAATTATAGAAAAATATTCTATCAAAAACACACAGCATGAAAAGATAAATAATTCTTCCTACAAATGGAACGCACTTATCAATTTTACCTCCATGTGGGAAAATCTGTTAAGCCTGAA
>Ga0115008_10002834_pt1 | contig 14379 bp, 22 predicted proteins | sample FraStrMetagenome_FD_87164 | JGI IMG/M metagenome (GOLD analysis project Ga0115008, IMG submission 87164) | Marine eukaryotic phytoplankton communities from Arctic Ocean - Fram Strait ARC3M Metagenome | ecosystem: Environmental > Aquatic > Marine > Oceanic | place: Fram Strait | collected...
CGACCAAAAACACGACCAAAACAGCGACCCGACCCGACCCGACACGACCAAAAATTTTCGTGATTTGTGAGGGAGCGACCCGACACGACCATAGAAATAGGTGGTCGGTGCCGACCCTAGCCTTAAAGAGCTTAAGTTTTGGCCTCGGAACGAAATTTTACCGATTTCATAAACCAATGGATGCCTGGCATTTGTAAGTATCCTCATCGACACCATGGAGCTCATAAATACGACTCTGGAACAGTCCCCGAGCAGCTCGTAAAACTCCTTCATCAAACAAGAAGGTCCCCAAAAATTTGTTTTCAACATGTCGCCAACGAAATCTCGCTTAACATTTCCGCCGCCGCTGACTGCTGCGTTTTGAACAAGAACGTCAAGGCGACCGTATTGCATCTCTACAGTTTCTCTGAGCCCCGAAATTGACTCTTTGCATCGTAAGTCGAGGGGATGAACATCGATGTTTGAGAGGCCAAGATCGACTTGAGAAGGTCTTTTTTGCTTTGTGCGCAAGTGAAGACTAACCTTTCGCTCGTTCGCCATTTTCAATGTTTCTAGAGAAAGATTTAAGCTAGTCTTACAAAGTTTTGCTCTAGAGAAAAAATCAAAGCTATTGCACACTAACCTTGAAGTTAAAATAACTCTGTAACCATCAAGCGCGAGTTTCCTCACTATTTCTTTCCCAATTCCGCGGTTTCCCCCAGTAACGAGCGCAACCTTCATCATCTTCTTAAAGGAAGCGTAAAGAAAACATCAATTGTTGAAGAATAAGTACAGAAATTAATAGTAGTGGAGACACCCAGTGAAATAGAGTAGGAACTGTGGGCACGGTATAATTGCACGAGATTGAATTGGTTGGAAGGAGTAAATACAGAAGCTCTAATTGGGGCTTCTGGAGTCGCCAAACTGTTCGTAGCAAAGCTCGGCCAGATGATGCTTGCAATCTGTTGTGTTTCCGAATTTGTAGAGAATAAGATAGAGCAGACAATGGATAACTATCGTGTAGATAAAGACAAATGTCCTTGCCATCTAGAATTATTATTATATATATTTGAAAATCTAACTTGTTGCCAACTTACTTTATTGCCGAGAATAAACTGTCCCATATTAAGCGAGAACTTGTCGATAGGCGAAAGAGAAGCATATTTTCTTTGTTTCTCCGATTTCGAAAACTTGGCAAAAGGGTCGAGCTGATTTTCGTATTGACCCGCGTATTTGCGCCCCGCCTCGTCATCGTTGAAAGTGTTTGAATAGTTTGGACGGTAGTTTTGCAGAAACTTGATCTTCTCGTAGAGCTAAACAGGGAATGTTGGGAAAGAAAGGCTGCGTTTTTTCTCACTTTAACATTGTCTAATCTCATTTGCTCGATCTCTTGTGTGAGTGATTGGATCGATTGTGTTTGCATCATGTTCTCATGCTCCAAGTCTTGTACACGTAGCCTAGATTCACGGTTACAGTGTTTTATATGCAATTTATTGTTTACCGAAAACGCTCTCGCTGAGATTGCACAATGGTGAGAAGGGATGAGTCCGAGTGTTGGCTTGCTGCTTTTGGGAGAAGTTGGTCACTCAACAAGGCGGTGCTTTTTTGTGCTACTTCTTTGACAGCGTCTGCGAGGAAATCAGCTTGTGCGTTTGGCGGAGATGACTGACCGTCTCCTGTTGTTCTGAAAAGCAAAACATTTGTAAGAAAGCCTCAAAAGCGTTTTGAGTACCTGTAAGCGGACGGCAGAGCATTGACCATGAGCAGATCCTTTTCGAGTTTCTCAATCAACGCTTCTTGGTTCTGTGCTTGACTTTGTAACGCTTGCACATTTGTTCCAGACTGCTTGAGATCATTGGTAATTAAGATATTTTGTTTCCTCAACAGCGAATTCTCAGTTTGAAGCCCGCGATTTTGCGAGAGTAAGAGAGTCTCGAGCGATTGAGATTCGATCTTTTGCTCGTCCTCGCCAGCGAACTGGGTCGACTTCAGAATGTCAAGTTCCTTCTTGAGTGAACAAAAGTCTTTTTGGTCGACCAGCGCAGATTCAAGCTCTGTCTTTTCACACATAAGTTTCTCGTTCTTCTCCGTAATAGCTTATCAAAAATTATTCTCAAGCGAGTGAAAATAAAAAAAACCTTCTAGTTGACGATTCAGCTGGGCTACAATAACCTGTGATTTCTCAGAAGCAGCAGAAAATTCCGTACTCAAATGATTTATCTCGCGTTCTTTTCGGCTTAGCTCAGCTTCCAAGCCGGCGAGATTGGCGGACAGGTCGGAATTTTCGGATGAGTGCTCGATAGCGGACATACTCGATGACAGCTTCTGTCTTAATTGGAGTGTGTTATATTCAAAATCGATTGAATAATATTTTAGCTTATCAAGCATACAAAAATCGCGAGATGTTTTTTATCTCACCTCAGCTGATCGGCATCCTTTTCTGCGGTTTCTGCTCTATGCGTCGCACGCTCAAGATCAGACTCGAGCATGTCGAGCTCTTCCGTCTTCGCCTGTCGCTCTTCCTCGTACTTTGCCCTAATCTCGAGAAGCTCATTTTGCAGCGACTCTAATTTTTGCTGGGTGAGAGCGGCCCTTTGTTCCGTTTGTCCGAGCTTGCCAGCCACCATTTGTTGCGTCTCGAGCAGCTCTCTTTCTTTCTCGGAGAACATGCTCTGCAGTTCCTTTTCTTTCTCATCGATGCATTGAGAGACGTTGTTGTCATTTTCGGACTCCAATTCTTTTATTCTAAAGATTGCTTGTAACAGAAAATAATAGCGGAGAGTCTTACTTATGATTGAGCTTTTGAATGGTAATTTCATGCCCTTTCATCTCAGCAAAATCCTTTTTGTACCCATTTATTGTGTCCTTGAGCTTCTGATTTTCAACCTCAATGTCTTTCGCCTTTTGTAGTTTTTTTAAATTGAGCTCAGCAGCCTCGAGAGCCGGCAGAGGATCCGCCAGCTCGATAATTCTCTAAAAATCAATTTAACTCGCGCTAAAAGTCAATAAAGACAAACCTTGTAAGTGTTCAAAAACGCAGTCTCGGCGGCCTTTGATCGTTTCGAAAGTGCATCAACTTCGCCTTGAAAGAGCTTGAGCAGAGGAGCAGCCGCTTTTCTTGCATCTTCTGGCGATTCCTTTTTGAATGTCTTCGAGGCGCCAATCAGTTTTTTGCGTGAAACATCTGAAAGAATGATAAGAATAAATCCGTTCCCACGATAAATAAATTAACCTGATTCAGAGCTCTTTGCAGCCAGATCTGTGGCCTTTTCGTCCAATTCTGCCTGCAAATCCGGCAATTTCACATTTCTCCAGGTCGCCGCCATTGCAGCTATTGAGACCGACATGATATTAAATTTAACGAAATCAATCTGAATAAAGCAGATTATTTACTTTTCATCCACTACTCTTTTTCAACTGATAATAATAAGCCGAGCGGACAGTAAAAAGGGTCAAACCGAGTCAATGAAAAATTCAATAACAGAGAGTCATTGGTGGAGACTTGGCGACGTGTCATAGACGAGTCTTTTTGTCATTCACATATTTTAAGAACTCGCGGTAAATGACAAGCATAAACCGGGACATAAGAGATGTCAATGGTTGGGGAGGCTTTGGAGGTTATTGGGAAGAGCGACTGCGCAAATTGGACAGGCAATGGGAGCAGCAAGTCCCAAAGAATGCTACAAACTTGTTCAAGGTTCGTTTTTATATTAAAAGTAGAATTTTATACAATAAAAGGGTCTTCGATTTTGGATAAATGGTCTGACAGACCCGCCAGTAAGCGAACTAAAGCAAATATTTCTACAAAATGGAGGCATAATGGATCTCGTGAAAACACCTAAAACAGACTTTGAAATCGTTGAAAATCTGCCGAGAGCGAAGATTCTAAGATTGCTCAGTCACCATCAAACAGTCAAGCCAGCCTTTGTCACAGACTCATTAAAAGCTGGAAAACTTCTTGATTGGAAAAATTACCGGCTTTGGCAGGACAACTCGGGGAACCTTTTTGTAACGAAGGAGTTAATTTTAGACGCACAATTTATTGGAAAGCTTTCCTGTCCAGATACAGTTGATGAGTCATTGTACTCGCCTTCCGAAGAGTCAGAAGATGACCGTCTCGCTCTTTCGGAAGAATTAACTCTCTTTCTTAAAGGGCGGAAACTGCCGAAAAGCTGGGATGATTACATTTCTCCGAGAAAGAGCATCGGCGAATACTACAAAAAGTCAAGATTACACTGGTTAAGCACCTGGAGGGCGGAGCTTGCTCATCTTGTGGCAGAAATGCCGAGAACAATGCCAGCAGCTGAGGTACAAATGGGTCAGTTTATTGCGCACATTGATATAGGAAAAGCTTACAACAAAATAGCGAAAGTTGCTTTTAACAATTTGTAATCCTAAAACAGACTCATTTTTTGTCTCTGTCGCGATCTTGAACAAGACTGAACTTCAAGGCCGACCGATTGCGATTTGTCATGGCACAACAGCATCCAGTGGCAATACGAAAAGGACTAAAATTGACAAGGAAGTTGAAGAAAATGATCTTCTTGAAACGCATCGAATTGGACACGGCGGCCATAAAGTTGAAGCTGGTGAAAGTTTTTCTGAAATCGCCTCGTGCAGTTATGAAGCGCGAGCTTTGGGGATAAAAGCAGACATGTATCTTGGCCAGGCCCTAAAGATCTGTCCCGAATTGGTGGTTCTTGATTACCAACTTGCGGACTGCAAAAATGTCTCTGAAATTTTATACGCGACGTGCGCAACCTTCACGCCTTTTATCGAGTCAGTGAGCTGTGATGAGCTGTACATTGATCTAACGGATGTTGTGTACAAAACTGGTCAAAGCACAAAGTCCATTGCAAGGGACATTAAAGACAAGTTCAAAGAAAAGACAGGCATCAATGTCTCGATTGGTCTTGGACCGACGCGAATGCTCGCTAGAATGGCGACGAAAAAAGCAAAGCCAAATGGGATCCTTGAAATTTCCGACGCTGAGGAGATTGAAGAAATGATGGAGAACACGCCATTTTTGGATATTCCACAAATTGGAGGCGCAACACTCACTAAAATAAAAGAAATATTTAAAAGAAATAATCTTCCCTTGCCAAACCCAATCATGTGCGGCGACATAGTGGATATCCCGACTGAAGTGTTACTTGACTCGTCTCTTGGACCGAATCAAGTTAATAACATTCTCAAAGCTTGTCAAGGAGAGCTCGTTGAAGAGCTGGAATTTGAGAAGAGGCCCAAAACGATCGGATCGGACATCAATTACGGGATTCGATTCCGAAATTGGATCATGGCTGAGGAGTTTCTTACAGCATTAACTCGATATGTTCTCGGAAAAATGAAAAAATATCGAGTAGAAGGAACAAAGATGAATATCAAGTTGAATTATCGAGCTGCCGAAGCGGAGTTCGAGCCGATCAAGTACGGAGGAATGGGTTACTGTGATTCTCAAACAGCCACAAAGGATGTCCAAAATTTGACCTTGCAGACGGTTGTTGACACAGCGAAGAATATCCTTAGGTTTGATAAATTTTCATATCGTTTTTTACAAGTCATTTTTTAGTTCTTTCGGTGTTCCGTTGTACGACTGGCGAGGGATCAAAATGTCTTTCGCTGTAAACAATCCGGAAGTAAAGAACAATTTGAAAAGAAAAACAGACGATGGACATGTGGTCAATATTGAAGACTTTCTACCGCAATTCAAGCAGTATCACCCGTCTATGAACATCATAGAAAGTCGAATAGCCAGATTCAGAAGTATGAACTCTTTTGAAAAACGGGAGGCGCTCAAATCAGAAATCAAGTCAACAATCCAAGAATGCTTTAACTTACAGATGTATCTCGACTACGTGGACGATATTATCGGGTTTTTACTAGACATTGGGAGGAGAGATCTTGCTGAATTCTGCCTCATATGGGCGAGAATACCCGCAGTCGCTGCTCAAATGCTAAAAGTAAGGAACTCTTATTAATATGGAATAAATAACATTTAGCCTCGCGATTGGGAAAGTTTTCATGAAAGACAGTCGTCCAGAATTCATTTCAATGAAGAAAGTTAACTCACTGCCATCTTTAGCAATATTTAAAACAAAACTAAATAAACACTCTTGAAAACTTTTATTGCAATCAAAAAATTATTGCACAAGCCGCCAGTTGTATAAAGTTTAAGTCGATACTTTGATAAATCTCTAGTGAATATATTTACAGCACGAGCTAGAGGGTAGATAATATCTACTAGATATAGTATTTGTTTGTAAGCAGCACTACTGATACTGGTATGGAAATAAGACGGAACAAAACTTCTACTAGGATAAAAATACACACACGCATTTTGAAGAATAGAGGAGAAACAAAAATAAATCCAACACTCTTCTTGAATGAATCAAAGAAGTGATAGGGAGTGAATCTGTTGATAGAAGAAAATCTTTTAATAAATAGATGAAGATTTAAGTTGTAGGCTTTATTGTTACAGTCGGCAACTTATAGCATGATAAACGGGAAAAAGTCTGAATTTTCAGAACAAATTTTGAAGGTTTTTTTTCATTTGAATATTGTCGGACATTTCGACCAATCTTGCTTTTCTCTCATTTCCCAGTACTCGCCCTGAATAGCCGGTTTAGTTTTTATCAAATTATCCATTCACCTTATAAAGATGTAGTTTTAGGCCAGAAGTTTTACATGTATTTTCTTTGAACCAAACAGGCTCCCAAGGCGTCGTTCGCTCTTTCCTCCTTTCTCTTTGAGCTTGCTCGAGTCGCTATTAGAGCGGTAATAAACTGGCAACTTGTGTTTTACAAACCTGTTTTTCAGCGTTTGCTTCATCCCACAAAGTCTCCTCCATCAATTGCTGATCTTTCCGCAGTCTTGAGTCAGTTGGAGCGATTCCGTCTTCCATTTCGTTAAGTGATACAGTAAACTCGCTAAAGTGATACATCTTTTCTGCGCCTTTCGGAAGTGGGTACTAAAATAAGAGTTTTTTACTAGCTTTTATCGCGAGTTAACCTTTTTCCATAGTCTAGAAGCCGGAGTTGTGACGTAGTCTTCCTTTTTGGCGTCCTTAATCTTTGTCACATCAGCAATGTCTAGATGATCGTCCCAGGTTCCAGTGATAACTTTCTTCGCTTTTCCAGAAGCGTCAAAAACGGTTCCTGTGACTTTGCGCGCTGGTTCTCTCGAGAAGTAAGAATAGGGATGATATTTGAGGCGACACTTGTGAGGAGTAATTGAGGATGCGACATCGTACTAGAATTTTGTTGACTAGAAGATATGGGTTGAGGATTTACTTCGCCGCTTTGTTCTATCCAAAGTTTTCCGACGATAATATTGTGAACTGTAGTAGTGACTCGGCTCCAGTGATAGTGTTGACCGTTCTTGTGGAATTTAACCTACATTTTATAAGATTCAATTTGATCATTAGATGCTTCTTACGTGAATTGAGCCTTGCGGCATGACGGACAAGTATTTGCCCCTGAACTTGGATGAGACCATCATTTCGCCAAAAAGCTCCCATCCTCCGTTTCTTGATGAAATGGCGTGGAAGGCGGCAACTGGGGGATGATGGGACACTGAAATATTAATTAAGAATAATGTAAAAATGAGTTTTAAATAATGCAGAGCGTTTAAAAGGCGATCTCTGTTCACCTTGTTCGACGATGAGACGAAGTCCCATTTCTTCCTCCCTGTTGAGCTCGTAAGTTTCGCCCAGCAACGGATTAAAGGGCTTTGTCGTTCTGATGATAGTAGATGCGTAAGAAGAAACGGAAAAGGCCGACACGAGGGCAAGCTGTTCTTCTACAGATTCAGCTGCAGCAGCGCGGTCGAGGTAGTCATGGTATTCGAAGTCTTCGGTTATTCTCTGCAGCATAGAAAGAGGCTCGTTGAAGTTCACTGGCATTGGTATTTTCGAGAGGTCCTATAAAGTTAATGGCTCGATAAGCAATATTGGCGGCTTCATGTTTACCTTTCCGATACAAGAGCGCATTATGGACCAGAGGTTGAGTGGCTTATCCGGCTTATCAGGGATCGCCGTTCTTCGCTTTCGCTTTCCATCGTTGCTTGTTGCCTCGACAGTCATCTAAAAAGTTCAGCGTTAATATTCAGTACTAAAATTCCGCATTAGCTGCAGAAATTACTATTGTTAACTAACGATGGGACAATATAAAGGAACCACCGGCGGTCTAGGCCTGCTATTTCCCCACGGGCATGCTTTTACGTGACAAACATAAGATGTCCCACAGAACTCGAATCATGGCCAAAGATAATATTTGTTAGAATGAATACAGGGGGCAAATTTCACAAAATAAAAAGTAATCAGCACTTTTTGAAAAATTTCTGATCTTTTAAAAAAAATCATCTTGAGTTTCGCAAAATAAGAAGGAATAATTTACCTTTTTCCTCTTTCAAAAAAGTGGTGCTCTCAGTTCTATAGAAAAATATCAATAACTCGTGGTAAGTTATATCCCCGCTTTAACAGAGTCTGGAGTCCAGAAACATGACGAAAACATGTGCGTAAGTCTTGAAAATACGGAATTAGACGTCCGGTTTCACGGACTTGTTCCTGAGACCGGTGTGTTATCAAGTTGTGCATTTAGTACAAACAGAAATGTTATGTTACAGACCGGACTTGCTTTATTGTCCTTATCTCTAATTTGTGTGTGTCTTAGTCCTAGAAAATTGTCTCTTGCAATCTTTAGATCGCAAATATAACAAAAATCGCAAAAATGGCGCGATTCAGCCGAGTCGGAAAAAACGTCTTGGATCACAGCTGTCCATCATTTTATTTTTTCGTAACCCGACTCTCTGATATCAAGGAGGAAAATATTTTTCTTGGTAAGAATCAGTTGAAGATCGAATGCGAAAAACAAGGCGCCGATATTCAAATAAAAAAGAAAAATATATAGAAAGGTAAATTTGCATGAATAGGGCTTCTTTCATTCAGATTATTTAACAAGTGACTACTCGAGAGGCATAGTTTAAGACAACCGGCATTTGCCAAAGGAGTTCCTTTATCATTTTCAGAATAATAGATTCATGTTTTTTAATTGTTGGCTCTAATTTTCTGCTTATTTGCTCTCAAGCGGAAACACTTTATAAATTATTCTTTGAATAAACGGATAATTTTTCTGATCGATGTTTTTACAAAATGCGATTTCAAAAATAAATTTAACCGGTATGTATGACGTAACGATAAACAAGCTCATGAACAAACTGACCAGATCGTTTTTTACCCAGCATCGCACTGACAAATTTACACACGACCCAGAAAAATTGATTCTATTTGATTTTCTCTGCCTACCTTTTTTACAGAAATGTCAATCGATCCGGTCTCCCCATCGTCAGTCTCACAGTCGTGGAACTCATCATCACTTTCACTCATTGGCTCAGCGTAGTTCTAAAGATAAGTTTGGAATAATAAAGCGCTCTCTCAAGTGTACAAGCCGCCAAAAAAAGAAGAGCAACTTTTTACATATATCTTTTGAAAATAATTCTTCATCATAAAATATTATCTATTTCCGATAAATACCTTTATAACATTTGCGTGAGTAAATTGCGAGTTGTCTTCGATCGAAGAGTCTCTTTCAAGAGCGTTTTGCTGGATCGCTAGTTAAAGTTTTAGGCTAAACTTTTTAGCGCTTGGGCTCAAGCAAATAGCTTCATGAGCGACAAATTTATTTTACGAGCCACGTTATGAAAAAGTGCAGAGGACTCACCAAGCGCTTCAATGGTCTGTTCTAGTCGTAAACGTTGCGATCTTTCAGAGGCTAAGCTTTTTTGCCACGTTTCCGTCGAATTCTTGAAACGGTTTTCTATAGTTTTTTTATAAAAGAACAACACACTTATTAAAATGAGCTACATATATAAATAAATGCAGCTAAGGTCTTTAGATGCTGTTGTTAATCTTTCTCAGTATACAATTGCTTTATGCTGTAATCAGATCAGGCAAATAATCGATATTTCGAACCGTCGCCTTTGCTAGATTAACGAACTCGTTCGCAGCTACATTCATCGCCTCGGCAGTGATCATGAACAGTGTTGTTTTTTCTTGTAGCATCCTGATTTTGTCATCGTCTTTGTCCATGTCCGCCATGACTCGTTGAAGAGAAGACGCATGTTTTTTGATGAGATCATGGCATGTCTAAAAAACTTTCTAACGACGAAAAAAAGAAGAAAGAAGAACCTTTAGATCATTGAGCTTATTTGCGATTTGCTTCAAATCCGCGCCGTCAGGAGATGATCCGTCTTCACCTTCTGAGTCTGAGTCCGTTTGCTCCTCGCTGAATCGCGGTTGTCCAGCGCGCGCCAGCTCAAGTCCGTGTATCCAGCGCTGTCTTTCTACCTCGCTCGTTGCTTTCAGATGCCATGAGATGTTCGATCCCGAAGTTACAGTGAAACTTGTTCTGTCTTCAAAACTGATTTCTGCACCGGAAACGTTAATCGTCCCTAAAAAATAAATAATGTCGATAAGGTAAAAAAATGAAACAAGTAAATTAAAAGCTTTTAGCGTGAGACTTAGAAAATTCAGATTTGAATGTTCTAAAAATAGAATCAATATCTGTTCGTGAAAATCAAATCCATCGTTTTTATAATAAAATCCGAAAAAAAAACTAACCACGTGCAGGTTTCCCTTCTTTCATAACTATCACCTTCTCTGTATCTAGGTCTTAAAGCTGCGTAATGTCATGCGCTTCCTTTGCGAGAAAAGATCTTACCTCTGCAAGTATAGGACATTTCCTGCTGAGATCTATAATAAGAGAGATAGCCATTGGAAAGAACAAACCATCTACGTTGATAGCCCTTTAAATAATTGGTCCATTTGAAGAGCCATCCCTTCAGATTTGCCTCATCCGACATCTTAACCAATTTATTTTAAAATCAGGATCCAATTTTAGTGTTACTTTGAAATATTTATTTCATCAACTGAAACGAGTAGCTAATAAAATAAGAGTAGCATTTCATGACAAATAGTGTAGTAAGAATTGAAGAAAAAATTAAGGGAAAGAATACAATCTGTACAATGAAAATCGAAAGAGGGGCACGAGCGTGTAATTTGACGATGAGATTCTTGGTGTTGTTCAATCAGATTTACGAACACGAATATGTGAAATATTCTCGGTTGTCTTCATATTCTAGATAAAATAATTTAGTGATATTGGTAGAGCAAATAACTTACCTCGAAAATTGCGTCCATGGAAGGTTGTTCAGAGTAATTTGAAGAAGTACTAGTTGAGCTCGTCTGCCGTCTCAAACTATTATTTTCTTCATCTTCAGTCTCGCTGCTTTTCGTTTTATCAATTTTGCTTGTCGAAGAAGAACGTTGCTTTTGATCGCTCAAGGCTTCAATGTATTCACTTGCCGATCGCTTTGGGATTTTTCTGATCAACAGAGGCTTCCCCGTGAAATCGGCACTTTTCAAATCTGGCCCGCCAGAAATGGAAAGAATGTTGTCGCCCTTGAAATACCAACCCGTTGATGAGTAGTGAAAAATCTTTTCGTACAGAGGCCACTCAGATGCAGGAACTATTCGTTCAGCACCTCGCAGAACTCCGCAGTCTGACCCTGATTTTCGAATTTCTAACAAAAATTCTCAAATAAATGCTAACCGAATAGATAATCGTCGCTCTCTTGAACTATCACTTTGACTGTAAAATGTACAGCGCCGGTTTCTTGCACCCATTTTTCACCCTTTTTTAATGTTTTCGAGTAGAGAGGAGAGACCTGCCAGAATTGAACCTTGACAGTTACTTCCGTGTTGTTTATTACGGAGACTCGCCCGCCCATTTTCTCATCTAAACATGCTGTTTTCACATTGTTGAGTTTGTTGCACCTTGAATTAAGGAACTTCAATAATTTACTGAGATTATTGACAAAAACGTCTTTAGTCTTAAAAATTGATAAATAATTGTACAAAACACTTGGTCATATAATATGACTCATATACAGAAGATAGTTTAGGGGGTTACAGAAATTTTAATTGATAGATGTTGAGTTGGGTTTAAAATATAAAAGTCTATTATAATTTTTGACGAAACGCGGCCGTGTTCTCGACGAGCTCGGCTTGTTTCTTGACAATTCTTGGCTGGGGTCGAAATCGGTCTTTATTGCGACCGATATGCTCGTTTTCAATGCGGATGAAATTCTGAAACATAAGTTTAGACGTTTTTCTTCACTCTTTGACATTGAAAAGTAGCTTTTAAAAAATGAATCCCGAGGGAGATTAACATGAACATTCTTGCAAACCAAAACATACCCAAACTACTCTTCTGAAAATCTCACAAATGGACAAGATAGTATTTGTCTCTTCTCTATGCAGCGCAGTCATCTTCAGGGCCACTAATTTGAATGCCCAGGAGAACCGTAAAATCATATCTTGAACGATCGCTAAAACTCAGTTTTTAAGTATTTGTTGTGCTCGTAGGCTTACCAAAATGATAAAATGGCCTTTTATAGGTTATGTGCTGGCGGAGAAGAACACGGCGGCCGAACTGCGACTTTTCCAGTAATCCCCAATCTTGGGTCAAATCCCACCAAAGACAATACGCAGATGAGAAGGTCTCAGCGGCTACCCAAATCACGAAATTGAGGTGATCTTGCTTTGTAACGGCTAGCAAATCAAAAAAATAAAAATTTACTTTTGTTGAAAAAATTCAAATAAGCAAATAAATATCGAAAGCTGCCCATTCTTGAGTCTGAAATTTCTCTGCGCAGCCGCTTTGAGCAGCGTGGTTGAATATTTTCCCGCGTTGACCAAATGAGGAAATGAATCGCCCGAATCTTGGAAGCGACGAATACATTGTACAAATCGAATTACTGCTGGCAAAATTGAAAACAAGGCGCGTATCGACGAATAGTCTCCACAATGAGCTATTACACCTTTCCGCGGTCCTATTAATTTAAGAGTCATACTTCTGTAGCCTAAAATGTTTATCTTACCGAAAACTGTGCCATCAACAAGATACCAACACATAAGAAACTCACAGTCAACGAACAGAATGACGAGAGAGCAAGCTTGATCTGCGAGCCAAAACTCCATGAAACCAACTGGTCGAAATCCCGGAGTAAAAACTCGGAATATCTGTCCAATGAACCAAAATCGACTGAATAATAGTTTCTAGTTTTTGAATGAAAACTCTACCTCTCATGAAAAACTTGCTGAAGAGGAGAAAATAGCAACATTACAATGCCCCCATATAACAGAAGAGGATGGAGATAAGCAGGGAGAGTCGTGAACGGGCCAGGAAGATCAGATCGAAGAAGAAAAAAGATTGTAGCGGAGAATAGACACAGGAGAAGTGAACCTACTTCCGCTAATTCTCGATATCCAAACTAATTTTAAAAATAAAATGTTATCTTCGCTAAAAATCTTACTTTGTTCTCGCCGGTCTGAAACATATTTTGCCATGGAATATCGCATTTTTCCCAAACATAAACATTTGCAGCGATGCCAAAAAAGAATATAGTTAACAGCTAGAGAGAATATAAAGATAAGAAGAAAGCTTTTTTCATACCAAGATAGGACGAAGCAAGCGCATAACAAGAATCGGGTCATGATCTGGATGGCCAAACTCTCGGTCGAGCACGAAAACAGCACCGAATATTGCACAAGAAACCACGAGAAAATAATGAACACGCGAACATGAGCGTAGATCACGATTAACACCACGACGTAAACTTAAATCAGATTATTTTCATTACTCCTTTGTCCTTTCTGCTAACCTGTATTCAAGAAGCAAAAATATTACGAGATATTGAAGTAATATTGGTATAAGCGTATTTCTTGCATTAAAGAGTTCTGGAGTGTCATTCATCGTCTCTGCAGCGTCGCTTATCCGTTGAATGACAAGCGAACTGTCTGACATTCGAATTTCTGGTCATAATGCCAGCATCACTGAAGATTATTATGAAAGAAAGTGGTCAAACGATTGTATTTTCAAGCGAATAATTGAATGAAGAGCATGGATTTTTTGTCGAATCAGAGATTTCAAGAATCTGTTTTATTTACAGCTCATTTGTAAATTGAAATGAATGGGGTAAGAATCGGAACTGTGCTGCAGTATTTCTGGTAGTCGGGCTTTTAAGGTTATTTTTTGTCTGTTTTTTTATTATTTTATCTCTACTTGAAGTCTGCCTGATACTCACAATGTGAGTGTCACAATAGTTTGACAATTTTGAAACTGTCTAATTTATGGAAAGGCGAATGTCAATTTTAAAAGTAATTGTCATTAATCCAGCTATCTCAAATTCAATATTCAGCTGCCCAAAAATGATACAAAGCTTTTTTTACATGTTTAGTACCCCTTTAAGCTTAAATATAACCAGTCCTGATGTCCCCAGCGTTTCTCGCCATTCTTTTCCAGTAGTGGAATGCCGGATACGTATCGCAAGAGCAGGTAGATA
>Ga0115008_10002835_pt1 | contig 14378 bp, 13 predicted proteins | sample FraStrMetagenome_FD_87164 | JGI IMG/M metagenome (GOLD analysis project Ga0115008, IMG submission 87164) | Marine eukaryotic phytoplankton communities from Arctic Ocean - Fram Strait ARC3M Metagenome | ecosystem: Environmental > Aquatic > Marine > Oceanic | place: Fram Strait | collected...
ATTGCTACGTCGGTTCCCCGTGGAGCATGGAGTTGGACGGTAGATCAATTAAAGGTGAGTTTGTTTTATGAAAGATATTGTTACATATTTTTATTTTGTAATGTTTTATATATTAATATTTTTGATTTTATTATATAAAAGAAATCACAGTGTCGTAAATCGCATCAATGCTCCGAAAACGGCAAAGAAATAACTTCCTTTTGTACTAAATCCTATATGCGTCGATCCAAAATCAAATGTATATGACTTAAGTACTATAAAAAGTTTCAATCATGTAGTGAAAAATAGAGTCACGTCTACTGCCTTCAACATCAGCTACACTCTCAAATGAATCACAAATTTCCCAATTAGTTTTGTCTTCCACCGTGTTTATCCACTCTTGTGGAATATTGTCATCCTTGATTAAGATATTATGTAAAACAGAACAACCTTCAACCAAATCCATGACTTCCTTCAACTGCTCTCTACCCCTAATCCTTGTGTAATCCGTTTCTCAATCATTTCCATTGAGTTTAGGATATTTCTTTTGGAAACTCCTTGGCCAGAAAATAATGAAGGGACAAAACTTTGTGTACTTCGCGATGTTGGTTTCATACGACTCGATTTTTGCTCAGTGTAAAATGAATCACTATTGTTCCGTTGTTGATCATTATTATTAAATGAAGAATCAATTGCATTTTAACGTAGCTTTATATAAAGTTTCTGCACTGTCTTGGCGATATGCTTTACAGTTTCCTACCCATCGAGCATAGTCAAGTTTAGTTTCTCGTTCTCTGTGGTAATTTTATTAAGCATACGTTGGTGTTACTTGATACGTCACTCATAGAAGAAAGACCGCATTTGTTTTGAAGTTTCTCGAATACGTTTTGATACTCCTCGATTTGAGCATCTGTTTTAATTAAATTTTCTCGAGTCCTTTCCAATTCTTCACGAGTATTTTCTAATTATTGAGACGTATGCGTATCTTCCTCTTTGGAGGCAGAATCGCATACGTCTTCAATAGCATTTGTTTTACAAACAACTGCTGATGCAGCTGATGTAATACTCTGTTCTAATAATGAGTTTTGTTCTGCGATGTAATAGCCAAGGTCTTGGTGCTGTTTTTCAAATTCTTCCTGCTTCAATAATTTGAGATATTTTCCCTAAGGCCAGATCGCGATCAACAACCGCAGCCGATGCCGATCTTAAAATTTCATCCATACTGTTCTGTGTTACCTTCAGTTTCTTTTCTATATCTAGTCATTTCCTTGTTTATCGAGAATGCAAATAGCCAAATTTACAACCGCACTTTCAACCAAATCAGCTGATAAACCAAGTCGTCGTGTGCATATTGTATGAATGGTTTGAAACATTGCCATAATTTGATCTTCAAGCGAAACGCATGGTTCATAGCAAGTTGTTATCAGTTAGACCGGCCATAAACGGATGACGAAAGGAAATCAAACATAACAACAACTCTGCTTCATATAAGCACACAATGCGTAAAGAGAAGGGCCGAGGTGTTTGATACAATTCGTTTCGGTCAAAGATTCAATGCCTGAGGTCCGCTGAATTTTCAAATAAATATCCAAACAGCTAATGGCTTCCTCGTTCACAGCTATCGAAAACCTTTCTGACAGCAGATCTCAACAAGAGCGTTTCGATAATGCCTTCACTAGCCTCGAAAACAGCCGAGAAATGATTATTTGGAATTGGAATTGGAATTGGAATTGGAATTGGAAAGTTCGGTTATGTGTCTACAAGCGAACTTTGGTGGCGTTCCACCGTCGACCTACACTACACCCTACTCGTACGAATATCGAATCTGTATTGGAGAGGTTGTACGTACGTACATACTCGTATGGCGTGTTTGGATTTTTTTTGGGGGGGGGAATGGTTGGACCGAAAAAATAAGAGAAAGAAGAATGGAAGATTCAAAACACACCAAAATGTACAAATGCATCATCATTTCCAATCCATTGTACATTCAATCCATTCTCTAGAAATCGATTACTGTATACTATACCTATATAACCATGACACCACCACCACCACCACCACCACGGCCTCCTGCACCATCACTCGAGTCCAATTTCAAACGAAAACGTCATGACTGGAATGAGACACAGATACACCCGTCACCCAATCACAATCACAATCACAATCACAATCATAATCACAATCACAATCACAATAATCATAATGACAATCCAAAGAAACTGAAACAGGAACATCATTCAAATGCTGTCAACTTATCATCATCCAAAATTTCCAATGTAAGTCCCAATCGAAATCGAAATCGTAATTCAAATTCAAATTTAAATGGTCAGGAAAATGAACCTCGTCGACAACATGTTTTAACTGCAACAACAGCACCTGCTATTGTTGCTGACGATGATGATGATGCTGATGATGGTGTGAAGGATGGAAATGTCAATGCGGTACTGATCACTCATGGTCCTAGGCGTTCCCAAGAATCTGTCATCCATTGTCCAAATTCAAAGGTTTTAACCAATGAGATTTCGAAAACGGCGGCATTTGTCATTCCAAAGAAAGAGGAACTTGAATCTGCTATGTTGCAGAGGTTGAGTACAGGCAGCGTTTCATCTCCAATGGGTGGCTCAGGTGGTAAGGAATCGAAAAGTCCAGGTGCAGGTATTTCTAAGTGGAGGAGGAAGGGTGTGGAGGATGGCACAGAATCTGATCGTTGTGAAGAACAACGTTTGCCCACCGTCCGTACAAACGAATCGAAAGTTGTATTTTCCTCATATGTAGCTGCGCGTTATAGGCTTGCGGTTGGTTGTAAAACAAAAGTCCTGTGTCAACTATTGTTGGTATCTATATGTCTACATTTAGTGTTAGCTTATTCTACTTACGCACTTGCTCTTTCGGCGCTGTCGCATCGAAAGATGTTGTCGAAATCGGCTATTGTCTCAAATTTAACATTGAGAGAGTTCTTAAGTCATGATGATGGGTATTACGTAGCGATGGGCCCGGCATTCTTTGGCTTTTATGCATATTTTGGAGCTTTAACCGCATTGGACGACGCTCAGTTATTAGAGTCAACTAAAATTAATGGCGTGACAGGTGCTAGTGCCGGTGCCATGGCTGCTGTGTTAATTGCAACTGGGAAAAAACCCGAACTAGCTAGTGACTTTGCATGTTCCGTCAATTTGGATGATTTCGCGGATCCACCCGGTGTATTCGGAGTATTTCAAGGTGAACGATTTGAAAAGCTTATGAGTGAATTCATGTCCAACGACATTGCTGTTTCCGATAATGTCAAATTTGAAGAACATCCTTCAAGGACGAACTCCTCTCGACCAAAATTACGCAGTCGAAAGGAGATTTCGGATGATGGAGATGAAAACAACGACGAAAGATCTTTTGGCACCCAAGAAACCGAAATTGTTTTACTCGAAAATTGTGAACTACCTATTGCAGTCAGTGCCTTTGATTTGCTACGGTTGCGAACGAAATACTTGGTACGAGGAAACGCTGCAAAGGCCGCGCGTGCTTCCGCAACATTTCCAGGTCTGTTCCAGCCGGTTATCTGGAACGATGACGAAAATAATGAGTTATTGCCTTACTCTGTGCTAATTGATGGTGGTGTACTTGATTCGCAGGGTTATTTAGGGCTCGATCATTTGCCGCTCAATAATGATAGTGGCGAAGAAATTTTGTTGGGGAAGCGAGTTCTTCATATATTGGTGGGTGGATCCGGATTTAGCTCAGCCCACGGACCGACAGAAATGATGTTAGCTGGCGTGAAAAATATCGATACAGTGGTTTCTTTGGAAATCGTCAATACGCCACCTTGTGGGCCACTAAAAATTGAAAATGGGCCTTTCGCTGTCAGCGCTGCACGAAATGTACTGTATCATAGTCTTGATGACTTTATGGAGGAAGTCGGAGACAACCATTATAGGCTGTACCTGGACGCTACAAAGATCAAATAAGATTTCTCCAAATAGTCTACGAAAGAACTTATCTATCTCTTCACTACAAGCTAAATGGAGATATTGAAGTCGCTTTAGCAGCTAGATCAATGTTACTGTCATGAGTGCATACATTTTCAATTTGAACAAATCGATGCCTTCTCAATAGAATCTTCATTGACTGAAACGAGGGATGTTGAATTTTATAATATTCACAAGATATTAAATTACTCAGTGACTTTATCCTGCATCATTTGCAACGATAATGATACCTGAGAAATACAATTGTCTTTTAATCATACCGTAAGTGGCAAAGTTATCGCATACGACTTTCACTAGTTGCTTGCAGCACAAAATATGGATGCAATATTTCTTGAAATTTTTTGCGATAATTAATTTGAGACTTGATTTTTTCATACTCATCATAATGATGTTGTCAACGTTTCACTTTCTACTACAATTACCTGGTACAAGAGTAGAAGGCAATAAAATAAAAGCATACAGTCTAAAAAAAATTAATAATGAGCAAAAATAGAAATATTAGTGTATAATTACTTCGATGTTTGGTACAAAACATTTGGTATTTATTTGTGCATGTTTTGGTATCTAGAGACAGGAAAAAATACTAGAATCAGGGATCCCAATCATGACTGGTACTATACAACGAGTTACAGAATTTGGATGGATACAACTAGAGAGCTCATGAAGATTTGTTCGAACAGGATGAAGAGATAAATTGAAGGAGGGTCGTAAGTCAATTGATGGGTCCAAACTAAACTGGAAGACTGGCTTAAAGATCGGACTGACTTCGGACAGTGAATTTAATCCGGATTCGCACGACAGTCACTTAAATACCGATCAAGCAATCGATCACGGGACCGGATTTTGCAGAAGTTATCAAAAGACTGAAAGATCATAGAAGCAAGACCATTGGAACATCAAATGACAATCCGATATTAGACAAATGGATGTATGAAGTCGAGTTTGTCGTCGGATACAAACAATCGTTAGCATCAAATGTATTTGCCCAGAACACAATCCCGTCCGTCGACGAAGAGATTTGACGAATTAGTTGCATCAAGGAAGAATGCTGACGGAATCTTGAAGGACAATTCGAGAAACTACAAAGGGAGGGAGTTTCTTTTTAAATGAAAAGATGGCTCGTTCTGGATCAAACTGAATGATGTTAAAGATTCATATCCAGTTGATCTCGCGGGGTGCATCATTCCAAATAGAATATCTAAAGAAGCGGTCGTTGCTTGGTAGGTACCTTAAACCATCAAGAAGGTAGGAAGTATTATTGCAAAGATAAAGCAAAGGCATTGGGATAGGACTGACAGGTATGGAACTAGACAAGTCTATGAAAGCGATTGAAATAGACAAAAAGAATGGAAGTCACATTTGGTGGAATTCTCTCATGAAAGAAATAAAAATCGTTAGGAGTCCCTTTGAGATATTTCAGGGCAAGATTGAGAGTCTAATTGGATATCAGGAAGTAAAGCGTCACCTCGTCTAGGAAGCATAGTTGAGTAAAAACGCGAGGCCAGATTAGTAGTAGGTGGACGCACTACTAAAACGCGATCGTCTCTAGCGTACTCTTCAGTCACTTCAAGAGATCTGGTACGAGTCACTAGCAATCGCGGCATTGAATTGGCTTGACGTGTTGGGTTGTGACATGCAAAATGCTTACATACCTTCTCCTTGCCGCGAGAAGATCTGTATTTGGATCGGATACGGGCAAGACAGTGATTGCAGTTAAGGCCTTACACGGATTAAAGTCGTCTAGAGCATCGTTTAGTACTATGCTGGCAAACATGGGAATTCGGTTACAGATCTACATTGGCAAACTTTTATTTTGCTACGAGTTGGACATTTACATCATGGTATTAATATAATTTTGGGGATTAGGAGAAGCCTCCAACGAAACGGCTAGTTTATGATCCAGATCATAAGAAAGTTTCAAAAGATAGATTTTAAAACTTTGATTGAGTTAAAGAGATATTCCAATAAATGCATCTGAAGCATCGGGAAATGAAGTTGTTATTGAGAAAGAAAATGTAGTCAATAAAGCGTTTCGTGGTGGATTCTGTAGAGTTGCAAAGGAAGATACCCTACCTAACCTTGCTGACAAAACTGTTAACGAAAGCGTAAAGTTATGATTTACTTGATCAATTAATTTGTCATTTCGAAGTAAAAACACCTCAGTTACTTGCTGTGAGTTGTTATAAGGAAAGTTTTCTCCCGCAGTTTCCTGAAGAAGAATACATGTACAAAATGTATATGGTTTCACAGACCGTCATTCCAAGTGCTTGACATTCAAAATTCAAAGTCTTTAACTAATCCTCACTCTCCATTCTTCAGCAGACCAAGTCCTGCACCTCCCACCTCCTTCCCACCTAAATCGATTCGACAAACGACTTCTGCATTGTGTGTGATTGTATTATTATTTAATGTACATTTGTACATTAAATAATGTTCTATTCTGAGACTTCGATAGTCATTTGTCGTGATTTATTTTATTCCCGTTACTACGAATAAGTACTAAGAAGGTGTAAGTTTAACTGGAATGGTTTCTTCCAAAGTCTGGAAAACGTGAACCGCTATCTACAACTATTTTTTTTAAACTGTATGCTTTTATTTTATTAACTTCTACTCTTGTACCAGGTATAAATTACTTAACATGTAAAGTCGATCTCGAGCAAGTGACGGTCAACAGGTCAAGTTGAACCGAGTGAAATTTAACGTATATGATTGGCTGCGTAGTATTGATCACGAACAAATAATCCTGCACAGGTGATATAAGAGCGGATTCGGTAACTTATTACTTGGAACTGTATTTAGTATTTTGTGTGTATCAATATGTATATATATATCAATACATGTAGCTCTAGAGTCTAGAGATAAGCAGATCAGCATAAAACATACTTGAAGTATTTTTTATAAAAATTTATATCAAAGAGGTTTTTTGTGAATATATGTATGTTCCTCAGTCTACTGACGATGGTGTGGAAATATTTGAACGCTTCTCCTTATCTGTTTGCCTTGATTTATATCACTGCGCAATCTGTGATTGCAAGTGCTTCCACTTCGAACACATCCGCAAGCTATTGTCGAGACAAAGGTGGTTTAGATTGTGATAATATTGACGACGTGCGACATAAAGTTTGGTTTGATGAAACAGGACAAAGTATAGAAGGGTACAGAAATTTTCTGGAATCGTCGTGTTGTATTCTCGGGGGAGGACATAGGATTGCCGTGGATGATCGTAGGGCACTCCATATTGTTCAATCGCTGCCAAGTGTCGAAAGCGATTTGTATCTGACAGGCTCAGCCGGTCATCAGGCTTTGTTTTGGGTGTTGGTGGATGATGAATACTTATCATCTGACTTAGATATTGACCCTTGGCTGGTACAGCGTTTTGTGCTGGCTATGATGTTTTATCAGTTTGATGGGGTTCGGCGTTGGTATGGATATGGTTATAACGATTATATTGCACAGGAAGTAGATGGTAGTGTTAACATTGATGATGATCGTGCTCATTTGTTGTCATTTAATGGGACAAACTGGTTAGATGAACACCATGAGTGCGAATGGGCTTTTATAACATGCAATCGGAATAAATTTGTAACACAGATAAACATGCGTAAGTGTTCTTGAAGAAATGTGTTTTCTTTAAAATTTTGATTTAATTTGTTCACAGCCTCAAATGTTATGGGAGCGGAATTTTCTCGGGAAGTGGAGGGATATCCGATGTCAGCACAAAAACATGTTTACATTGTGCCTGAGATTTATTATTTGAAAAATTTGGTAAAAATTGATTTGCGTCATAATTACATAAGCGGGACAGTCCCGTCTGAAATTACTAGATTAAAGTTGTTAAGAGAATTGAATCTTTATGGAAATAGTATCAGTGGATCGCTTCCGGTAGAGCTATATAGTATGCAGGGATTAGAACGATTAGTAATTGGTAGAAACCAATTGACAGGGATTATTGTTCCTGAAATTACTGGTTTGGCACGCTTACGGGAGCTGCATCTCGGGTATAACTCAATCACTGGATATTTGCCTACTTCTCTGGGAGCGCTTGTTAGTTTGGGTAAGCATGATTTTATAGTGTCCAATATCACAAATTTTCTTCTACTCACGATTTATTTTGTTAGAATTTGTCAATATAAGAGGCAATTCTATCGAAGGAAGCTTAACCGAAAACATTTGCTCAAATAATAATTCCAAGTTTCAGGTAGATGGTGATATTGAATGCTTAGCGACATGTTGTAAATATGCATCAGCTGTGGCTCCAAACACATTATCGTGCAACTCATTTGGTTGGGCACAGTCTATTTGGTACGCTAATGGTAACACCATTTCTTCTAAGGAGGATGATCTCGTTAGTTGCGATTGGATTGAGCTCCATGATGATCCATTTTGCGACACATACGGAGGAATAATCGACAAAAATTCAAATCGATTTGCAAGAAAAGAATGTTGTCATTGTGGTTCATGTCAAGATACAGCTCCGTTAGATCAATCATGTAGTTGGTTTATAGATGTGTCCTCTTATGGTTGTTCTCCATATCAGTTATATTTTCCAGAAGAAAGCGGTGGCTGTTGCTGGTGCGAGGACGGAGGAATTAATTGGAATGAAAATCGTCCTTCGCTTTCTCCAAGCATATCTCATTCACCTATATTTTCATCGTCTTGCCATGATTTTGAAGACTGGTTATCCCCCGGTGGCTTCAAATGCTCATGGTGGGAATTATATGACGAGCCTGGATGTCCAAATTATGGTATGGAATATCCGAGCGAAGATACGAATATATATCCTAATCAAGCATGTTATTTTTGTGGTATGTTTATGTCATTTTATTGATCGCACATAGTTTAGAACATTAGCAAATATTGTCTTTTTCAATTAAGGAGGTGGTATTGATGATGCACGTCCTTCTCAATTGCCTACAACATCTCGAGTACCTAGTGCGCCACTCTTCGGTTCACTACGGCCCTCGGCATCTCTGTTCCCAACAACAACAAACTGTATTGACAATCAGAATTGGAAAGACTTAAGCGGTAGAGACTGCACATGGTACACCGAGAACGAAGACCCATTTTGCTCCGATAATTGGTTTCGATCAGACGGAAATGGAACACTTGCAGTCGATGCCTGTTGCAGATGCAAAGCTTCCGTGTCTCCTACGCCTTCTTTAGAGGAAAATTACAGTGAATGTCAAAATATTGTTAATTGGAAAGGATTGTCTGAATTTTATCCTGACGGGTACGTCGATTGCAATTTTTTGGAAAGAAATGATACGATGGGATGCACCCAGTATGGTGATGCTTTCAGCGACGACTTTATTTTTGCACGTGATGCATGCTGTCGCTGCGGTGGTGGTATTACCCCAAACATTACCAAAACAGACTCTACCAACAAGACGGGGGAGTGTGTAGATTTTCAAGCTTCACGTCCATGGCCAGCAAAAGATTGTGCTTGGTTTGCTTCAGGCGATTCAAAGTCAACTTGTGACCAGTATGGGGACGAACTACTATTTCTAGTAAAGAAAGAAGCGAAAAGCGCTAACGATTTGTGGTAAGGATTATTTCGCTTATGTTCTGAAATATTTGAAGTTGATTGGTCAAGTCTAATTTGTTGTAATTACATTTCGAAAAATAGCTGTGCTTGTGGAGGAGGCTTTAAGGTTGGCGAATGCAATGATTTTCCTGGCTGGATAGATTCCCACATGAGCTATCCATATACGTGTGACCAGTATGAGAGTGCTGAAGCCTGTGATGATGGCGAAGCTTACTTTAACTTCGGCTTAAACGGCCGCATTGCATGTTGCATATGCGGTAAGAAAATGCTTGTATCCATAAAAGAACTATTGTCAATTTCTGATCTACAAAACTTTACTGTATTAAGGTGGAGGATACTATAGCTCTGAAGTGACGGTCGAAATCGAAAGTACCGATTTAATTGAGAATTCACATGGTTGTTTCAGTGATTTTGGATGGAATAGTGGAAGTCTAAGTTGCGCGAATTTCACTGGTATTAACAATGAAACTGATATCGGAAAGTGCTTAACTTATGGCCACCTAACAAATGCATATGGTGGAACGAATGCTAGTCATGCATGGTTCGTATTACTTCTATTTTGACTCTAAACTTTTGTCTTCTTTACAATCAAATTGATATTTTTGTAGCTGTAATTGTCGTTTTGGATATGGATCTCAAGGAGGTGGTTACAGAGGAAAAGTAAGTCTAACGTTGCAAATCTGGTACAAAATCAGGAATTTGTTATTCACGACTTTGTTAAAGTTGATGAATAAGATTATTCGTTTATCACTGTTTTGGAATGATGACATAGATTACTTGTTTTCCGCCAATATTGAAGATCCTTCCAATAGTACAGGAGCCATTATAGAAGTTATTCGCAACTTCAGTCTTGCTTCCGGATTCGGAGCGATTTTTAAAGGAAATTCCAACGAGTCGTTAAATCAATACGGCAGGTATTCAAGCCAACTTTGTCTAAATGGTAAGTTGGAGTGGACATATTGTTATTTGGTTGACATTCGAAATTAATGCAGATATATTTGAGTAGATCTCCTCCTCAATAAAGTTGACATGTGTATCGGTAAGTTTACATAATTAAGGATTGAGTGTAACTAATATTGGTTATTGAACATTTGTAAATTAATTTTATTTAGCACCTTTTTGGAACACGTCGAGCTTCTCATTTCAAGCGACAAAACCAATAATGAGAGTGCATTTCTATCTTGTAACACCAAAACGCAGGGGTGGCTTTATTTTCCAAAATCTCATATATTTACTTTTAACTTTCGCGCCCTCGGCATGGGTTTTAATAATATTCACAATTCTTGTGTTTGGTATTGCAGTTGATTACATTACAGGAAACGGATACAGTTTCGAATGTATACGAAAGATTACGGGAAATATTTGGTACAACGCTTTTACCTTGTGAGTATACATTGATGAAAGTGTAAGATTTTTCTTATGTGAACACTCACAAGGGATCCGTAGGTTTCTTGGGAAACGACCTGTCACACCTTCTGCAAAAGGAGTCGAGGTATGTTTCAAGCTACGTTAATTGTTGTTAGAATGTTTCTCACAATCTTGGATTCCTAAAAAACAGAAAATAGCAATTATTGGATTTGCAATGTTTGCCCTTTTTATTGTCTCTTCTTTTACTGGAGGTATTACAGCATCAATAGTAACTCATCCCCCAATAGCCAGGTAAGATCGAGTGATATAAGGACTTTGTTTTTGGTCTCATATTTCTTGAAAATCGTTCTGTTGCATTACAACAAAGTTTCAAATCAGTTGAAGAGGCTATTCAAGGAAATGCAAAAATATGTGTCCCTGACGGATTAGGTTATGATTTTGTAAAAACATATCCAGGAGCTGATGGATTAATTAAGAAATCATGGTTCAACACAACAAAAATGCTCGAGGACTTGCAATCAAGAACTCTATGTGAGGTTGCAATTGTGTCGGACGAAGCGTTTCAAAGTTCGGTTCGCAAAGATAAAACGCTTTGCGATGACCTACTTGTTATGTATGATGAAGGTATACTTACAAGATTTTTCGAAATTGTTTATATCGTTGTTTCTGACCGTCACAAAAAGTTGTAATTTCTTTTGACATAGTTACGTTCCCGATAGGCCCACTTTTGGGCGAAATAGGTGATGATATAATATCTCTTATTAATGAGTTTATTGATTCCAGAGGGTTTGCCACCGAACTGGATAAACATAAATACGAGATTGAGATGGATGCTACTGAATGCCGTGATAGTATTAGTGACTACTTGGGTAATTCTTCAACAATTTCTACTGCCCAAATTTTTTTCCCATCTTTCCTTGCGATCATTTCAAGTTTATTGTCAATATGCTATTACCGTTCGAGAAATCGACAAAAAGCATTATCTACAGTCGAAGATAATCAAAAATCGTTAGGTGTTGGAACGTCTCATGGTCAAAATATACCGACAGACACTGCTTTGGTAGATGGATTTTTGACACACCAAGAGGTATATCACAATCAAATTGACACAAAATCCTTAAAATAATTTCTATGAAAAAGGCTAAATTAAGCATTTAAGTATCAATCAATTCAACCAAACTAGAAACGAGAAAATGATGACATATCTCCAAAGCATCGATCTTGTAACGATTGCTACTGCTCTTCTTTTCAACAATGACTGATGAAGAGGGCGCGTTATAAACTATGCCATTAATAAATATTACAAGAATAAATATTGCCTATGATGCTTTGGCGTTTGAATAAATGGTAATAAGGGTTCACTGTGGGGCTAATAATACGTTGGGTAGAAATCATAAGTATAAAAAAGTTGCTACTTCGACCGCATGTGCTGGAAATGCCTGGGGTTAATACTTGGAATTATTGGTAAGTTGAAGACTGACTACCGGTAGTGAAGAAGACACGTTGTAAATTATGAATAAGGTATCCGGTTGAACCAGTATGCAGATAAAAAGAAGGAAGTGTGAAGTTGAAAATTGACAGCACGAAGTTAATTTTTGATACAATGAAGACACATTTCCTAATTAAATATATAAAAAGTGTACATATCAACATGAAAAAGTGAAGTGCCCACATTTTGTAGCATTCAAATCTGCATATTGTGTTGATTTAAAAGAAAACATTTCTAGATAGTCGAACCTAAATACATTAAATAGGTTTGGATTGAAGAAAACGTATATTTACATAAGACCCTCTATTGTCGCTTCATGAAAATAAATGACTTAGCATTTTCTCTAAGACAAGAGCGTCTATTCCTTCGGGATTGCCATGACAACGTGTATACTGCGAAAATGGTAATGTAATCATATCTATCGGAAGTTGTTTCAAATTAATTACAGAAATAATTGTTTGCATTGTGTTAAAGTTTGATTTACACATTTGTCAAAGCGGCAACGCCTGGCAATACTTTCCCCTCGAGCAACTCTAAACTTGCACCTCCTCCAGTACTAATGTGACTGACCTTGTTACCCAGACCAGCCTGATTAATTGCGGCGACACTATCTCCTCCACCCACAATCGTCACGGCACCACGATTAGAAGTTGCATTCGCCAGCATCTCAGCAATAGCAACTGTTCCTTTTGCAAATTCTGGAATCTCAAAAACTCCCATTGGCCCATTCCAGACGATCGTATTAGATATATCTAATTCTTTCTTGAATAAATCTATGGTACTAGGACCAACGTCAAGGCCCATCCAACCGTCTTCTATTTTATTCGCATCGACGAGTTTTGTTCGTGCACCGGCCTTAAACTCATCGGCAAGCACTATATCAATTGGCAACACAATCTTGTCTTCTGCCTTATCCAACAAAGACTTCGCAAGATCCACAATGTCGTCCTCCACCAATGACGACCCGACATCATAACCAAGCGCCTTGTAAAAAGTGAAAATCATCCCTCCTCCTACTAGTACCTTATCACATTTTTGAAGCAAACTCTCAATAACTGGAATCTTCGTGGACACTTTTGCGCCACCTACAATCGCAGTAAGAGGTCTATTCGGTTCATCCACAGCTCCTTGAAGATACTTAAGTTCCTTATCCAACAAATATCCTGCCGCACTGTACTTCATATGATTGGTTACTCCTGCCGTGGAAGAATGAGCCCTATGAGCAGTTCCAAAAGCATCCATGACAAAATAATCTGCCAACTTCCCCAACCCAGCTGACAATTCGGGACAATTTTTCGTTTCTCCAGCATAAAACCGAGTATTCTCCAATAACATAACCTGCCCACCATCACTACTCAATGCCGCAGCACTTGCTTCTACCTCAGTGCCAATGCAGTCATCCACTTTTTTTACAGAAGTGTGAAGTATCGACTCTAACGGTTTCACAACCGGATTCAAACGACCATTTTTCCCTTTATCGATAATCTCACCCTTTGGACGCCCAAAATGAGAGCATAGAATAACATTCGCTTTACATTCTTCTAAAAGAAACTTCGCCGTCGGAGCAATCGCACGCAATCTAGTATCATCCGTAACTGTCACATCATCTTCTTTACTAAGAGGCACGTTCAGATCCACTCGCATCAGAACATTTTGACCTTTCAAGTTCACCAAATCAGCAAGTCCTTCGACGTTCAGCTTTTGTTGCGACGTCGCTGCAGTTCTGTGCAAACAGCGACGAGCTATCGACGTGGTAATGGTGGATGAGGAAGAAGCTGTACGGAGGAGGCAGCGTTGCATCATTGTTAGTATTTTTGTTATGAATTTTCAAATATGTAAAAACTTGTAAAATTTCAATTTAAGTCCTTTGATGGATCGAACTGACGTAGCTCGATGAATGGCGGTGAAGGGCGAAGAAGAAACAGAAAAAGGAGAATCTCTAAGTTCGAAAGTTCTCTTATTATGAATCCGTTTTCTTTCACGTGCAGAGTGCAGGGTGCGGGTGCAGGCCAGTGAA
>Ga0115008_10002836_pt1 | contig 14374 bp, 13 predicted proteins | sample FraStrMetagenome_FD_87164 | JGI IMG/M metagenome (GOLD analysis project Ga0115008, IMG submission 87164) | Marine eukaryotic phytoplankton communities from Arctic Ocean - Fram Strait ARC3M Metagenome | ecosystem: Environmental > Aquatic > Marine > Oceanic | place: Fram Strait | collected...
CTTGAAGAGCACCAGTTTTTGCTTGACTATTGATAGTACGGATAACTTCACGGTTAATTTCCGCAAGGATCTCAGTACTAAGAATGTTAGCAAGTTCAGTTTCTGCATCCAGACCATGAATTGCTTTAAGGTCTTGAGCAAGTTCTAAACTGTACTCTGCTTTAAGAGCACGACTCTTAGCAGTAACAGTTGCTTTTTCAATGGTGAAACCCATTTCTTCAAAAGCAGCGCCACCACTTGAACCATATGCTTCCATATTGGCAGTAGTATCACCAGTACCAGTTCCACCTGCTCTCATAGCGTTAGCAGAATCGCCAGCAGGGTTAATGCCGTTGAAACCAGAAACGTTATCAGAATCGTGAGTACCAACACCAGAGAAGTTAGTCTCTGCTTCGTTGAACAATGCTTCACGTGAAGATGTAGCACCTGCACCATAACGTGCCTTCATCGCAAAGATGAGACCAGTTGGGCCAGACATAGGTTGAACACCACATACGTCATATGCCATAAGATTAGGCATAGCACGGCGTACGAGTGAAATTAACACAGGATCCCAAGTTCCGATTGAACCAGTGTTAGCACCTGCTGGCGCTGCTTCGTTCAATCCACCGAAACCGTTGTGTTGTGAGCGTTCTTCCATCATTGCGATCTCTTGGTTTTCCAAGATAGCGGCAGTGACAGCTTTACGTTGGTGGTCTTTAATCTCGCCAGCAGAACTTTCGTTCAGTACTGGTGACCACTTTTCGATTAATTTATCGTAAGAGTTCATAATTGTTTCCTTAATTATAGTGTTTTAGATGTTTTTCTAATTGCAGTGAGATATGAGTCCATTGCACTTGAAGTTTCCAGAATTTGCTCTGGTTCCTCATCTACAATTTGTACATCTTCCACTACGGTTTGTGAGAAATATTGTTCTTTGATGGTCTCTACCTTAGAGGCAAAATCATCTGAAAAATCAATGTTCTCACATAGACCTTTCAATTTCTCGATTTGGGTGTCTGCCAAACCACGACTTGCTTCTGCGATGATAGCATCACGTTTCAGCACTTCGAGTTCTTCTGACAATTTAATAGACTCACCAGTTTGCTTGTTAAGAGACTCTTCGAGTTCCTCAACTTGCTCTGCTAATTCATCAACTAAATCTACCTTGGACTCTGGCACTTCGATGTGGGATTCTACGAATAGATCCTTCATCTTAGTCATAAAGTTCTCAGCAATCTCAGTCCTAAGACCGTTCTGTACTGCAACCTTATTATCTTCCATCCAAGATTCAACTACGTAGTTTAAATAAGAATCTACTTTCTCAACAAGTTCGGACTTAATAGTCGTTACTTCTTCAGCAAGTTCTTCTTTATATTGTGTTTCGATACGAGACACTTCTTCAGACAACTTTGATTTCAACGATGCTTCAAAGATGATTGCTGTTTTGCTCTTGAATTCATCGGATAGAGTTGCCTCTGATTCCATGATTCCTTCGAGTTCAGCAGTTGTATCAATTGGAGATTCAGCAAGTGCTTCGTCTTCAACTTCTACTTCTTCACCCATGACTTTACCGTATGATGCTTGTAGGTCTACTTTCTTCATAGAATTAAGTTTACCGTACATAGCAGAAATCATACCTGCCTTAGTTTTAGGAACAGGTGCTTTCTTAACTGCATCCGCTGCCTTATCTACTGAAGCAATAGAATCTACTTCAGAGGTAGGTTGAGCATCAACCGCACCACTGGATCCTTTTGGTTCAGATTTTTCTTCGAGGTTCTCCTCCACAATGTCGTTAATTTCTTCATCGTGAAGTTCAACTTCGACTTTATTTTCTTCAGTCATAATTGACTCCTTACATATTAGATTTGATTAACGAGAGGAAATTTTTGAACTCTCGAATTTGTACAGCAGAACTGTATGCCTTCGGTGCCTTCTTGATTTCTGTCTCCATATCTTCAATTACTTGAGGTTCCAAAATACCGTTATTCCAAACCCAATCTACACCTTCCATAATACCATTAACAAAAGCATCTGGTGCAGATGGGTCTTGAACAATGTCCACAGTACTCAAGATGAAATCATCTTTAACGTACGCAACACCGTTTCGGTTCTCCAAGCTTCCCATACCACGAGTTGACACACCCAATTGTACACCACCTTCAAGCAAACCTTTTACGATCTTACCCATTGGAGTATCCAATATTTGTGCCTTTCCGATCACATCATTTCCCTCTAACTTGAGGTCTGTGATGAGATGCGAAACCTTGTCCAAGTTAACCGTAGGGCCTTCGGGATGATTTAGTTCCCCGACCGCACGTTTCTTGCTAACTTGCGTTTGAACATACTTGTTTACTGCCCTTTCCATAATTGGTTTAGGGTAAACACGTCCATTCCTGTTCTTTTTATCTGCTTGAGCAAAGACACCTTCGATGACAAAATTCTTATCACCGTTGTCTTTCTTCTCAATCAGACATTCTAAATTTGTTTCTGTAAATTCACTGATTAGTTTCATTTCATTTTACCGCCAAGTTCGTTTACAGTAATTTTTAAATTCTTCTTTGCCTCTGCTTCAGTCTTGTAAGTATCAAGTTTATCACCGTCAATAATAACAGTGAATCCCTTTATTTCCTTAACAATAGATATAGCAACCTTGGCAATCTTGCCACCTGCTTTACCAGAGAAGACAACTTTACCTTTTGGTGCGTACTTCTCTCTTAGTTCTTTGAAACTCGGCATATATTAATTACTTGTTTTAATTAAAAGTTATACAGTTATTTATACAAATAAATATCTTAACAGAGAATTAATTTAATCCTCTTCAACTTCGTCTACAACAACGTCATCTTCTTCGACTTCGTCTACTACTTCGAGTTCTACCTCTTCAGTTTCGTCATCGTCAAATGCGTCATCTGCATCATCAAGATCCATTTCTGGTTCTTCTGGTGCATCATTAAAGATAGTGTCAGCAACAGACAACCTTTCTGCTTCCATAGCATCATTCATTTTGTCACCTACCACAGTATCAAAGTGCTCTTTTGCACGGTTGAAGTTCTGCTGTGCAATAGCATCGATAAAACTATCAATGTTACCCACATTAGGTGCTTCCACTTCTACTGCTGTTTCTTCGTTATTTTCTACTTCACTCATCGTTTTCTCCTACTTTCTCAAAGTCATCGAAACGGTCTTCTTGACCGTCCCAGTTTAAATCACTATGCTGTGCTACGTAATCTTTGTAACTCATTAGTATTCTTCTTCATCGGATCCACCCTTGGCATTTTCTGCCTCGACTTGATCCTTCATTGTTTCGATATCCTCTTCGGACATCATCATTACGTTCTTCATAACCCACTCACGTGAGAAGTATTCACCAACGTATTGACTTAACTGATCAAGAGTACTTAGTCTTTCTCTAAGTAACTAAGAATCCTTTAATTCTGTAAAGTGATTGTCACGGATGAAATCAATCTGAATGTCATTCTTCCATGTTGCCCAATCTTCGGGGGTGATAATACCCTTCAGTATAAGTTGTTTCTTCAGAATATTAGTAAACATTGTTGAGAAACGTTTACGTAATCTGTCGATAAACTTCTGGAACTTCACTTCGTCCCTGCTAATCTCAGTACTTCTACCAAGACTAAACTGTGTCTCTTGCTCCAAACGAGCAATAGGTACGTTCAATGAACGATACAGTCTCTTCTGGAAGTAGACAATATCGTCTATCTGTCCAAGGTTATCACCGCCAGGTAGTGTACTAATCTCAGTACCTCTTCCACCTTCTCTACGTGGTAACCAGAAATCTTCAAGCATACTCATATGCTTACGGTCATCTTTTAAATTACCAGTACTTGCATCGTATACTAACTTGTTACGATAACGAGTCTGGATCTCTTTCATATGTTGTTCTGCTTTGTTTGCAGGTAAGTTACCAACATCTATATAAAAGATTCTACGTTCTGGTGCACGTGCGAGACGATAAATCACCAGACTGTCTTCCATCATACGCAACTGGTTGATGGGTTTAATTGCTTTATGCAAGTAAGAGACTACACTCTTACGTGAAGGATCTGTCAAACCAGATGTAACATATGATACTGAATCTGGTGTTAACTTAACTGCCGACTGTGTCTGATTCTTTTCTTGGAATACGTAGAACTCATCTGTCTTGTCTACAACCTTTGCACCAGTCTTATTATCCTTCTTATACTTTACTTCTTTTACTTTACGTATCTTAGTAGCATCGATAGGACGGATCTCTTGGATCCCTGCTTTCATATTACCTTCGTTTACTACAAGGTGGTGAACCAAACGTCCATCCACATACCACGATCTATATATGTCGTGACCTAATTCGTTGAAGTTCAACATACCACAAATGTTGTCGAACTCTTCTGTCATTAACTTCTTGATCTTATCAGAAGTTTCTACACCGTCAAGATTTATGAGAACAGGTGCTTCGTTCTCTGACCCACTAATGGATTCGTTTACAATGTCTTCGATTGCGGCGTCAACTTCTGGATGAGTTGCGACACCACGATACTTCATGATCATCTCAGCATTGTCTTTAGCATTGTCACCATTTATGTCAATGTATTGACCATAGTGACTACCAGACGCAGTAACATAACCCGCACCATCATCATCCGTCTTCGGAACGATTGATGGGAGTTTATCATTGTCTTTACCTACGTCCTTGTTCTTAGAACGAACAAGTTCGAAACCAAAGAGTTTCATTATGCTATTGTTATCGTCTGCCATATCCTTACCTTCAAATTAAAATAATACGTAGGGGGAAAATCCCCCCTACGCATATATTTAGTCAACCATTAACTGGTTGTACTTGACTCCCAGTACTGTACTTGGAACGTAACTTGGAACTCTTCGATAGTATCGACAGTGTCGTAGTTAAGATCAATTGCAGTAATGTTGGTTGGGAAGCACGAACGGAATGCGTAACTTTTAATTACGAGTCCATCTTTGTCTAACTGATCAACGGATAGGTCGGTCTGATATTCAGCAGGATCATTGAAACCAGTATTCTCGTTATGAGAATTGATTCCATTCATCCACCGTTCCATTGCATCACGTACCTCAAAACCTGTATCGTTAATCACTGTTACAGTCCACTCTTCGAATGTTCTGTCACCAGCGATCTTCAATTGCCTACCACGGAATGGTACAATAACTGGAGTTACAGTTGAAGCAGGAAGTTGAGCACCCTTTACCATGAATGATGTTAATTCAGCATCACCCAGAGCATATGCAGGGAAGTTTACCTTACAGTTGAAGAGGTTAGGACGTGCGCCACCACCTTTGAGTTTAGATTTAAAATCATCTACACCTAAAATTGCCATGTCTAATCTCCTTATGCGCCTACCGTGCCAACAATCTCTTCGAAGTCTACACCAGTTCTAACAGCAACAAAGTTCAATTGAACGAAGTTGATAGAACGTGCAGGTTTCACAAAGATGTTTGCCACGAATTGGTTATTGTCAATTACTTCTTGATTGTTGTTTGTGTCATCACATACAACTCTAAAGTCAGTAATACCTCTTCGACCTTTTACTCGTCTGAGGAAAGGTTCTACAATGTTTGTAAACTCTGCACGAGTAAACTCGTCATTGAATTCAAACATTACATTTTTAGCAGCTTCACCAATTGACTTCTCGATTGCAATGAACAATCTACGTACGTTAATACGGTCAAATGCAGAAGGTCTGCTTTCCAACGTTTTATCACCAAACAGAATCAATCCAGAGCCAGGAATATTGGCAATTGGGTTAACACCTGCTTTATACAGTTGATCACGTTGGGTTTGGTTTGGGTTGGCAATGATGTCAGTAACACCACGATAGTTACCACGTCTCTGACCCGCAGGTGAATACCATGGGTCTGCGATAATATCACTTGCCGCCATCAATCCTGCTGTACTTGAACATGCAGGTATATTGATGTATTTGTCGTTATACTTATCAAAGACTTTTAAGTAGTTGTTATCTACAACCAAGTAAGAAGACTTTGTTAATCCGTCAACGAAAGTTACTGCGTTTGCTGATTGTTGACTGTTAGTTTTACCCACAACACCACTCTTGTCCACAGATGCTACTACGATACAATCCTTACGGTCAGTTGCAATGGACGTTAAGTCATTTACAATTGTTGCACCGTTAGAGGGAGTACCATAAGAAGGAGCGATTAGGAAGTCAATCTCTGTAGTAAGTTTGTCTTCGAAGAGGTCGTAACCTGCTAAGAAATCAGAATTACCAAGAGTTGCACCGTCATGTCCACCACCTAAGTTAGTAGTCATTACTGCATCTGTAAGAGCAACACCTAAACCGTAGTTTCGGGCAGTGTCTAAAGATGGAACGGTTCCCCAACCAGCGGCACTGTCGAGGTTCAATGCAGAACCACCGAATGCACTATCGTCACCGAAGTAACCAGACCAGATGTATTGTGAATTTGAATTCAATACGTCTGCGATATAGTTAGGTGAGTTATCTGGAGTAAGTGCGCCTTTAGCAACAGAAAGATATTCAAACTTCTCAAGGACAGAGCCTGGAGTTCCAGAAATATCACCAGTACGGTCTAAGACCACTACGTGTACTTCATCGTTTGATGCACCGTTTTTACTTGCATAAGATGATGTTCCAGGCTTCCCATCAAAGCTTGAGGCATATGCCCAACCAGTGAAGTGTTCTGCAGCGGCAGAATCAGAAGCAGGACAGAAAGATACAGTTAAAGCATCTCCAAGTACGCCTGGATATTTTGCAATCCAAGTACCAGATGAGAGTTTAGAAGCACCTTCACCTACAGCAGAAGAAACAGTATCTTCCCAATGTGTGAGGTTATTTACAAGTAATCGAGTTCCCCCTGCGGAGTCATTAAGTGTAGTAGTTGCACTGTGAGCATTTTGTGCCCCTGCGCCTACTTCACGTGCTACTTGTAGTGTTTGTGAGTATTTTAAAAAATACGCAGCGGAATGAAAATCCACTGAGTTCGTGTCGTTTGGACTTGCGAACGTAGTAACCAGACCAGTCTCATCGGCGATCAAAGTTCTTTCGTGCACGGGGCCCCAACGGAAATTTCCTACGAAACCACCACCAGAAGAACCAACAGCCGGCACTATTGCCGTTTTGTCAATCTCACTGATATTGATCCGAGGAGAAGCAGGTTTAACAGCCATAGCATTTTCCTTTTGTTTTATTCGTTGTCGAATTATAAGTTAAGCATAATACGGATAATCTCAATACTTATATTTATAACAATCCTTATCTTTAGAATTCACGGTCACCGATAGTGTCTATCGAATGCCACCCTTTGAACTCACCTTCTGTTATTAATCCATCATCTATCCCATCGTCAATAACACCGAAGGGTAGTACATCGTCCTTAATCGCTTGCATCTTTTCTTCAAACATCATCTGCTTTAGATTGATGTCTGTCATGTCAGCAAAGAACTGAGTAGATACAAAGTATCCAAACATAACCAAGTTCATCATTAGGTCATCATGGTTGCCGTCAGATGCTGAATACGATTGACCCTTACCAACAAAGGTAGAGATCTCAAGTATAGTATTCTCATCATATATTTCTAATTTATTACTCTCAAGTATATCTTTAATAGACGAACACCCAAGTCTTTTAGTCTTGCGGTTTATCTCGATACCAAGTGCGTTTGCTTTTACTGCGGAAGATGTGTGAAGGTTTTCATACTCCAAATCATAATACAGTCCATTACAAACTACAGTTCCTTGATCATTTGCCTCAACAACAACCCATGCCTCGTTGTAGAGATTCGCATACTTATATATAATATTAGGAAAGAGCAAGGGAGAAATAGTATTGTTGCGATACGTCAACACCTGCTTGAATGGTCGTTCCGTAATATCGATCACGTTAAACGTGGAATAATCCTGTCCTCTTCCCTTCGATACGTCAACTGTCATGATGTATTCGTGATCCTTAACGGGTTCACTGTAACATAAAGCATCCCCAGATTCAAGTATTCTGTGAGGATTACGACCACGTAGACCCATTAAAGTCTCTGCGTTTATTAGTGTGTCCCCAGTCCCAAAGAAGGTATTACCAAACTCTTGGTCAAACTGTAACTGAGATGTATTAGATATTGTTTCTGCTTTCCATTTCTCATCACGGCCAGGAACATCCCACCAATCTACTCTAAATGATTTGTATTCGTTGACTCCCTGTATTGCCCCTGTCCAGATCTTTTCGAACTGGTTTCCGATTCCGTTGGCAGTGGATGTGATGATAACTTTCGTATCCTTACCCGAAGATACAACTGGATAGGTTGAAGTATAGAACTCAGTTGCGTTTTCAACAAAAGCAAACTCATCGAGAAAAAGTAAATTAACAGACATACCACGAATAGAGGAACCAGAAGTAGCACTGGCAATAATTCGAGAATTATTACTAAACTCAATACTACCCTTGTTAAGTGCTTTTGTACCAGGCTGTAGGAAGAAGGGGAGATTCTCAAGCATGAGAGTAACCCTTGATAACATCTCACGTGCAGTGGCACCTTTGTTTGCAAGGATAGCAATTGTTTTTTCGGGGTGGAATAGTGCGTACCAGAGTAAGTATCCGACACTTGATATCGACTTACCACTCTGTCTACAAGCAAGTACGATAGCAAACCTATTCTTATCAAAGTGTTCGAACATTTTTTCTTGATAGTCGTAAAGGTCAAATGATACCAGTCCTTTGTCAAGATGCACCACCTTTACATAGGTACGACAGAAGTATGCAGGATCCTTCATGCATTTCTGGTATTCTAATATATCTTGTTTTGTCCACTCTTCTGCTATCCCGTCTCTTTTTACGTTTGGATTGCCTAAGTAGGACTCTTTAGTCTGAATCGTCATGGTCAATCACTTTGGCATCATCCTGTAATAATCTTTGTAAGTCGGTAGTAGATCCAATGAATAGATTGTTATTGGTAGTTCCTTCGAGTTTCTTAGGATCGTCTTCCTTGGTAACATCCTTATACTTCTTATTAAGATCCATAAGTTTGTCATTGACATCTGAAATGTTTTTGATCATGCCCGAAAGAACTTCGAATGCACGGGGGTGTTCACTTTCACGTGCCACCTCTATCATCAACTCAAGAGATTCTCTACCCTTCTCGATCAAATCGTTATAGGTATCCCTCGAAGTTTCATAATCTTTATCAATGTTTTTTTCTGTCATACTAATATATCTACTATTCTACCTTTCTTATATAGAGAGTAACCGTACTTACGTTTTATGTAATACGGATAATTACTGGGCACTATCTAAATACGCAAGGTTAAATCCATAGTCACTGTCCGCACTTACACCCGTAGGTGTTAATGTTGTTTGCATTGCAAGTTGGAAAGTATCACTATCACCAATTGTATATATGTTATTGTTAACTGTTCGGATAACACCCTGTGTTCTGTCTGGGCCATAGAACGCAATCTTCATTATAAACGATAACGTGTAAATGATTGTTCTACGGTCTCCTACGGATCCTTCGAAGTCATCCGAGAATGCAACACTCTGTAGAGATATAGGAACATCTTCTTTTATCTCTGGATGAGTCGCACCGAAAGGTTTAACTGCCACCGTATATTGTGGATTGAAATACGGTAGTATCTGTTCTACCATCTGTAATGCATCGTCTTGAGACTTGGCATATATGTTCACATCAAATGAAATATCATATGGCACTGAAGTGTAGAATAGATTACGTTTGTTAGTATTACCTGTAACTGCTGTAGAGAAGTTATTTGTCTTGGGTAACTGTCTTGCGGGATCATATGTCATAGATGTAATCTCAAATGACATACGTGGCAACTTAATTGCAACTCTACGTTCGGATTCCTCTCCGTTACGCATTTCACTTAATCTTTCTACAAATGATCTCTTGGGTGCATATGATAGAGGCACCTTAACTTGGGAGATAGTTTCACCCGCATTGTTTTGTCGCAAAACGTAAATGTTGTTGAATAGAGATCCGAATACCGATACGGCAGTACGAACTCTCTTATGATAGAACCATGAACCGAGCATTACGACACATCTCCAAATGGGTTGTTTTCTGAGAAGTCTAAGAAGTCACCTTCAAAGTTATCAAAAAAGTTTGCTTGTGGTGTTTCAGCAATTATAGTCTGTTGTATTTCTTGTAATTCTCCTACAAGACTTGGACTGTATATTGCATTTGACTCTGCACCAACTACCTGTCCAGTCGTAGTGAATGTATGTAATTTCCCATCGGTTGCACCGACATGTGCAAGATATAATCCATTATCTGAATCAGACCACTTGACAACTTCTCCTTTTATGGTATACTCACTATTGACCTGTGTAACTTGTTCATTACGTTTATAGTTACCACCCGTAAACGGTGCGGATATTGTAACAGCAGGAAGAGTATTATAGTAGAGACCTATGTTAGTAAGTTCAATACCACTCAATTCACCACTACCATTAATAAGAGCATTCGCAGTAGCAGTTACTGGTTCGAAGTGTTGTAGTGTAGCATCGTATGTGCTATTAGGAGCATATGCCGTAGTAACAGTGGTTAGTGTTTGGTCATCTCCTACTGTAGCATAACGTGGTACAATAAGATCTGCTTTAGATCCTACCTGTACACGGAACTCATCAATGAATCCTTCTAATGTTCTCCACTGTACACCATCGAGTTCACGAGCGGCAGATGAACCAATAGCAAACCCATTAGAGGTTACTGTATCAAATGTTACACCCGCAAGATTAGTATCGAGTTTGAGATCAAAATCAAAATAGATTATAATGTTGTTTGTATCGACAGTAGCAATCAATATATGATGCCAATTGTTTTCTGTGAATAGTATGTCAGTACCAGTAAGAGTGTTTAGTCCACCCCCATTGTTATTACCTCTACTATACACCAATCTACCTACACTGTCAACACCCCAGAGGTAAGTTTGATCATCGTTACCTTGACCACCAGTGACGAACAGTATACTATTGTCTATTAGATCTGAGACATAAACCCATGCTTCGACTACACCACTTGCCCCTGTTTTATTATATGTTGTTTCAACACCACGTCCTCTAATAACATCAAGAGAAGATGTGCCGAACTTGGCATTAATACCTGTGGGTGGTGCAATAGTTACAGTTGGTGCGGAAGTATATCCTCTACCACGATTAGTAGTGGTAAATCCAGTTACCTGTCCCTCTACGTTAATAGATGGTGTTACAGTTGCGGTTGCATTAGCAATGGAGTCCATAGTCAGTTTATACTGATATGCACCTTCTACTTCTATGTCATCGATACCTTCGATGTCTGTATCGAAGTCTTCATCGTTGTACTCAAACAATTCACACTGTAGTCTGAATGTTGGAAGATTATTTAATTGATAGAACGGAGTCTCTGTTTCTACCTTGAAAATTTCAAATAGTGACTTAGAGAATGGGATGTATATAACATCACCCTCACGTGGACGGAAGTTATACGAATCAAGTTTATCACCGATTAGTTTCTTCCAACGTCTACGTGCAACAACAAAGGTTGCTTGATCTCTTAGTTCTACACCGAACTTAGAAAACAGATCACCTTCTCCACCGAAACCATCCACGTTTTCAATATAAGTCTCGATCTTGTACGCATCACTAAAGTGTGATGGCACGTCATCAAGAAATACTTTGTCAACGTTGACAAGTTCTCTTGGAAGGTAATATACGTCTTGACCATAAAACTGTAAGGACTCTATTACGAGATCTTCATACAAGTTTTGTTCAGTACGTACTTCCTTTGAAATCCATGGGTTTGTTGCCATCTTTTATCCTATGAAGAACATCGGGCCGACATCTTCTTCTTCTCTAAACTTAGTCATTATCTGTTCTATCTCTTCTTTGGCATCATCATAAATCTGCCTTCCCGAAATAGTAACACCGCCTGGCAATTGCATACCCTCAAACTTAGACATGTTCTGTCCCCACTGCTTCTTGATAAGTGCAGTAGTATAAGACTTCAAGAACTTATGATTCCACAATGAATTCAATGGTGAGTTCGTTGCTACATCTGGATCCAGATCTCCATATACTTCAAAGATTACATAGTTGCCTATGACAAAATCTTTGCCGTCATGATAGAAATGGACACGGTCTTTCTGTCTTTCGAACGTTATTAATGGTTCACCACTTAATTTCATATCAAGTAATGATAGATGTTGTTGCATCTGTTCGTAGTATGCCATATCACCACTAAATCTATTTAGGTCTGCGATATCATTCAATCTCATCTGATACTTAATATCAAAGAAGTTGGTAGATGCGGATGCCATATCCACACGGAACATACGAACTACGGTAAGAAGATCCTGCCCAAGATCAATATATTTGTTATCGATATCTGCTTGAGTGATCTGGTGTTTAATATAGAAACGTCTCTTTCCATCTGGATGATATTCACGGAACCATTGTAAACCTTCGTCTACACGATCTTCTATCTGCTCATCTGCCACGTTGATCTCCAGTACAGGTGATCCCAGTGCCCTCAAGCAATAGTCAATTAGTTCGTCTCTTGTGTCTGGAGTTGCCATATTTCTTACCTTAGTTTAGTAGTGTACCACTTGAATTGTACACGTTAATTCTATAATGTGTTCCTTCTTGACCATCAAGTGTATCTGCGTTCAGACCACTTGAGTTTGTGTCAACTGTTTTGATTGCTGTTAATAGTTCAGCAGGTGTTGAGTACGTCTCACTAAATGAGAATGCACCAGTCGTTGCGTTGTATGCAAGATCACCACCTGCGGAAAAGAATCCTCTAACCTCACCTTGATCTGCTGTTATCGCACCTGTTCCACTATTATAGTTAACACCAGAGGATGCACTTATTGCACCTCTTGCACGAGCAGTAGTGTGATACAGATTACTGGATCCCTCACTGAGAGCATCTGTGTCGTGGTTGGATATGCTTGATACCGTACCAGTTACATTACCTGTGATATTACCAACAAAACTCGATGCCTTTACTGGTTTGTTGAAATCAAAACGAGTGTTACCATGATCCCATTTCAATACTGGAATAGTACCAGATGACCATGCACCGAATGTTAATCCTGCACCGTCTGTAAGTGCGGATGTTGTTGCACTGTCTGCAATGACAATGTTCTTATCCCCAACTGTCAACGTACCAACACTTAGAGTTGTTTGATCTCCAGTGACGGTTAAGTCACCCGATACAAGCACGTCATTAAATGTCACATTATCTGTAGTTCCTACTGCCTGTCCAATACTAATTGCACCACCAGAGAATCCTACACCAGTACCTGCACTTAAATGTGCACGGACTTCTGAAGCACTCGGCCCTGTGTATGTAATTACACCAGTAGAGTTATTGTAGGAAAGTGATCCATCACCACCTGCATCGGTAACAGAGATTGCATTTTTAGCAGAACTATCTGCCATTGCGTCTGTGTACTGAGTAATCGTTGTACTGATTGCACCGTTGGATATATTAATACCAGTACTTGCACTAATAGCAGATCTGATATTTGCGTTTGTTACTTTAGTATATGCTAATACACCTGTACCAGATGTATATGCAATAGAACCAAATCCTGTACCACTATTGGTTGCACTTACTGCTCCACGTGCACGGGCAGTGGTATGATAGAGATTAGTCCCTTCTGATAAATCGGATGTTGAGTTATCACCAAAGTCTGAATCAAATCGTGCAGTTGTGTAATATAGGTTATCTGAATGTTCTGAGATGTCGTTTGTTTGTAATGATACCGAACCAACATTACCATTAACACTTAATACTGGTGCCGCTGCCTGTGAGAATGATATAACACCTGTAGTGCTATTATATGCTAAATCTCCACTAACACTAATCGCACTACGTGATCTACCAGTAGTATGATAAAGATTACTTGAACCTTCTGTAAGATTGTCTGTTGTTTTGGTACCAAGTCTTGTATCAAATGCTGTATTTACACGAGCAGTTGTATGATAAAGATTCGTATTTTCTGTTAGATCTGCTGTAGTATATGGATCAAGTGTAAGTACATCTGTAAAGTTACCCGCACTTGTCGATACTGTAAGTGTACCATTACTACTGTCAAAGTCAAGTCCAGATACACCTGCAACTGTAGCAGTGGCAATACCTGTTACTTGTCCTTGAGCATTGATTGTTAGTCGAGGCACAGTTGTAGCATTACCTACAGTCTGTGCAGTTACTTGGTTGTCAAGATTAAGAACACCATTCGTTTCAGTAATACCTGTCCCACCAGAGATCTCTCTCAGTGTTGCAATAGCAGAAGTACCCGAAGAGTCTGTTGTTTTGAAAAAGACTCTTCCATCATTAGTATTGAGTGCTAACTCACCTAATGAAATATTTGATGTGGTAGGGGACTTACCC